>ENA-OXEA01000860-OXEA01000860.1-human-gut-metagenome-genome-assembly--contig:-NODE-860-length-16872-cov-5.804959_pt1 | contig 16872 bp, 10 predicted proteins | sample MGYA00249352_ERZ652237 | MGnify/ENA primary metagenome ERZ652237 (study PRJEB26925, sample SAMN05826962) | human gut metagenome | biome: ENVO:2100002; feature: ENVO:00000062; material: ENVO:00002003... | reverse complement strand
TTGTCCGACCGTAAACCTCGGCCCGAGCGGCCTGGAGCGAAGTCGGACAACATGCCCGCCCGCTCCGCACGGTCTGCGGTCTCCGCACGGTCGCACGTTGACCGCAGACACGATCACATCACCGTCGTCTCCGCTCCGGTCACAGCAAACATGCCGACCTCCGCGGTGACGAACGCCAATACGCAACAACAGAAAAACAACATACGACACACATACACGCATACACGAAAGGAGACCTGAATGGCTGAGAATGAATGGCTGAGCAAGGATTTCTACAAAGTCCTCGGTGTCTCCAAGGACGCCACCGAGGATGACATCACCAAAGCGTACCGCAAGCTGGCGCGCAAATACCATCCCGACCTGAACAAGACGAAGGAGGCCGAGGAGAGGTTCAAGGACATCTCCGAGGCGTACGACGTGCTCAGCAACAAGGAGCAGCGGCAGAAGTACGACGCGATCCGCCAGTTCGGCATGGGCGGGGCGCGTTTCTCTGGCGGCTCCGGTCAGGGCGGGTTCGACGCTTCCGGATTCTCGGATATCTTCGGTTCGATGTTCGGCGGCAACGGCGGCAATGTGCGCTTCAGCACGTCCGGCGGCGGTCCGAGCAATCTCAACGACATCTTCTCGATGTTCGGCGGGGCTGCCGGTGGCCGTGGCGGTGCGAGCTATGGCGGTTCGCGTTACGGTAACCCGTATGAGGAGCCGCCGACTCCGCAGCGCGGCGATGACCGCAAGTCCAAGATCACGTTGACGTTCCGTCAGGCGGTCAAGGGCGCTACCGTGTCGCTGCGCGTGGACGGCAAGCAGTTCAAGACGCATATTCCCGCCGGGGTCAAGGACGGGCAGAAGATTCGTATCGCAGGCAAGGGCAGGCCGGGCAGCAACGGCGGCGCGAACGGCGACATGTATCTGACCGTGCAGGTGAAGCCGGATCCGCGGTTCACGATGCGCGGCCATGACATCGTCATGGATGTGCCGGTGACCGTAGGCGAGGCTGTGGCCGGTGCCCGCGTGGAAGCGCATGACATCGATGGCGAGACCGTCACGTTCAAGGTGCCGGCGGGCTCGTCCAGTGGCGCGGAGATCCGTGTCAGCGGCAAGGGCGTTCAGTCCGCCACTGCCGGCGACCTGATTGGTTGCGTGCAGATTCGCGTGCCCGCGAAGCCGGGTCTGGGCGCGAAGCACGCCGCGAAGGAATTCGACAAGTCCGTCGAAGGCTACGCCGAAGCGGTTGCCGCCGAGCGGTAATCCTCCCGGCGGCATCTCGCATCGTCGCGGAGCGACTGGGGGCACCATCACCCCGCAGCCGATAATCAACGTTAAGGAGATGATGATCATGGCGCGAATCGCACAGGAAGTCAGGCGTGCGTATGCTGCTTGCGCCGCGGCGTTGGTCTCCGGCGGCGTTGATCTCGATGCAATCGACGCGCTCGGCTTGAACGTGGAGATGCCGGTGTTCACGGTGAGCCAGGCGGCTCAGATCGCGGGTGTGCATCCCCAGACGCTGCGCCAGTACGACCGCCTTGGCCTGGTGGTGCCTCAGCGCACGGGGGGTGGTGCGCGGCGCTACACGCTTCGTGACGTGGCGCGTCTTGCACAGGCGCAGCAGTTGAGCCAGGACGAGGGTATCAATCTCGCAGGCGTCACGCATATTCTTTCGTTGCAGGAGGAGAACAGGCAGCTGCGCCGGCAGATTCGGCATCTTCGCCGTCGACTGGACGGCGATAGCGTGTTCGAGGCCGGTATGGATGGTGAAGTCGTCGAGGTGCGGCAGTCGCCGTTCTATCATGTGCGTCGGCGCGGACGCGCATATATCGCGCCGTTGCAGATCACATCCGGTCGCGAATAGGCGGCCGTCATCCCGTCATAGTCCCATCTGGCATCCGCTGGATGGGACTTTTGTCGTATGGGGACGTCTTGTATCCCGCCATCGTCCCGTTTTATTCCTGTCGGATGGGACTTTGGGCGGGTGCTGGATGGGAAGTGGGGGGGGTGATACGGAATCGCAGACAATTGTATGTCATTTTGTTCACAATGTAGGCTATAATACTGTACCCGACAGCGATTTTGCTATGTCAATGAAGATTGAATAGCAAGATACTATACAAATAACGCTCGATGGTGAGGAAGCCATGCCGTCCCATAGGTGGAACGGCGGTCGGGGCCCAAAGTCGTGACCCGGCGTTGCACAGGAGAGGAACACACATGGTTCGTTCGACCAAGCCATCGCTGCTGCGCCGTCTTGGCGCGCTGGTGGCGGCCGCTGCCATGCTGGTGGTACTGCCCGCAGGGGTATCCACCGCGAGTGCGGCCAGCGATGATGCTAACATGCTCACCGTCACGATGACGCGTACCGACACCCTCGGCGACGAGGTATATGTCGGTGACACGCTCACCTACAGTTTCACCAACACCAACAACACGAGTTCGGCATTCACCGCATTCCCCGCCGAGTCGAATCTGAGCGGTGTGCTGACCACAGGAACGCCGAACTGCCGTTATGAGAACCTTGCGGGAGGCGCTTCCTACCCTTGCTCCACGGCCAGCCACACCATCACTGCGGATGATCTCACGGCCGGCAGCTTCACCCCGCGTACCGTGTGGAAGGCCACCTCTGACCGAGGGGGCACTCAGGTGCTGCAAGACAACATCGTCTCCACCGGCGATACCGTCACCGTGAAGGAAGGCAAGCGCCCCGATCCGGCCACCATCCCCACAGACCGTGCCGATGGCGAGGCCGTGCGCCTGGCCACCGCCCGCCAGAACCTCGGTACCGAATGCTACCGTATTCCGGCGCTCGCCGAGGCGCCCAACGGCTGGATCCTCGCCGCATTCGACCAACGTCCCAATACGGCGATGGCCAACGGCAGCGGCGTCAAGTGCTGGGATGCCCCGCAGCCGAACTCCATCGTGCAGCGCATCTCCAAGGATGGCGGCAAGTCGTGGACGCCGATCCAATATGTCGCGCAGGGCAAGAACGCCCCGGAACGCTACGGCTATTCCGACCCATCCTATGTGGTCGATGAGGAGACCGGCGAGATCTTCCTGTTCTTCGTTCACTCGTACAACAAGGGCTTCGCCGACTCTCAGCTTGGCGTCGATGAGAGCAACCGCAATGTGCTGCATGCGGTCGTCGTCAGCTCAAAGGACAACGGCGAGACGTGGAGCAAGCCGCGTGACATCACCGCTGACATCACCAAGGGTTACGAGAACGAGTGGAAGTCCCGTTTCGCCACCTCCGGTGCCGGCATCCAGCTCAAGTACGGCAAGTACAAGGGTCGTCTGATTCAGCAGTATGCCGTGGGCCGTACGACCGGTTCGAACGCCGCGGTATCCGTGTACTCCGACGACCATGGCAAGACCTGGCAGGCCGGCAACCCGGTGACGGGCATGCTGATGGATGAGAACAAGGTCGTGGAGCTGTCTGATGGCCGTGTGATGCTCAACTCCCGCCCGGGTAACGGTTCCGGTTACCGTCGCGTGGCGATTTCGAAGGACGGCGGCGTGAACTACGGTACGGTCAAAAACGAGACGCAGCTGCCGGATCCGAACAACAACGCGCATATTACGCGCGCGTTCCCGAACGCTCCCGAGGGTTCGGCGAAGGCGAAGGTGCTGCTGTACTCGTCACCGCGCGCGAACAACGAGGGCCGTGCGAACGGCGTGGTCCGCATCTCGCTCGATGACGGTACCACGTGGTCATCCGGAAAGCTGTACAAGGAAGGCTCGATGGCCTACTCGGTCATCACCGCGCTGAGCGGTGCCGCTGGCGGTGGTTATGGTCTGCTGTACGAAGGCGCTTGGGTCACCGGCGGCGGCATTGACAGCCACGACATCATGTACACGCACATTTCCATGGATTGGCTCGGCTACCTGTCCGCCACCGCAGACGACGTGACCGCTTCGGTTGAAGAGGGTGCCAGCACGGTGGACGTGACCGTTCCGGTGAGCAACGTCGGTTCTGTGGATTACACCGGCGTGACGGTGACTCCGGCCGATCTGCCGACCGGCTGGTCTGCCTCTCCGGTGAACGTGGGCGCTCTTGCCGGCGGCGCGTCCAAGGACGTGACCGTCACGGTGAATGTTCCCGCAACTGCCAAGAAGGACGATGTCGCCAAGATCGTCCTGCGCGTGACCGGCACGTCCGCTGCGAATGCCAACGCCACGACCGGCTTTGACGGCTCCATCACGGTGAACGTCACCGAAAAGAGCGAGCCCGATCCTGAGCCGGAGCCGACCATCACGGGTGTTTCGGCGGTGACGTCGCAGGCTGGTGTGAAGGTCGGTGACGTGTTTGATGCGTCGAAGGTGTCGGTGACCGCGGCGATGAGTGATGGTTCGTCGAAGGCGTTGGCTGCCGGCGAGTATTCGCTGTCGGCTGTGGATGCTGACGGCAAGGCGGTCGATTTGGCTGAGCCGTTCGCGGCGGCTGGTGTGGTGACGGTCACGGTGAGTGTGCCTGTGGAGGGTGCGGATCCGTTGACTGCCTCGTTCACCATCGACGTGGCCGAGAAGAGCGCCGATCCTGAGCCAAAGCCCGAACCCAAGCCCGAACCGGAGAAGCCGGCCGGACCGAAGGTCGACGTGCCCACCGAGAAGCCCGGCCTGTCCAAGACCGGCGCTTCCACGGCAGGCATGTCCATCGTGTTCGTCTTGTTGGCACTGTCCGGTGTCGCGGCGTTGTCGCTGCGCCGCCGCTCCGTTCACTGATCTGACCGAGACCTCACTGCCGCGGCGGTAAACCGTCCGGCCGATGAGTGACGGCATACAGGAAAAGCCCCCGCAACACGGGGGCTTTTTCATGTTGTAATTCGTTTGCTTTGTAGACTATAATGAGTGAAATTTCAGCGTATCGCTGTGATTTTCATATAACCGATAGTTCATAAATAATATGCGGTAAAGAAGCCGACTGCGCCGAAGAAGACGCTGCTACCCCCGTATCGGTTCGGAAGCTGACCTGCCGCAGAGAAGAAAGTCTCGATATGACCACAATATTCCGACGTGCCACAGCAAGAACGCTGATGCGCAAGCTCAGCGGGCTGCTGGTGGCCATCGCCATGCTGGCAGTGCTGCCGGCCGGCACCATCAGCGCGAATGCGGCGGACGAACCCCCTCAAGAATATCTGCAACTCACCCTGACCCGCACCGACAGCAACGGCACCCCGGCCGAAGTCGGCGACAAGCTCACCTACAGTCTCGGCTACAAAAACGTTTCCGATACCGGTTTCATTGTGCATCCCACGGCGTCGAACCTCAACAATGTCGCCACGCCGCAGTCGGCGAGCAACCCCAATCCCATGTGTCGGTGGGGGAATCTCGCGGCGGGTGCTTCGGCTGCATGCACTTGGAGCGCGAGCAAGGAGTTCGCCTACCATGTGGTGACCGAAGACGATGTCGCAAACGGCTTCACGCCCACCGCGACCGTGTCGGCGACCACTCAGGACGGCACCAATGGCGTTCTGCAAAGCGTCGACATCACCGGCGAGACGGTGCCGGCTGTCCCTGCGACCTCCACACTGCGCGTCGCCATGCAGCGTACCGATACGCTCGGCGATAACGTGAAGATCGGCGACCGGCTGACCTTCAACTTCACCTACACCAACAAAACCGCGCAGAAGATTTATGCCTACCCGAGCGAGTCGAACATCGAACGCGTGGACGTGGTGTCCTATCCGAGAAACAGCTGCCGATCCGGAGTAGAGGCCAACCAGACCGCATCATGTGGGTTCGCCTATCACGTCATCACCGCTGAGGACGTCGTGGCCCGCAGATACACGCCGACAGCCACATTCCGCGCCACATCGGACCGCGACGGCACGCAGGTGCTGCAAGATGACATGACGTTCACCACCGGCACGGTGACCGTCGCGGGGCCGGCCGACGACGCCGCGTCCACGCCGACGGAGCGCAAAGACGGCGAACCGCTCCTGCTGGCGACCAACAAGCAGATCGGCAACACCGATTACTACCGCATCCCCGCCATCGCGCAGGCACCCAACGGCTGGATTCTCGCCGCATGGGATTTGCGGCCGAAATCGGCGGCGGACGCGCCCAACCCGAACTCGATCGTGCAGCGCATCTCCAAGGACGGCGGCAAGTCATGGGAGACGCTGGCATACGTGGCGCAGGGACGCAGCGCCACCAACAAATACGGCTACTCCGACCCGTCCTATGTGGTCGACGAGGAAGCCGGCAAGATCTTCCTGTTCTGCGTGAAATCGTACGATCAGGGCTACTTTGGCTCCGTATTGGGTGTGGAAGATGCGCGCAACGTGCTGCAGGCCGTCGTCATGGAATCCGACGACAACGGCGCAACATGGAGCGAGCCGCGCAACATCACCAAAGACATCACCAAGGGTCACGAAGACGAGTGGAAGTCCCGTTTCGCATCCTCCGGCCATGGCATCCAGCTCAAGTACGGGCAGTACAAGGGCCGTTTGATACAGCAATACGCTGTGCGCACCACGAGCAACACGAACATCGCGGTGTCCGTGTATTCCGACGACCATGGCAAGACTTGGAAGGCCGGCAACCCCGTGACCGAAGCGAACATGGACGAGAACAAGGTCGTGGAGCTGTCCGACGGTCGCGTGATGCTCAATTCCCGTCCGGGCGCGGCGGGATACCGTCGCGTTGCGATCTCGGAGGACGGCGGCGTGAACTATGGTCCGATCAAATCGGAGACCCAGCTGCCGGATCCGAACAACAACGCGCAGATCACGCGCGCGTTCCCGAACGCTCCGGAAGGTTCGGCGAAGGCGAAGGTGCTGCTGTATTCGGCGCCGCGGGCGAGCAACGAGGGCCGTGCGAACGGTGTCGTGCGTGTTTCATTCGATGACGGCACCACATGGTCGGCCGGCAAGCTGTTCAAGGAAGGCTCGATGGCCTACTCGGTCATCACCGCGCTGAACGACGCCGCCGGCGGTGGTTACGGTCTGCTGTACGAAGGCGAAAGCATCACCTACACGCACGTGTCGATGGAGTGGCTGGGATATCTCACCGCCACGGCGAGCGGCACCGCGACCGTCAAGGAAGGCGAGGGGACGCTGACCGCGCCGGTCACCGTCACCAACGACGGTCTGACCGACTACACGAACGTCACCGTGACCCCCACAGGTCTGCCGTCTGATTGGAGCGCCGAAGCCGTGAACGTCGGCAATCTTGCCGCCGGTCAGAGCGCGACCGTGAACGTTCCGGTGACTGTGCCTGCGGCGGCTGTCAGTGGTACCGTCGCGAAAGCGACGATGAAGATCACCGGCAAGTACGCGCAGTCCGAAGACACGCTGCACAGCTTCGCCGAAGGCGAGTTGTCGGTGACTGTCACCGACCCGGATCCCGCAGCCAAGCGGCTCAAACTCACCATCGAACGTACCGATGACAACGGAGACCCGGTCAAGGTCGGTGACACGCTGACCTACCGGATCACCTATGAGAACGTCGGCACGCAGTCATTCGCGGTCTATCCGCGCGAATCCAATCTGGACGGCGTGACGACCCCGCAGTCGGCGAGCAACCCCGCGCCCGTATGCCGGTGGAGCAGGTTGGATCCGGGAGCGACCGGTGCATGCGTCAGCGGCAACGGCAAGCGGCTCGCCTACCACACGGTGACGGAAGCGGACGCGACAGCCGGCTCGTTCACGCCGAGCGCGACCATCGACGCCACCGCAGACGCGAGCGGCGAGACGGTGCTCGAATCAGTGTCCATCACCGGTGACCCCGTCACCGTGAGCCAGCCGGTCGAACTGCCGGTGGACATCGCCGCATGGAAGATCCGCAACGAGGCGCTCGACGACTGGCAGACGCTCTCCGAAAAGCTCGCAAAGACCGACCGCATCAACTGGCTGTTCACCGGCGACTCCATCACGCACGGCGTGCAGTTCACGCGCGGCTACCGCACCTATTCGGAACTGTTCGCGAACCATCTGGACACCACGCCGGTGCGCGGTGTATCCCGCGCCAACGATGTGGTCATGAACACCGGCATCTCCAGCGCGGACGCCAGTTGGCCGCTCAAGGACGGCGCATTCGAGAAATGGGTGTCTGACAAGCACCCCGACGTCGTGTTCCTCACGTTCGGCATGAACGACGGGCGTACAGGCCAGGCGTTCACCGTCGACCAGTACACCGCCAACCTGTCCACACTGATTGACAAGATCCGCGACCTCGGCGCCATCCCGGTGCTGCAGACGCAGAACTACACGACCAACACGACGTTCAACGCCAACCTCGACACGTACTTTGACGCGGAACGTCGACTCGCGCTCGACAAGAACGTGCTGCTGGTGGACTTCAACAAGCAGTGGCTGGAACTCGGCGGCGGCAACCGCGAATCCGGCACGTATATGGGTGCCGGCAACGACATCCACCCCGGCGAGAACGGGCACATCGAATGGGCCAAGTTCACGCTGGGAGCGCTCAATATGATCGCCAACGACGACCCGCTCGCCCGGTGGAGCAGCTCCGACACGACACTGGACAAGCCGACCGTGACGGTGGACGCCGACGGCAACGGGCTGAAGGGCTCGGACGGGCTTGAACCCGCCCCGGCCGCGGCCAAGTCCGTGGGCAAGTTCCTCTCCGGCGCACAGTACGTTGACCTGGGCGGCGATGTGGTGAGCGCTGTGGCCGGCAAGCGGGAGTCCAACGTGACCATCAGGTTCCGTGCGTCGGCGACCGGACAGCCGCAGACGCTGTTCTCGCTGGGCGACTCCGACTCCGCGACCCGCGCGACCGTGCGCCTGAGCGCGACCGGTCTGGTGCAGTTCCTCAACTCCGGCAACACCGGCGACTTCTACACGGTCGGCACGAACGACCTCGCGGATGGCGCATGGCATACGGTGTCCGTGAACTTCGTGGCGAACGGCTTCACGATCTATGTTGACGGAGCCGCGATGCGCGCGATCAGCGGCGGCGCGGGCACTCAGCTGAACGTGCCGGGCGCGATCACGGTGAACACGGCCACGGCCGGCGCGATCCGCGGGGCCGACAGCGCCGGCGGCGCGCAGCAGCTCACCGGCATTGTCGATTACGTCGCCGCATGGAGCCGCACACTGACCGATGCGGAAGCCAAGCGAATCAGCGCCGAAACCAGTGCCGTGGCGGTGACGAAGGTCGATGCGGCGGTGAACGCGTTGCAGCCGGTCATCTCCGATACCGGTGCTCGCAAAAATATCGTGTTCGTGGGTGGCGAGACCATCGAAGGCGGGTATACGGATCATCTGATTGCCAAGAACATCGTGCAGCTGCTCGACGAGCGCGTGCGCTGGGAATACGTCACCGGGCTGAGCGCCACGGACCGCGAACTGCAGCGTGCCAAGTTCTTCGTGGCGGCCGGGCAGGGCGGTCTAACTGCCAAGCAGATGGACGAGGACTACGCTGCGATGGTGGGCGAGTATTCGCCGGACATCCTCTTCTTGGCTCCGGACCTGTATGATGCTGACGGGATTCTTGCGGAAAGCGACGCCGCCGCGTTCGCCGGGCATATTCGCTCCGTGGCCGCCAAGGCGAAGGAGGCGGGCGCCAAGGTCGTGCTGGTGACGCCGGTCACCGTGCGCGGCGGGGAAGACGAGTATGCAGGCGCTATGCGCACGGTGGCCAAGGAAGACGATTTGCCGCTCATCGACGCGCAGGCGTGGATTGGCAAGGTCGTCGCCGCTGACGCGAGCGTCAAGACCGCGTGGTTCAACAAGGCCGGCCAGCTCAACTACGCCGGGCATCTCGGCTACGCGCGATTCATGATGCGCTCGCTCGACCTGTACCCGAGCAACGTGTCAGGCAGCCGCATCGCGTCGCTGCCGTACGACACCGCCAATGTTACTTTGGTCGGAGCGAGTGAAAACGGTGGCGAGCTGCCGGTCGGGCGCGTCGAGGGCACCGACAGGGCGCACATCGACACCATGCAGATCGGTGCGGCAGCTTCGCTGGTGGTCACCGACAGCTACGCCGTCTACGAGATCGGCGAGGACGGCGGGCGGACCCTGGTCGCGGACGGCCTCAAGCCTGCGGATGTGCTTGCGGATGGCATCGACGTGACCGTAAACGATACGGCGGCGCACCGGTATGAAGTGGTCGGTTCGGCGAACGTGCCGGAGGGCGCGGACGCCGTGACCGTGACATATACGGCGACGCTGGCGGCTGTCGAGGAGCCGGAGCCCGGGCCGGATCCCGATCCCACTCCAGACCCGAGCGAAAAGCCGGACGGTGACGGTACCGGTGACGGCACTGGTGCCGGTACCGGCGACGTGCAGAAGCCGACCCCGGACGCTGTGGCGAAAACCGGTGCGGATGTGTTCGGTCTTCTTGCCGCAGTGGCGGCGCTGCTCGCGGCAGGCGGTGTGACGCTGTCGCTGCGCCGTCGCGCGAATCGGTAAGTCTCTCGACTGGGCGGCGGCAGTCAACGGTTCGTTTCGATTTCGACTGATTGCCGCAGCCCGTACCGAATCGGTTGACTGGTCTTGAGGGCCGTTGGCGGAAATCCTGCCAGCGGCCCGCTTTCGTTTGCGCTAATTGCGGGTTGCCTCGGTCGAAGTATGGTCGTTGCTGAGTCATGAGCGTGTAATGGACGTCAAGAATCAGGCGGCCTCTTCGAGGTCATCTGGGATAATGAAAACGAAAGCCCGGTTGCCGGGCATGCAGGCATACAGTTGGCGTCAATACAAGGTGGGTTGTGCATGAGCGACATGTTGTTGAAGGCTGTGTTCTGGGATCTGGACGGTACGTTGATCGATTCGGAACCCTACTGGCACGAGGGCGAGATGGAGATCGCCGCGGCGCATGGCGGGTATTGGGATGAGGATCTAGCGTGGTCCTGTTCTGGCACTCCGCTTGACCATTGCGCGAAAACGATGATCGAGCACGGGACGAATCTGCCGCCCGAGCAGATTGCCAAGGCGATGGTCGATTACGTCGCCAAGAAGGAGTTCGAGAGGGTGCCTTGGACGAATGGCGTACTGGACGTGCTGGGGTCGCTGGTCGATGCCGGGATTCCCTCCGTGCTGGTCACGACATCGCCGCGCAGGCTCGCTCAGAACGTGATTGATCATGCGCCGGCCGGCGCGTTCGCCGGATTCGTCTGCGGTGACGATGACCTGCCGCATAAGCCCGATCCGGCTCCATATCTGGCGGCGGCGAAGATGCTCGGCATCGAAACGGGCGTGGCCGGAGCCGATGGCGCCGCGGCACTCCCTGGCATCGCGAGGTGTGTCGCTTTGGAGGACTCGGCCACGGGTATCGCCTCGGCTGTCGCGTCCGGAGCCACGACCATTGCCCAGCTCGGCTTCAACCGCAACGCCAAAGCCGACGGTCCGCAATGCGCCTCCATCGACGGCTTCGCCGGCATCACCGCCGAAGCGCTGAATGCCTTCATCCGCCAGCGCCTCGGCTCCTGAACCACCAGCGGTCGCTGAATCTTCCTCCCGCTGGCGGGGCTGTCGACTGAAAGCCGACTGGGGGCGGTCTTTACCGTATCGGCTCCAGACCCCCCCAGTCTCGCTGTGCTCGGCAGCCCCCGCCAGCGGGGGCGTATGGTCATCGGGGGCGAAAAATGAAAAAGGCCGATCCCGGTGGAATGGAATCGGCCTTCGTGGAGCTGATGGTAATCGAAACCACGACCTCTTCGATGCGAACGAAGCGCTCTACCAACTGAGCTACAGCCCCTTGGATGTTGCCTTGCTCCGCAGGACAACTCAATACACATTAATACGACCCATGTCCAAATGCAAGCCGGCGTGTGTGAAAATTGGGTGCCGGTTATGGGCTGATATGCGTCACTGTGCGTGGGGTGCGTCACTGGGTGAGCTCTCACCCAGTGACGCAACGGAACGTAATCAGGCAGGCCGGGCGGCCAACAGGAGTGGCCGGTCGCGTTAGTTGTTCTGCGTGCCGGCCGCCACACTCGATGAGTCCGCCGCGGTACCGGGCTTCTTGCCGAATTTCGCCTTGAGCAGTCCGATGATGGTCGGCAGCAGCGACACCAGCAGAATCAGCACGATGACCAATTCGAAATGCTTCTGCACGACGGGGATGTTGCCGAAGAAGAATCCCAGCAGTGTGAACAGCGTGGACCAGCACAGGCCGCCCAGCACCGAGAACGGGGTGAACCGGCTCCAGCGCATGCCGGAAATACCGGAGATGAACGGCATGAACGTGCGGATGAATGGGAAGAAACGCCCGAGGAACACCGCCAGTGGCCCCCATTTCTCGATCATCTTCTCGGTTTTCGCCAGCCGTTCCGGCGTCATGGCCTTCACCTTGCCTGACGCGATGATTCGGCGTCCGAAGAAGTGTCCGATGAAGTAGTTGCTCTGATCGCCCAGGATCGGAGCAATCCACACTATGGGCAGCAGTGCCATCAACGGCAGCCCGCTGTCGCCCTGCGCGGCGAAGAAGCCGGCTGCGAACAGCAGCGAGTCGCCGGGGAGGAACGGGAAGAACACCACGCCCGTCTCAATGAATACGATGAGAAAGATGAAGCCGAGCGCAGGTGCGGTGCCCATGGCAATCCAGCTGGCGATTGCGCCGCGAGGGTCCTTCAGCAAATTGACGATGAAATGAACGAAACCCATGAAAATTCCCCGTCACTATCAATGGTGTAATTCCATTAAGAAAACTCTAAGAACCATACCAGCGGGGGTGTAACAGGGGAGACGCGGTATATAGCGGTGCGGATAGGCGGTTTTGCGTTCTTAAGTGCGCGCTGAAACGACGACCGTGCGCACTTAGGTACGCAAACAGGGTCATTTGCGTTCTTATGTTCGCGCACTTGTCGTTTCGGCGCGCACTTAGGTACGCAACGGGTGGCCGTCAGGTACTTGGCGTGCGGGATACTGGGAACCATGGATACTATGCAAGATGATTCGCAAGTCGTGCCGGAGGGCGCCTCGCCGGACGCCACTGTACCGGACGCCACCGAGCCGAAGGCCGCCCCGCGGACGGTCATGGTGCCGAGCGGCACTGTTGTGCTCGCCGCCACGCCGATCGGCAATGTGGGCGACGCCTCCGACCGATTGAAGGCGCTGCTGGCGGACGCCGACATCGTCGCAGCCGAGGACACGCGGCGACTGTATGACCTCGCGAACCGACTCGGCGTGCACGTGAACGGCACGGTCATCGCCTATCACGACCACAACGAGCGAGCCAAGGCCGACGGGCTGCTCGACCGTGTGGAGACCGGCGCCACCGTGCTGGTGGTATCCGACGCGGGCATGCCGACCATCAACGATCCCGGACTGGCGATCGTGCGCCGGGCCATCGAGCGTGGGCTGCCGGTCACGTGCGCGCCCGGACCGAGCGCCGTGCTCGACGCGCTCGCGCTCTCCGGCCTGCCGACCGACCGGTTCTGTTATGAGGGGTTCCTGCCGCGCAAGCACTCCGAACGCGTGCAGCATCTGCGCATGCTGCAGTCCGAGCGCCGCACGATCGTGTTCTACGAGACGCCCCATCGCATCGCGGATTCGATGGATGACCTGCTCGATGCGTTCGGCCCGAACCGCGCGATGGCGTTGTGCCGCGAGCTGACGAAGGATTATGAGGAGATTCGTCGCGGCATGGTCGGCACGATACGCCAAGGCGTCGTTGACAATCCGCCGCGCGGCGAGATGGTGCTGGTGATTGGTGGCGCGTCGGATGAGGAGGCGGAGGCGGCCGCGCCGGCGACGTTGAGCATCGACGATCTGGCCGTGCTGGCCATCGACCGTGCCCTGGAGGATGGCGTGCGCATCAAAGACGCGATCGCGCAGGTGGTCGCCGAACATCCGCTGCCGGATGGCTCGTTGCCGAACCGCAAGCAGGTGTATACGGCCGTTCTGGCAATGAAATCCTGACTTATGCCGCCGGCAGACCGTCGAGCAGGATGGTCAGGGCGCGGTTGACGCCGGGGCCGCCCGCCTGCGCGACGTATTCCAGAAGTGCGGCGTCCGCGCTGGGATTGGCGACCAGCCAGCGCCGCAGTTCCGGCTCATGCTCGGCGATGAACCAGAGCACTTCCGGCGCGGTCGCGGGATCGCACGCCAGCAGCGGGGAGAGTCTGAGCGGCGGAGGGGGAGGAGCCGCCCGCGTTGACCGCCGTGACGCCGTCGCCTGTTCACGTCGTTGCAGAGCATGCATCCGTCTGCCGGGAATGCTCTTGCGTTTGGCTCGTCTGGCTTGACTGTGCCGAAGCCGTCGCCTGGCCGTCCCCGCGCGGGGACGCTCGCACAGCGTCTCCGCGGGATTCTGCAGTCGCTGCAATGTCTTCTCCTGTGATGGCATTCGCATGTGGCTCTCCTTTCGTCGTGCTGATGCGTCGTGCTGATGTGTCGTGGCGGTGAGCCGTGTCGATGGTTGAGTCGGACGGGAGGCCGATGCGGCCCCGCGACCGCTTGCAATCAGAAGAAATGCTTCATTGATGTGAACAGTTCCCTGGCCGGTTGGGTGTTCGGCCAGAAATGGTTGTCATCGAGCGTCTGCATGCACTGCGCAAGACTGACCTGATACTCCTCGAACAAGGCGCACAGCACGTCGCACGCGTCGTGCTCGTTCAGCTCTCCCGGCGTCAGCAGCGCGATGTCGCAGGCTGTGCGCATCGGCGTGGTGATGCGCAGGTTCCCGACCTGTATGACGTGCTCGGGAGCCGTCTTGCGGTTGAAGACGCGAATCTTCCGTCCGTGCGAATCCGCCCGGTAATGGGAGCTGGATATGACATCGACCGTGCGCGGGAACGTGCCGCCGAGCCATACCCACGCGGCGGTGAGCGCGCATGCGATCGTCCCGAACGGGATGAGTTTCAGCGCGATCATCGCGCGGCCGTACAGGGTGTCGGCGTGCTCGGCGCTGTATGCGTTGGTTTGGTCGAGCGAGTGCAGGGTGCCGAAATGCGTCAGCCGAGCCATGCTGAGCGGACCGGGAAGGTCCTTGTGGGTGAGCAGTGGCGTGGTGTCGATACGCGGCATGGTGCCGCGCGCGATGAGGTCGGAAACGATTGCGACGGCGTTGTCGCTGCGGCTGATTGTGCCGGCTGACTCCGTGCCGGGCCGCGTTGCGCCGGGCTGAGTCTTGCTTGGCGCCGTCGCAGTGGGTCGCGTTGCGCTGGGCGGCCCTGTGTCGGGCTGTGTCGCGTTGGGCTGCGGCTTGCCGACTTTTGCCGCTTCAGCGACATCCGTCTGGTCGGGCGCCGGCGCGGCTCCATATCTGATATCCGAAGGCAGTATTCTGTTCATACGCCGACCATAACCATACGATGCGGCGGTCCGCCACCGACCTGGCGAAATCTGTGGATATGTGCATAACTCACATTCCGCGACGCCGCATTGTGGATAATGCTGTGGATACGCCGCGGTGTCCCCGCTGAGCCGGATAATCGGGATTTATGAGTCATGTTTTGGTAAATGTCGCTTGGCCGTACGCGAACGGCCCCCGTCACATCGGGCATGTCGCCGGTTTCGGCGTGCCCTCGGACGTCTACGCCCGATATGAGCGTATGAAGGGCAACGACGTGCTGATGGTGTCCGGCACCGACGAGCACGGCACCCCGATTCTCGTCGAGGCGGAGAAGGAAGGTCTCACTGCCCAGGAACTGGCCAACCGTTACAACCGCGTGATCGCCAAGGATCTGTGCGACCTCGGCCTGAGCTACGACCTGTTCACCCGCACCACCACCGGTAACCACGAGCACGTGGTGCAGGAGATGTTCAAGCAGTGCTTGGAGAACGGCTACATCTACAAGGGCACCCAGCAGGTGGCGATTAGCCCGTCCACCGGCCGCACTCTGCCCGACCGCTACATCGAGGGCGAGTGCCCGATTTGCCACGCCGAAGGTGCGCGTGGCGACCAGTGCGACGCCTGCGGCAACGAGCTCGACCCGGACGAGCTCATCAACCCCGTCTCCAAGATTAACGGCGAAACCCCGCGCTTCGAGCAGACCGAGCACTACTTCCTCGACCTGCCGGCGCTCGCCGAAGCCAACAAGGCATGGCTGGAGACCCGCAAGGGCTGGCGTACCAACGTCATCAATTTCTCACTTGGCCTGTTCAAGGAAGTCAAGCCGCGCGCCATCACCCGTGACATCGACTGGGGTATCCCGGTGCCGGTGAAGGACTGGATTGACAACCCGAACAAGAAGCTGTACGTGTGGTTCGACGCCGTGATCGGCTACCTGTCGGCTTCCATCGAATGGGCCCGCCGTCAGGGCGACCCGGAGAAGTGGCGCGAATGGTGGAACGACCCGAGCTGCCCGGCCTACTACTTCATGGGAAAGGACAACATCACCTTCCACTCCCAGATCTGGCCGTCCGAAATGCTGGCGTACAACGGCAAGGGCTCCAAGGGCGGCGAAACCGGCCCGATGGGTCCGCTCAACCTGCCTGAGCAGGTGGTGGCCAGCGAGTTCATGACCATGGAAGGCAAGAAGTTCAGCTCCTCCCGCGGCATCGTGATCTACGTCAAGGACATCCTCGCCCGCTACCCCGTGGATGCCGTGCGCTACTACATTTCCGTGGCCGGCCCCGAATCCTCGGATTCCGACTTCACGTGGGCCGAGTTCGTGCGCCACAACAACGAGGAGCTCGCCTCCTCGTGGGGCAACCTGGTGAACCGCGTGGCCAACCTCATCAACAAGAACTTCGGCGAGATTCCGCCGCTGGACGAGGATTCGATGACCAACGAAGACCGTGGCCTTCTGGAAGAGGCTTCCGCCGCGTTCGACGTGGTCGGCTCCTCCATCGAAACCCACCACCAGAAGCACGCCCTGTCCGAGGCGATGCGTGTGGTCGGCGACATCAACAAGTACATTTCCGCCACCGAACCGTGGAAGATTAAGGACGACCAGGCTCGTCTCGGCACCGTGCTGCACCTGTCTCTTATACACATCTCCGAGCCCACGAGACCGGAGCCTATCTC
>ENA-OXEA01000825-OXEA01000825.1-human-gut-metagenome-genome-assembly--contig:-NODE-825-length-17545-cov-10.876043_pt1 | contig 17545 bp, 12 predicted proteins | sample MGYA00249352_ERZ652237 | MGnify/ENA primary metagenome ERZ652237 (study PRJEB26925, sample SAMN05826962) | human gut metagenome | biome: ENVO:2100002; feature: ENVO:00000062; material: ENVO:00002003... | reverse complement strand
TATAAGAGACAGGTTTTATCTTTGTAGAATTATAAGATAAACCTAACTTTAATCTCCGTCACAATAAAATCCAGACTTAAAAAAGATTTAAAATCAATTCATTCATATTTACATTATTATTTAGGAAACCGCTACTTGTAGCGGTTTCTTTTTTGTACAAAACAGGAAAATTACAAAAATGTCATTTAGATGCCTATATATCGTCGTCGTGATCTCACGAAGACATCGTCTCGACGACGAAAAATTGAGATCGTGATCTCAATTTTTAAGGGATAAAATGACTCCAAATGACTATTGGTAATTAGTTGTAACATTCTATAAGGAGAAAATTTGCTCTTAAATTGATACAAAATGAAGAGCTGCTTTCCTCTCTTTCACTACCCGTCTATTTCATCCGGAAAGAATCCGTTCCTAAACCAGACAAGTCTATTATTTTTATCTTAGAATATAGTAAACGGAAAGATTCTCTCTTCTATTAAAGTCTATAGCGTAAATACTTCATAGCGGATATAGAAATAAATTGATTCACCACAGAGGACATAGAGGACACAGAGATTAATCAGCTGCGCTCTATCTGTTTTCAGATATAAGAACAGATAAAGAACAGATCAGAATAATATGCCCTCTGGTTCTTCTGTCTAAATTAAAACTCTGCGTCCTCTGTGTACTCTGTGGTGAATTCTAAACTGAATAGCCTCGACCCCTCCCAACCGTTTCATTTCCTTTCCTGAAACCTCTTTTTATTTTATTGAATATTAATTAATTATATCACTTTGTAGTATGGATGCAGTACTCCGGAAATCCCGTTTTTTTCTTCATGGTACTCTTGTAGTACCCCTTTTTTTGACTTACATCAATTTACCTTCTAAGTTTGCAGCAGAATTTTAAATCAGTACCAAAACGATGAAAAAAAATCTGTTTACCCTATGTATGATGTTGCTGCTTTCTACGCTTTCTTTTGCGCAAGGCAGCCTGACCATCTCGGGTGTTGTCACCGAGAAGAAAACAGGAGAGCCTATCATTGGCGCCAGTATCCTACTGAAAGGGCAATCGTCCGGAACTATCACGGACTTTGACGGCAACTATTCTATTTCAGGTGTCCCGTCGGGCGCCACTCTTGTTTTCAGTTACATCGGCATGAAAGCACAGGAGGTCAAGGTAACCGCCTCTTCAAAGCTGAATATCTCTCTTGAAGAGGACAATCAGCTGTTGGACGAAGTAGTTGTAGTCGGTTACGGCGTGCAACGCAAATCCGATCTGACCGGTTCGGTAGGCACGGTGAAGAGCAAAGACCTTACGAAAGTAGCCACTCCCAATGTGGCGAATGCCCTTCAGGGACGTGTCTCCGGTGTCTATATCTCAGCCAACGGTGCTCCCGGAAGCTCGCCCGAAGTGCGTATCCGCGGTATCGGTACAACGAATAACAGCAACCCCCTTTATGTGGTGGACGGAATGTTTATGGACGACATCTCTTTCCTGAGCACACACGACATCGAGTCGATGGAGGTGCTGAAAGACGCTTCGGCAACCGCCATGTACGGTTCGCGCGGTGCCAACGGTGTAATCATCGTTACAACCAAGCAGGGGACGGAAGGAAAAGCGGTGGTGAACTTTACGGCCAGCGAAGGATTCCAGTTCAACAACAGCAGCTTCGAGATGGCCAATGCCACCGAATATGCTACGCTGCTGAACGAAGCACTGGTCAACACGGGCGGAAAACCCAAGTTTGACGACCCTGCTTCACTGGGCAAAGGAACCAACTGGTTCGACGAAATCTTCCGTGTGGCTTCCGTACGCGACTATCAGCTCAGCGTCAGCGGCGGGTCGGAAAAGGTGCGCTACAACCTCAGCGCGGGATATTACCAGCAGGATGGCATCATCACCGGAAACACTTACAACCGCTTCACCCTGCGTGCCAACAATAGCTACAAGATCAGCAAACGACTGACCATCGGGCACAACCTGTCGGCCTCTTTCAGCCATAAGAAGAACGAAAACAGCGCGGTGGTGAAAGCCGCCTACACCATCAGTCCCGTGAAGCGTCCCTACAATGAGGACGGAAGTTTCATGGATTCCGAAAGCGCTTCTTCCGCCAATCCCGTCGCTACACTCCATTATACGAACAATGACGACTGGAAAGAACGCATCGTGGGCAGCGCCTTCCTGAACTGGAATATCCTGAACGGGCTCGACTTTAAAACCAGCCTCGGCATCGACTACATCAACGGACGCCGCCGCAATTTCGTGCCGAAATACTATGTTTCGGAAACACAGAAGAACGAAACCAACAGCCTCTCCAAAACCTGGGACCGCGACTTCACCTGGCTGTGGGAGAACCTGTTGACTTATGATTGGAAGATCAATGACAAGAACCGGCTCAACCTCTTGGGAGGTATCACGGCGCAGAAGCGTGTTTATGAATTGCTGGAAGGCACCGGACGCGACTTCTTCTCCGATAACGAAAACTACTGGTATCTCGACCAGGCTTCGGCCAGCTCCAAGTCGGTAGCCAACAACGGATACCACGAAACAATGATGTCTTACCTCTTCCGGGCCAACTATGCGCTGATGGACCGTTATCTGCTGACGGCTTCGGTCCGTGCCGACGGTTCGTCTAAGTTCGGTCCCAACAACCGTTGGGGCTACTTCCCCTCAGTGGCTGCCGGATGGAGGATCTCGGAAGAAGCATTCCTGAAAGACCGCGTGCAATGGCTGAGCAACCTGAAGCTCAGAGGAAGCTGGGGACAGATCGGTAATGATAAAATAGGTAACGACAAATACCGTGCGCTTGCCAATATCTCTCCGTCTTACGATGCCGTGTTTGGCGGCGTGTTCTATCCCGGCGGAACCATCACGTCACTCTCCAACCGGAGCATCCATTGGGAACGTTCGGAGCAGATGGACCTCGGTTTCGACCTCGGACTGCTGAACAACCGCTTTTCACTGGAACTGGACTACTATCGCCGCGATACGAAAGACATGCTGGTGACGGTAGACGTACCGGCTTCCGTAGGCCTCACCCCGGTAGAAACAAACGTAGGGGCGGTGCGCAACAGCGGTGTGGACTTTACCGTGAAATGGGAAGATTCGCTGAAGGACTTCCAGTACGGCATACGCCTGACCGGAACGACGATCAAAAACGAAGTCATCAGCCTGGGAGGTAAACGCATTGCCAGTGGTGACATCGGTGCCGGAAAATCCGTACAGATGACCGAAGAAGGAAAGCCGATTAAATATTTCTATGGTTACAACGTGATCGGCATCTTCCAGAACGAAGCACAGATCAAGGAGTACAACGAGCGTGCCGCCGCTGCCACCGGAAATTCCGGACAACAGTATCAGAACAACGTAGGTCCCGGCGACCTGATATACGAAGACGTGGACGGTGACGGATACATCACCGCCAACGACCGTAAGGATCTGGGCAGCCCCACTCCCAAGTTCATCGGCGGTCTGGGCATCAGTGCTTCCTGGAAAGGATTCGACCTCTCTATCGACTTCCAAGGCAACTTCGGAAACAAGATATTCAATGCCAAGCAGGTAGAACGCTTCTCCGGTTCGGACAACTGGGACCGCTCCTTCCTCGACCGCTGGACACCCGAAAACCCGAATACCATGACACCGCGAATGACTCTGGAAGGCAATAACTATCAGGTGTCGAGCCGCTACGTAGAGAGCGGTTCGTACGTGAAGCTGCAAACAGTCGAGTTGGGATACACCTTCCCGAAGTCATGGATGCAGAAGGTATCCGTGCAGAACCTGAGAGTATACTTCTCCGGCAACAACCTGGCCTACTTCACCGGCTATAACGGCTTCACACCCGAAGTATTGGGCGGAATCGACCGCCAGATCTATCCCGTGACAGCCACCTGCCGCTTCGGGCTGAACGTTACTTTCTAATATTAAATGATATAGACATGAATACGATTCACCACAGATTACACCGATTAACACGGATACTTTAATCTTATTTTCAATGAAATAATTATTAACCGGTGAAAATCTGTGTAATCTGTGGTGAACCCAAAACCATTACAATGAAAAAGATATATTCAATATTACTGGCTTCGGCACTGACCTTTTCTTCCTGTGCCGATTTCCTCGATGTGGATTCGCAGGGGAAACTGACCGAGGACGTCTTCTTCGGCGAAGAAGAAGGCGCGTTGATGAGTATTAACGCCATCTATACCCAACTCCGGGCGTGGGACATCATCGGGTTCTCATGGTTTGCCATCACCGAGCTGCCCGGCGACAACTCCGATACAGGCAGTGAGCTGGCCGACGGCAGTGTGGCACGGCTGAACCTGTTCAACGATTTTACTTACGATGCCTCTACCGCCGAGATTAACGGCTGGTGGGAAGGCAATTATAAAGCTATCGCTTCGTGCAATGTGGCTCTGGACAATCTGGGCGCGGTGAAGAACGAAGAACTCCGGGTGAAGTGCGTTGCTCAGGCCCGTTTTTTTCGGGGATTCTTCTACTTCAATCTCGTACGTGCTTTCGGCGGGGTGCCTCTGGTGACGAAGGTGTTGCAGCCCGGCGAATACAACCAGCCCCGGGCAACCGAAGATGCCGTCTATCAACAGATCATCGAAGACCTTACCTATGCAGCCGAGCATCTGCCTACCCGTCAGGAGTGGGGTGTGAAAGAGTCGGGACGTGCCACCAAGGGAACGGCCGAAGGACTGCTGGCCAAAGTATATCTCTTCCGCGGGGACTATGCCAACGTGAAGAAATACACCGGTCAGGTGATTGCCCGCGGCGAGTACAGCCTGCACCCGGATTATCGCGACCTGTTCAATCCTAACTCTTACTATTCGGACGAAGTGATGCTCGCCGACCAGTACCTCTGGGGCGAATCGACCGAACGCAACCTCGAGTCGGAGTATGTGAAGTGGCAGGGCATTCGCGGCGTGATGGGCTGGGGGATGTTCTCTCCTTCCGAAGCTCTCGACCAAGCCTATGAAGCGGGAGATCCACGACGCACGGCAACCATTTTCTACGATGGAGAGACATTGGAGGGAAAGGGCGAGATTCATTTCAAGAAAGAAGTGCCGCCCCGTGCCAACAAAAAGACCATCTGGCCTACCGGTTACTGGAACGAGAATTCGTTTGCCAAACAGAATTGCCACCTGATCTTTCTGCGTTATGCCGATGTGCTGCTGATGTATGCCGAAGCCTGCAACGAATTGGGTGAAACCCGGGAAGCCCTCGATAAACTGGAGATGGTGCGCGCACGTGCCCGCAGAACAGTACATCCGGCGGATATGACAGTGGGGCTGCCCGAGATTACGGAAACCGGTAAAGAGAAGCTCCGCGAGATCATCTGGAACGAGCGCCGCATCGAGCTGGCTTTGGAGGGACACCGTTTCTTCGACCTGATCCGTGCGGACAAGGTGGTGCCGGGCTATGCGGAGAAGATGATGAAGGCACACGGGAAGACAAACTTCTCTATAGCAAAGCATGCTACATTCTTCATTCCGCAGAAACAGGTGGATATTTCGCAAGGGGTTCTCAAAATCTCATCCCCCGGCCCCTTCTTTTAACCTTTAAGAGAAGGGGAGGAGGCTGCGCGATGGAGATACGGCGTTCCGCCGTCGAAAGGGGACTGCGTCCCCCTTGCCCCTGTGGGGATTCCGAAGTGCGGTAGAGATGGCGGCCTCCGCCGCCCCGAAGGACAGTGGGGAGTAGGCAGAGCTGGGTGAGAGAGGAAAGGTAGGTTTTCTTTTCTTTCGGTCTTGTACTTACTTCTAAGTTTGTGCTTGTGTTTAGCTTTGCGTCCACTCTTGGGTTTGCGTTCACCCCGACTTTATGTTCACATTCAATTAAAAAGTATATATATAACCAGTTCATTTAAATAGAATCATTCCAATACTATCAATTCCATGATTACACCCGGCGTCCTCCCCACCGTCCTTTGGGGCGGCGGAGGACGCCATCCCCTCTGCACTGCGGAATCCCCACAAGGGCAAGGGGGACACAGTTCCCTTTCGACGGCGGAACGCCGTATCTCCACCGCGCAGCCACCTCCCCTTCTCTTAAAGGTTAAGAGAAGGGGCCGGGGGATAAGATTTTGAAACATTATGAAACATACCCTATTATTTCTTCTTCTGATCTGTGCCTCCTCGTTGCAGATCACCGTTGCAGGCAATCGTCCGAAACTGACCGACGACGAGTTGATGACCCTTGTCCAGAAACAAACCTTCCGTTATTTCTGGGATTTTGCCCATCCCGAATCCGGCCTGGCGCGTGAGCGCAGCAACGACCGTCTGGAAGTTGCGACGATCGGCGGTTCCGGCTTTGGCGTGATGGCAATTATAGTCGGAGTGGAGCGCGGCTTCATCACCCGTGAGCAAGGAGCAGAACGTCTGCTCAAGATAGTAGAGTTCCTCAACAAAGCCGACAGCTATCACGGCATCTGGGCACATTGGATGGACGGTGCAACCGGAAAGACAATCCCCTTCAGCCGTAAGGATGATGGTGCCGACCTGGTAGAATCCGCCTTCATGTTCGAAGGACTGCTGGCAGCCCATCAGTACTTCGACCGGGATACTCCCACTGAAAACCGGGTGCGGGGACTCATCAACTCCCTCTGGCATCAGGCCGAGTGGGACTGGTTCACCCGTGGAGGTGAAGATGTACTCTACTGGCACTGGTCACCCAATAACGGCTGGGCAATGAATCATCAGCTGAAAGGGCAGAACGAGTGCCACATAGCCTATGTGCTGGCTGCCTCTTCACCTACTTATCCCATCCGCGAATCGGTCTATCATAAAGGATGGGCCAACTCGATCACCTTTAAGAACGGCAAGGAGTTCTACGGCATCCGTCTGCCGCTGGGCACCGACTTTGGCGGACCGCTCTTCTTCACCCATTACTCTTACCTCGGACTCGACCCGCGCGGGCTTAAAGACCGCTATGCCGACTACGGTGAGCAGATGAAGGCGCATACCCTGATCAACCGTGCCTATTGCATCGACAACCCGAGGAAGTACAAAGGATACAGCCGCAAATGCTGGGGACTGACGGCAAGTGACAACCATCTGGGCTACTCGGCGCATTGCCCGCAGAACGATCTGGGAGTGATCACTCCGACCGCGGCCATCTCTTCTATTCCTTATACCCCGGAACATTCTCTGGAAGCTATGCGTTACTTTTACGAAGAGCTGGGCGACCGCCTTTGGGGAGAATACGGCTTCAAGGATGCCTTCAACCTGACCGAGAACTGGTTTGCACCTTCTTATCTGGCCATCGACCAGGGCCCTATTGTGGTGATGATTGAGAATTACCGCACGGGGCTGATCTGGAAACTGTTCATGAGCCATCCCGATGTGCAGAGAGGGCTGAAGAGACTGGGGTTCAGTTCAGAATCAAAATAAATAAGATAAAGGTTCACCACGGAGTAACACAGAGTCTCACAGAGTTTTGATTTTTTATTAATGGGATTTCTAAAAAGAAAAAACTTCTCTGTGAGACTCTGTGTTACTCTGTGGTGAAAACATACCGTTACAACCATGAAACAGCTATTTCTCCTTTTACTCTTCTTCCTGTCCCCGGCTCTTGCTCCCGCACAGGATATGCGGCAGGATATCTACTGCAATCCGCTGAACATAGATTATACATATATGATCTATAACTCCGACAAGGACATCTCTTACCGTTCCGGTGCCGATCCGGCGGTGGTCAGGTTCCGCGGCGAATACTATATGTTCGTCACCCGCTCCAATGGCTACTGGCATTCTAAGGATCTGCTGAACTGGGACTTTATCACTCCCAAAAACTGGTATCCGCAGGGAAGCAACGCCCCCGCCGCCCATAACTACAAAGACTCTGTGCTCTACGTCACCGGCGATCCGTCCGGTTCGATGAGTATCCTTTACTCCGACGACCCGAAGCGGGGAGAATGGAAAGCCACCCCCGCCATCTTGCATAACCTGCAGGACCCGGACCTGTTTATCGACGATGACGGTCAGGCCTATATGTTCTGGGGATCGTCCAATATCTATCCCATCCGGGGAGTGGAGTTGGACAAGAATCACCGCTTTCTTCCCAAAGGAGAGGTGAAAGAGCTTTTCAACCTCGACATGCCCCGCCACGGTTGGGAACGTTTCGGCGAGAACCACAGCGACACGGTTCTGGGAGGTTATATCGAAGGTCCGTGGCTGACCAAGCACAACGGGAGATATTATATGCAGTACGGTGCTCCCGGCACTGAGTTCAATGTCTATGCCGACGGCGTTTATGTAGCCGATCATCCGATGGGGCCTTACACCTATCAGAAACACAACCCCGTGTCGTATAAACCGGGCGGATACATGAACGGTGCCGGACACGGAAGCACGGTCCAGGGCCCCGGCGGAGCGTACTGGCATTTTGCTTCGATGGCCCTTTCCATCAATGTCAACTGGGAACGCCGCCTCTGCATGTTTCCTGCCGGATTCGATAAAGACGGCATCATGTACGTAGATACCCGTTTCGGAGATTATCCACGTTATGCCCCCGCTGTGCCCGGCAAGAGGGGACGGTTCCGGGGATGGATGCTCCTGTCTTACCGCAAACCGGTGACAGCGTCTGCCGTGAAAGGCGGATTCGGACCTGCTGCGCTGACGGACGAGCTGACCAAGACCTTCTGGCTTGCTGAGGCGAACGATGAACGTCAGTGGGTGATGATCGATCTGGAGAACCCTGCCCGCGTTTGTGCCGTGCAGGTGAACTATCACGACTATCAGAGCGATATGTACGGCCGGATTCCCGGCTTGCGCCATCGCTACGTTATCGAGGGTTCTACCGACGGAGAGACCTGGAATACGCTGGTTGACCGCAAAAGCAGTTATAAGGACACACCGAATGACTATGTGGAGCTTGAGACTCCGGCCACGGTGCGTTACGTCCGGTATAGGAACATCGACGTACCCACTCCGAATCTGGCTATCTCCGAGTTGCGCGTATTCGGCCTCGGCTCCGGCAAAGCTCCCCGCCGTCCCGGCAAACTGACCCTTGACCGGCATGCCGACCGGCGGGACATCACCATCCGTTGGGAACCGGTGAAAGGTGCGCAGGGGTACAATGTGCTCTGGGGCATCGCTCCCGATAAGTTGTACAGTTCGTGGATGGTATACGACGGCACCGAGTTGCTCATGAAATCTCTGACCACCGACCAGGATTATTATTTCGCCGTGGAGGCCTTTAATGAAAATGGTGTATCTTTACCCTCCGAACCCCAATATGTAGAATAATCCCGAATAGCCATGAAACAGTTTGTTCTTTTCTTCCTCAGTCTCTTCCTGCTGACCGTGGGTGCCCGTTCGCAAGAGGCGTATCAGAAAAAAGTATTCATCTCCTCCCGGGGAGATTCGCTGAACTACCGTTTGCTTCGTCCGGAGTCGGAAAAGCCGGGGCAGCAATATCCTTTGGTGCTCTTTCTGCACGGTGCCGGCGAGCGGGGGAGCGACAACGAGAAACAATTGACACACGGTGGACAGATGTTTCTCAACCCCGTGAACCGTGAGAAGTATCCGGCATTTGTCCTCGTGCCTCAATGTCCGGAGAAGGATTACTGGGCATACGCCTCCCGCCCTTCTTCGTTCGTTCCTTCGGAGATGCCGGTGGGACAGGAGATCACTCCCATCTTGCGTGCGGTAAAAGAATTGCTGGACACTTACCTCGATTTGCCTTCGGTGGATCGTGACTGCGTTTACGTAGTGGGTCTTTCTATGGGAGGCATGGCGACGTACGACCTTGCCATCCGCTTTCCGGATACATTCGCCGCCGCCGTCCCCATTTGCGGCACGGTGAATCCCGGACGCCTGGCCGATGCCGTGAGTGTCCGTTTCCGCATTTTCCATGGGGATGCCGATAACGTAGTGCCGGTAGAAGGCTCTCGCGAGGCTTATAAAGCGTTGAAGAAACTTGGAGCAGAGGTGGAATACGTCGAGTTTCCCGGTTGCAATCACGGCAGCTGGAATCCGGTTTTCAACTATCCCGGATTCATGGAGTGGCTCTTTGCCAGCCGAAAGAAGTAAGGTGCCAGGAACTCACCCTTTCTTAATCCGTGGTGCTTTCTTTCTGTTGATTACTTATTCGTCGGCGGGACTAACTGTCTTCTTTGGGAGACGATCGGGATTAAGCCTTCTCTTCGTAGTCACCGTTTGCCTTAATCAGTTCGATCAGTTTTTCCACGGCTTCTTCTTCGGGAATATTCTTCTCGATGCACTCCTTCCGTTTGTAAAGGCTTACTTTGCCACGGCCGGCACCCACGTAGCCATAGTCGGCATCCGCCATCTCACCGGGTCCGTTGACGATACATCCCATGATGCCTATTTTCAGTCCCTTCAGGTGTGAGGTGGCTGCTTTGACACGGGCAATCGTACTTTGCAGGTTGAACAGTGTCCGTCCGCATCCCGGGCAAGAGATATACTCCGTCTTGCTGGTGCGGATGCGTCCCGCTTGCAGGATGCCGAAGGCGGTAGCGTCGATCACCGCATGGCTCAGTTCCCCTTGGTTAAAGAGATAAATGCCGTCACACAGACCGTCGAATATCAGTGCTCCCATGTCCGCACCGGCCTTGATTTGCAGATCTTCGGCTGCATTTTCGGAGTAGTGCTGGAAGAAGATGACCGGGTTCTGCAACCCTTCCACCGTCAGTTGATGGGCCAGCGCACGATGTTCGCCTACGCGGTTCGGGTGGTTGCTTTGCGAGATCACCACTACTTCGGGATGTCGTTTCAGGCAGGCCACTACCTCGTCCGTAAGTGCCATATAAGGAATGAAGAAGAACTTCAGTCCGGCGGCGCACGTTTCCATCAGCTCCAGTTGGGCATAATTGAAAGCGGGCCACGTGTCCGGTTCTTCTTTCCACACGTCGGCGTCGAGGATGTATTGCATACCTTTTTCCGGCTGTTCGGGCAGTTCACGTCCGGCGTAGATATAATCCGGCGTGAATTGCGGGTTGGTCTCCGTCCGTCCGTCCATGCGGTCGGCAAGCACTACCGGCAGATGGTCGCCGCCAATGTTCCGCACCGGTTGCGTTTTGCGCCTCGTCGGAGAGAGGTAGTTGAAGTCCGGTGCCTCCATGCCGGGGATGTATGGGTGATCCTGTCTCCCAACGATGTAGTCGACTAGTTTGCGTGCCACGGGAATTTCGGCTTCCGGCTCCTCACTCAGTGAGACGCGGATGGTGTCGCCCATTCCGTCGGACAATAAAGCACCGATGCCCAAGGCCGATTTGATGCGTCCGTCTTCTCCGTCGCCAGCTTCCGTCACACCCAGGTGAAGCGGGAATGCCATGCCTTCCTGTTCCATCACGGCCACCAGCAGGCGTACGGTTTTCACCATTACCACTGTGTTGGAGGCCTTGATCGAGATTACGACATCCGTGAACTTCTCGTCCACGCAGATGCGCAGGAATTCCATGCACGACTCTACCATACCTTCGGGTGTGTCGCCATAGCGGGACATGATGCGGTCGGACAGTGAACCGTGGTTCACGCCGATGCGTATGGCCGTATGATTTTCTTTGCAGATATTGAGGAAGGGAACGAAGCGGTCGCGTATCTTCTGCAGTTCGGCGGCATACTCCTCGTCGGTGTATTCCAGTTGCTTGAACGTGCGTCCCGGGTCTACGTAGTTGCCCGGATTGATGCGTACTTTCTCCGCATATCGGGCTGCCACGTCGGCTACCTTCGGGCTGAAGTGTACATCGGCCACAAGCGGAACCATGTATCCGTCACTGCGCAGTCCGATGTTGATGTTCATCAGGTTTTCGGCTTCTTTCACCCCTTGTGTGGTGAGGCGGACGTACTCTCCGCCGGCATCTACGATGCGCTTTGCCTGAGCCACACAAGCTTCGGTGTCCTGCGTGGCGGTATTGGTCATCGACTGGATTCGGATAGGATTGGAGCCTCCCAACGGAGCAGCCCCGATGTTCACTTCCGAAGTTTCCCGCCGGGAGTAGTTGAATAAATCCATTTTGTTGTATGTAATTGGAGTCGCTTTACGACCGGACGATTTACTGCTTACGAGAGGAGTGTCGAAACTCACCACAGAGGGCACAGAGTAACACTGAGTGAATTTAAACCATTGATTATCCATATTGATAATTTGTGAAAATCTGTGTAATCTGTGGTGAAAAGAGTTCCGCCTTCTCCCGTAACCGTAAACGGTAAATCGTCCGTCATAAATCTTCTCAGTTTGTTTTAAACTCGTATTTGATCTCTTTCAGTTCTTCATTAGCTTTTACGATCTTCTTTTTCAGCCCCTCCTTATAGGCAATGAATTTCGTTTCGAGTTCTTTGTTTTCCAATGAAAGCATTTGTACGGCAAGGATGGCAGCGTTCAATGCTCCGTTGATGCCTACGGTTGCCACAGGGATTCCCGGAGGCATCTGTACGATGGCCAGAAGCGCATCCATTCCGTCGAGAGACGACTTGATAGGTACACCGATTACCGGCAGCGAGGTGGAGGCGGCAATCACGCCCGGCAGGTGGGCGGCCATGCCGGCAGCGGCGATTATTACTTTAATGCCGCGTGAGCGGGCATTCTTGGCAAACTCTTCCACAGCTTCGGGAGTGCGGTGAGCCGAAAGCGCGTTCATTTCGAACGGCACGTGAAGGTCATTGAGCAACTGAGCGGCCTTCTCCATAACTGGAAGGTCGGAAGTGCTACCCATGATGATGCTTACAATTGGGGTCATATTGTTTTAATTATACGCTAAATGTTTTCTTTCTTTAGACTTGCATGGCTTAGAGGTTCACCACAGATTACACAGATTGGCACAGATTCTGATTTATCTCGTTAATATTTAAGATTAAAAGTTCTGTGTTAATCTGTGTAATCTGTGGTGAACCCGATTCGTCTCTGCTTTAAATCTTTATTCGTTCACCAATGCCTTGTAACTTTCTGCATTCAGCAGGTTGTCAAGGTCGGCAGCATTGGCAGGTTTCATTTTGATGAGCCAGCCTTCGCCGTATGGGTCTTTATTCACCAGCTCGGGGTTTTCTTCCAGTGCGGGGTTTTGTTCCAGCACTTCGCCTGCAACGGGCAGGAAGAGGTCGGAGATGGTCTTTACTACTTCGATGGTACCGAACACTTCGTTGGCTTCCAGGGTTTCGCCTTCGGTAGGAATGTCGACAAATACGATGTCGCCCAGTTGTTCCTGTGCATAGTCGGTGATACCTACATAAGCTGTGTCGCCCTCAAGGCGGATCCATTCATGTTCGTTGGTGTACTTTACATTCTGTGGGAAGTTCATAATGATTAGTTTTTAGGATTGATACTATGTTTAAAATAAAAATATACGGAACAATACGTTGCTGAGCGGGTGGAGCACCAGCAGCGAGCAGACGAAACCGACGGTAAAGCCGGCAAGGACTTCGCCCAGCGTGTGATGTTGCAGGATGATGCGTGCCGAGCCTAATATCCCTGCTATGAGGATGAAGAGGCAGAGCCACCACACCGGGTTGTAGCTGAAGAGCGCACTGAACGAGACCAGTCCGCCTACGATACCGCCCATGCCTGCCATGTGTTCGCTCAGCTTCCACTTCAGGTTGACAAAGATGCAGATGACCAGCACGACCAGCGAGGCCAGTATGATGCCTGTCATATACCAGGGGATGTTCAGTTTATGCATCATCATCAGGCAGAAGACGTAGGAGATGATGGTGAGCAGGATCGGCACATAGCGTTTCTTGCGGTCGCTCAGGTCCTGGCGGGCAAAGCCGTTCACTTTGCGGAACAGGAAGATGGTCATGGTGGGCATCAGGATGGTGAAGCAGTAGACAATGCCCAATACGATGAGTTTGTACTGCAACGGCATGATGCGCAGGTAAGAGAACAGGAACAATACGAGGAAGGCCAGAAAGGGGATAGAGAATGGAGTCAGTATTCCCGAAATGATTCTGGCCGTACGGATCAGTGTCCTGTCAGCTATGATATGTTGCTCTATCTTCTCTTCTTCAGCCATTGGGTTTTGTTCTTTTTGATTATGCTTTTTTATTTTCTCAGTCTCGCCACCGGGATGTTGAGTTGCTGGCGGTACTTGGCCACCGTCCGGCGTGCGATGGGGTATCCTTTTTCTTTCAGTATTTCGGCCAGTTCATCGTCGGTCAGCGGTTTCTTTTTGTCCTCGCCGTCGATGCATTCTTTGAGGATTTTCCGTATCTCACGTACCGACATCTCTTCGCCGTCTCCGGTGGTATATCCGTCGCTGAAGAAGAACTTCAGGGGATAGATGCCGTAGTTGGTCTGTACATATTTGCTGTTGCTCACGCGTGAGATGGTCGATATGTCGAGTCCCGTACGTTCGGCCACGTCTTTGAGGATCATCGGGCGGAGCAGCGACTCGTCGCCTTCGAGGAAGAAGGGGCGTTGCAGGTCGATGATGGCCTGCATGGTGGTCATCAGCGTATTCTGGCGTTGCTTCACCGCGTCGATGAAGCCTTGCGCGGCATCCATCTTCTGTTTGAGGAACATCATGGCCTCTTTCGATTCTTTGGACTGGTTGGCCTTGTTCTTCGTATGTTCCTCCACCATCTCGGTGAAGTCGCGGCTCATGCGCAGTTCCGGCAGGTTCCGGTTGTTGAGGCTGATGTTGATGGTTCCGTCGTCGTAGGTATCGACGATGAAGTCGGGGACGATCTGTTGCAGGTTCCGTCCGATGGCTTCACCCAATGACGCACCCGGGCGCGGATTGAGCTTGGTGATCTCTTCGAGTGCCTTGTAGAAGTACTCTTCGTCCAGTCCGAGCTTCCTGATGATCTTCTCCCAATGCTTCCGGGTGAATTCTTCGTAGCACTCGCTGATGATCTCTTCTTCGGTTGCTAACAGGGGATCCGCGGTATGCGGTTGTTTTTTCCGGCGGATCTGGATCAGCAGGCATTCTTGCAGGCTGCGCGCGCCGAGGCCGGGAGGGTCGAAGTCCTGTACGATTTTCAGGGCTTGTTCCAGTTCTTCTTCCGTCGCGTTGATGCCGGCATAGATGGCCAGTTCATCGCCGATGCTTTCGAGCGACTTGCGGAGCAGGCCGTCATCGTCCAGCGAACCGATCAGGTATTCTGCCAGTTCGCGCTGATGTTCGGTCAGGTCGCGTTCGCCCAGTTGCTCTCTCAGGATTTCGTAGAATGACGTGGCGTCCGAGAATGGGATCTCTTCCGCCTGCTCGCCTTTGGAGCGGTTGTTTTCCTGGAGTTTATAGTCGGGGATGTCATCTTCGGTCAGATAGTCGCTCAGAGAATCGTAGTCCGTATCGCCTTCTGCTTCCCCTTCCGCGGTTTCGGCAGGGGTGGTTTCGTCGGAGGCGTTTTCTTCTTTGCCTTCTTCAAGGGCGGGATTCTCCAGCAGTTCGGCATGTACACGGTCTTCCAGTTCCACAGCCGGTAGCTCCAGTAGCTTCACTACCAGAATTTGCTGCGGTGAGAGCGTTTGTATCTGCTGCTGCGCCTGCGATTGTATCTGACGGGAACCTTGTGCCATACGTTGAATGCTTTACGTTTTTTTGTTTCTCGCTACAAAAGTAATGAATTGTTCGATATAGCGAAATGATTTATCCGATAAAAGGAGTTAAAGGAGGAAACGGGCGGAGAAGGCGGCGGAATTAAAGCTTTCCATCTTCTTTGCCAATTCATCCTTTGTTTATATCTTTGCCTTCATAACTTAAATACATACCATTATGTTCAGCAAAGAGACATATATGCAGCGCAGAGCCCTGCTGAAAAAAACATTAGGCTCCGGAGTATTGTTGTTTTTGGGTAACGACGAGTGCGGGTTGAACTACGAGGACAATACGTTCCGCTATCGTCAGGATTCCACCTTTCTTTATTACTTCGGCCTTTCGTTTGCCGGACTTTCTGCTATAATCGACATTGATGAAGATAAGGAAATTATATTTGGCGACGAGCTTACCATCGATCACATCGTGTGGATGGGTACACAGCCGACGCTGAAGGAGAAGAGCCAGCGGGTGGGAGTCAGCATCACCATGCCTTCGGCGGACATCATCGGCTATCTGCACAAGGCGGTGCAAAAGGGCCAGGCCATCCATTACCTGCCTCCTTACCGTGCCGAGCATAAGCTGAAACTGATGGACTGGCTGGGAGTGCCTCCCGCACGCCAGGAAGGGTCGGTGCCCTTTATCCGTGCGGTGATCGCACAGCGCAATTACAAGTCGGCCGAGGAGGTTGTCGAAATCGAGAAGGCTTGTGACATTACGGCGGATATGCACATCACGGCCATGAAGATATTGCGTCCCGGCATGCGCGAATGGGAGGTGTCGGCAGCCATGGAAGCGGTGGCACACGCCGCCGGAGGCGATCTTTCGTTCGCCACCATCGCTACGGTGAACGGACAGACACTTCACAACCACTATCATGGCAACACGGTGAAGCCGGGCGATCTGTTCCTGATCGATGCCGGTGCCGAGACGGAGATGGGATATGCCGGCGACATGTCGTCCACCATCCCTGCCGATAAGAAGTTCACACAGCGGCAGCGCGAGGTTTACGAGATACAGAATGCCATGCATCTGGAGTCGGTGAAAGCACTCCGTCCGGGCATTCCTTATATGGACGTGTACGATTTGTCGGCACGCGTGATGGTCGAAGGCCTGAAAGGACTCGGACTGATGAAGGGAAATGCCGAAGACGCCGTACGTGAAGGCGCGCATGCCCTGTTCTATCCTCACGGATTAGGGCACATGATGGGGCTCGACGTGCACGATATGGAGAACCTGGGCGAACTCTGGGTGGGCTACAACGGACAGCCCAAGAGCACGCAGTTCGGCCGTAAGTCGCAGCGTCTCGCCATACCGTTGGAACCGGGCTTTGTACATACCGTTGAGCCGGGCATTTATTTCATCCCCGAGCTGATAGACCTGTGGAAGGGACAGAAGAAGTTTACCGACTTTATCAATTACGATAAAGTGGAGACGTACAAGGACTTCGGGGGCATTCGTAACGAAGAGGATTATCTGATTACGGAAACGGGGGCCCGCCGTTTAGGAAAGAAGATTCCGCTGACACCGGACGAGGTGGAAGCGCTAAGATAATTTTTTTTTTTTCATTGTAGCATTGCTAAGATGTGAATCCAGGTGATGCACGTTTTATTTTATTTACTCGGATGAAAATCCGATTGTGATTTTAATTTGTGTTAATGTTGGGATTGTCCGGATGTGAATCCGGGCAATCTTTTTTTTGCCGGTTTTAAAAAAAAAGAAAGAAAAGAGTTGCTTTTCCGGCTCGAACAGGATACCTTTGTACGTGCTTAAATAACACATTTTTCATAGCCAGTAATATTGCTAAGATGTGAATCCAAGTAATTTACTTTTTATAGACTGGTTCAGATAGCGATCTGAGCATGACAATAGATTTAAATTAATATTGCAGATTGCCCGGATGCGAATCCGGGCAATCTTTTTTTGCCCGGTTCTTAAAAAAAGAAAGAAAAGAGTTGCTTTTCCGGTTTGAATAAAATACCTTTGTTAGAGATTTAAGGAATCTGTTTACTACCTGTCTCTTATACACATCTCCGAGCCCACGAGACCGGAGCCTATCTC
>ENA-OXEA01000824-OXEA01000824.1-human-gut-metagenome-genome-assembly--contig:-NODE-824-length-17566-cov-8.796585_pt1 | contig 17566 bp, 10 predicted proteins | sample MGYA00249352_ERZ652237 | MGnify/ENA primary metagenome ERZ652237 (study PRJEB26925, sample SAMN05826962) | human gut metagenome | biome: ENVO:2100002; feature: ENVO:00000062; material: ENVO:00002003... | reverse complement strand
TCATAACTGTCATAGTAAAAAACGGCAATATGCTGTGTATCAATATATATAAAATAAAGACCGGTCAGAAATAGGTGCAGAATATGTTAAAACGGCTTCTTCTTTCATCAAGACCAGCTTTTCTTTTGCCAAAAACAGTTAGGAAAGCCACTCGAGACTCGGATGTAAAAGACCCGGACATCCGGGTGTGGGAGAGGTGCAGACCCGGGTATTCGTGGATTCCTGCTGGAGGTGTGGGGATGTTTATTTGCCATGTTAGGGAATATGATATTATATTCCTAATTCCTTTTTTAGCCACACTTTCATTACCGGATCAGGAATGACAACCCGGCGTTTTTCGATTTCTATAAGCTCTTTTTTGACTAAAGCTCGTTTTACTATACTGACATTAGCCGATGAGCCAAGCTGATATTTATGTATAATTTCTTGTGTGGTGAATTCACTATGAACACCATCGATAATCGCTCGCAAGAAATTCATCTGATAGGTGGTAAGGCTCTCGGTCTGTTTTTCAAACAATGGGGTGTTCTGGTCGATAATATCTTGATATGCCGCTTCAAAATCCTGCTCGGTAGCCTTTCTATCCGTGTGTATCCATACCAACCATGCCAACTGCTGTACATAAGACGAGTGGTTATCTACTATTTGGCATATTCTTTCAGCCAAATCTTTTGAAATCTGCTTGCCTGTTGCTTCAAAACGGCTGCATATATAATCTACCCAATCCGATGTCCCGATTTTCGGTAAATATATGGCGTCACCGAATTTATAGAATGGAAGGCTCTTTTTCTCAAAAAGCTCATTCATTAAATGCTTTTTACTGCCGAAAAGGCAATAAGATACCGATTTTTGTAATTGCCATACGGTACGCAACCGTTTCTGAAATATTTTTGAATCCTTAAACTCGGCTATCTGTTGAAATTCATCGATACATATCACAATATTATAGCCTTTTTTCTGTGCTATTTTTTCGGGGAGTTGTAGAATTTCATCGATATCGTTGCTCTTGGGGTTCATTTCAAGCGATATGGAGAAATCCGTCATCGGATCTGTACTCATTGATATTTTAGGACTGATCCGTGAAAGAAACAGCCTAGCATTTTCCAGCCACTCGTCTAACTTCGAAGATGTTTGTTTGAGAACAGCAGCAGCAAATGCATCATAAAAATCCCGATCGCTGCGACACGAAAAAATATCAAGATACACAACTTTCAATTTATCTGATTGCGCCAAGCGACACACTTTCTGCACCAAGGAAGTCTTGCCCCAACGACGAGGCGAAATCAGTACTGTATTTACACCATGTCGAAAATTTAACAACAGACGCTCAGTTTCTTTCTCTCGATCGGTAAAGTTATCGCCTGATGTTGCAACTCCGAATATAAAAGGCTTATTCTCCATAATCTTCGAATATTATTCTGGTGCAAAGGTAGGTAATAATATGATTACTAATAATGTTATTACTAATAAAATTATTATGGGTGTTATGTTTCTTCTTTGTCTAATATTAATGCGGAGGTACCCTATCCTTTTTATTCCCAAAACTTGGGGATATGTTGTATAAACGGTATTGTTTCGTCCTGTAACCCATATATTTTGGAAAATTATGCCTGTTTTTTCTTGTTGATTCGGAAAACCTATTTACCTTTGCAACGATTCCGTAGTGGGCAGCGGCCCACGGAGTGCGGGATCGATTACATATTGTAAGCATTTTACGAAGATTATTCCTATTCGAAAAAATCTGGAAAATTTTTTAGCTTAGTGGAATAATGGACAGTAAATGCTTGCGCTGGTTACGTATAAATTCATCTCCCATTGTTATGGGAAGATTGTATTATATTGTATAAGGCGCGGGCTATTGTTCTATTATTACTAAGCGGGCTTTTCCAGATGCCTTCGAATAAATAATAGACAATTGGCCCGCGTTTTTTTATGCCCGTTCATAATCATCCGCGGGGAGTTGTTCTCCCCTTCGTGAAATTAGTTGTTGGACTTTTATACACTATTTTATTAACAATTAATTTAAATGATTATGAACAAGAGATTTTCTACTCTTTTGGCTGCTGCTCTGGTGGCCGGTGGACTGTCTGCAAATGTGATGGCGACAGATATTGCCACTACAGATTTGAAAGACGGTCAGTTCATCCATTTGTCAACGGCAACTGGTGGAACCACTTATCTGGCAATGGATGCTAAAGGTGATTTTTCAACAGTAGATGCTTCTAATTGGTCCGGCAAGATTAACAGTTTGCTGGGTGCTCTTTGGCAGATAAAGTTGATTCCTCATACGACTCAAGCAGGAACAACTTATACTTATTCATTTACCAACCGCTTGTCTGGGCAGATGTTGTCTGTTAATTTGCAATCAAATGTTGTTGGTGGTGGTAGAGCTGCAATTTCTGCTCCTACGGCTGTAGCGGCAAACGAAATTGCGGCAAATGAAAAAGGAGGTAACACAGAATGGGCTTATGAAGCAGGAAAAGGATTTTATGCTGTTAAAGGAGACTCTATCTTTACTATTGGAACAAATGTTTCTACCGGTTGTTTGACATTTGCGGCTGCTAAACTAACAACAGCTCCTTCCAATACAACAATGTATTTGGGTGAAGTTTCTGATGCTGCGGTCACATTGAAAGCTTCTGACTTTAACGCATTGGTAAAAGCAAATGCTGGTCGTTTGTTCTTCACTGACGAAAATGTTTCTTCTACAGAAAAGAATGTATTGACAGCTAATAAATGGGAAGCGGTTGATGCAAAAATGACTTCCGGAAAATATGCAAGTGGTGGAACAGATGTTCTTTTCCTGACAAACGGAAAAGAATATAAGAACCGTATGGATGCAGATATGGCTGATGCTACAACAACACAAAAAGAATATTTGTTGGTTGATTACAATTTCTATGATCCAAGCAAAGAGTTCAATGTGTTAGTAGCTGATACAATTGCAACAGAACCTACAACTTCTGATGCTGATGCTAAATTTGATGATCGTACAGTTATAGCAAAACATCATCCGGCAACAGCCGCATTCACTGTGACTTATTACATCCCGAATGATTCTATGGTGATTGCTCCAGCTTATGTTCCGACTTCTATTCCGGTCGCAACAACTTTGGAAGCTATGCATACTGCATTGCCAACAGATGGTGAAGTTGCTGCTGTTAAAACTGTTGTGGATTATTTGAAGGCAGGTGTTACTTTGTTCTCTGTTCAGGGTAAAGCATCAGATTTTCCTAAAGGAACAAAATTTGCAGAAGTAAAGAAGTTTACAGAAGAAGGAGCTACAGGTAGTGCAAAAACAGGTCAGGATTTGATTGATGCAGTAAAGACTGCAATAAAAGGCATTACTTATTCTGAGACCGCCGCAACAAAAAAGAAACAAGAAGCTTATGTTGCAGCTGTAAATAAATATTTGACTGCTCTTAATGGTTTGGAAATAACAACTGTATCTGATGTTTCTAGTGCAGCTCTTGTTTCCACTTCCGCTATCAAAGATGGTGCAAACTATGTAGATGGCTTGAATGTTTTGACGGTTGCTGCTGTTTCTCCTGCTAAGCAAGTAGTAATCCGTAAACTTTCTAACACGAAAGTTTTGACAATTGGTGAGATTACATCTGCTACTGAAACAAATGGCAACTTGATCGCTACCATCAAAACATCTGACAAAGACGCGACTATTGGTGGTGATGCTACAATCGCTGAAGGTCTGTATTATATAATTGATGCAGAAAAAGAAGAAAGTGCAGGTGTTGCCAACAAATATTATGGCTTGTACTTTGATGAAAGTCCGGTTAATCCTGCTAATTATGTAGCAAAAGCTCAGGCATTCAACCCGTTTGCACAGTATGTCGTAGCTAAGGCTGCCGGTGTAGACAAAGGCAACTATACTATTACAAACCGTGGTGATAAAAATGAAGGTTGGCAGGGTGTAACTAACGTTGTCGACAAAGACAATAACATCTTCGTAATTGAAGGTGACACTGTTCAATTGGTAGCAGCCGAAGACGTAGATGCAGACAACGCCTATATCGGCTTCAAATATATCACAGCTAACGATGCCAAGAACAACAAGTTCACCATCACTTCTGCTGCTGACGTATTGGAAGGACAGAGCATTGTAATGACAGAAGACTCAACTTTGAAAGTAGCTGCTCCGGAAGATGAAGTATTGTATACATTAGTTCCTTCTGATGAAAAGGAATACGGTGTAGAAGATGCTTTGAAGAAAGTAACTTATACAATCATGGACGCTGACAGTGCATTCATCATCTATGATGCAACAAGAGGTTATGTATTCTCTAATGGCAAACATGCAACAAAGAACGGTACTCCGGTTCAATTCACTATGATCGCTGTTGATACTGATTCTACTTTCGTATTGTATGATGGTACTAACAACAAAAAATTGGTTGTCAGCACTCAATACAAGACCATCTCAGGTGAAGATCTGGATGCTCGTAATGACATGTTCATCGTTAAACCGCAGGCAGCTCCTGCCTCTTACAAATCTCTGCCTAAACACGTGCGTATCCAGGCTATCAATGGCGACTATGCTGCTGTTAATGCAAAGAACCAAGCTATCGCAGTTCGTGAAGGCGACTTGAAAGCTGATGCTTATGACAACTTAGACTTTATTTTCTGGTTGGATACTGCTCATTATGACAATGCTGCTCCTTATACTTACTATATCACGAAGGGAGTTAAAGCAACTGAAGAAGTCGCTGCAAGCAGACTGTATATGTGGAATTCTGTAGACTCTGTTGCTGCAAAGGATGCAAACAAAGAACTTCCGTACATCTATGGTACAGGTGCAAACCGCGTTATGTTCCGCACAGCTTCTATCATGGCTCAAGATACATTGTTGGTCCCGACTTTGGATGCTGCAGCCAAGATCGACACAGTTTCTGTTGCAGCCGGTAAATCAGCCGATGGCTTGAAACATGATGTTAAAGCAGGAGTTAAGAACTTCCAGTTTAGTTTCGAATTTGCAAGTAAAGATTCTGAAAATGAATATAATATCGTGTGCCAGAACAACAATGGTAAGAATTATGTTCATAACATCAATGGTGTATTGGCAATGGGTCCGAAAGAGGATGCAGTAGTCGTAAATGTTCTTAATGTTTCAGCAGAAGACGAAGAAGCTACCGGTAACGAAGCTATCACAACTGACGGTGTGAAAGTGATCGCATCTGAAGGCCAGGTTGAAATTACCGGAGCTGCTGGTAAGAAGGTTGTTATCAGCAATATCTTAGGCCAGCCAGTTGCAAACACAGTTCTGACTTCCGACAATGCAACGATCGCTGCTCCGGCAGGTGTAGTAGTTGTGGCTGTTGAAGGCGAAGCTGCTGTTAAGGCGATTGTGAAATAAGATTGAATTTATAATCAAATAATTCTAAAATGTTTGGCCGCGTGCCGTTCAACCGGCAATTACCCTGTGAGAGGAGAACAAGCGGCCAGATTTAATATTAATAATACTAAAGTATATTGAATTTAAAAGTTCATGTAGCCTTTCCCCTGTGAAGGACAAGGGCATACAAAAAACAAGCCCCCGAAGATGATTACCGTCTTCGGGGGCTTCGTTGTCTATCTCTCCGGTAGATTGAAAATGCCAGGTATGGGAAATCCGATAACCCCAGTGATACACACAAAGGTCAGAAAACCAGAATATAAGCCCTGTACTTAGTCTCTCTTGTGACTGGGCAGAGAGAAATATATCCTTCTCTTATTTTTCCATCTTTCATTTCAAGTGGATAAGCCTTTTTCATGAAGCAGTGTTGTTCGTAGGCTTCTCCCGGTTTGTTTGTGTAGGTGATGCGCATGTCTCCCCGGGCGTTGGGAGCCAGGTATTTTTGGCTGATGCGCAAAGCGACCATCCCCATTGTATAGCGCATGTTCACTTCTATACAAGGGTGTATGGCGAATTCACCGTTTGTTTTTCTGCGATAGACCAACATGTCCACGCCCAGATAACCGGTATAGATGTTTCCATATATCTGCCGGATTGCCTCTCCGACAGCTTCTTTCAGTTGCTGGAATTTGTCTCCGAAGTTCTCGACGAAGAAACTTTCCAGATAGGCCTGTTCACCCAATACGTTTCCGGAATAAGCTCCTTTCTTTTCAGCTCCGAATACGGAAAGCCCTTCATAGCGTACGTTCCCGTTTCCGTCCGAATAAAACTCCATCGCGAAATCCTGGTATTTGTCTAGTGCACATTCTATGCTGACACATCCCTGCTTGTTAAGTGCCCCCTCGATCCAGACACGGTCTTTTGCGGTCAATTTGCGTTCCGGCAACCAGAGCAGTCCCCTGCCGGAAGACGAATAGGGAGTCTTCAGCACGAAAGGAGCATTTTGGAGGATCAGGTATTTTTCCACTTCCCTCACTTTTTTGCAGAATTTAGGCGACACCGGCACGTCCATATCAGGCAGGAGTTCCCGTATTTTGTCCAGACACCCGGCTGCTGTCTGACGGCTTGTCAACCGTGTGTATTCTTCTTTCCATTCCGGGATCGTAAGGTTCAGGCTGCCGTTCTTCCGGAGTTTTTCAAAAAGGGAATGGCTGTGCGGGGAAAGTCCCCAAGGAGCAGCTTGCATTTCGGGTAGGTTGTCCTTCTGCTGTTTGATCTCCTTGCGTGAGATTAGCTTGGCAAACGGTCTGAGCTCCTTCGGTTGTAAGGAGAAGAAACGTGGCGAAGCGATCTCTTCCGTAAAAACAAAATCTTCCGGATCCGCGTACCAGACGGGAAGATAGGATAACTCCCTGATCATTCTTTGCACGTTTGCTGGCGGAGTGTAATTTTCAGAGCCTTGTAGTATGGCGGTTTCGTGTCCTGGATTGAAAAAATGTATTTTAGATTTCATATTTTAGTTGGATAATAGGATGTACCGGACGCAGATAACGCAGAATACGCAGATAAACGCAGACTTATTTATTGATTGTCAATAATATCTGCGCTTGTCTGCGTATTCTGCGTTATCTGCGTCCGGTAAAACCGTTTTGAGATTTTATTCGAGGTTTTCGTCGATGGCATCGATCTTTTTAATGATGAGTGCCATCTCGTTTTTCAGCTTGTCGATCTTGCGTTCCATCTCTTTGAGCAGGCCACCGCCGCCTTTGGAGGAGATGCTCAGGAACCCGATGTTGTTTTCGTAAGTTTGAAGTTCGTTCTTCATCCGTTCGTACATACGCATCAGTTTCTCCCGTTCGCCGTATAGTTTGCCTTTACCCCGTTCGCCGTTGCTCATGTCGCTGAGGTTGCTGCGGAAAGTCTGCATCTTACGGTCGTTCTGGTCGACCTTGAGACGGTCGAATTGTTTGTCGACTGCTTCGTGATATTCCTTGTAAACCTTGTCTTTCTCTTTGAAAGGAACATGACCGATCGTGTTCCATTCTGCCATATATCCTTTCAGGACAGCGAGTGCTTCATCATGGTCGGCTTCGTCGAGCGTGTTGATCTTTTCGATCAGAGCCTTTTTAGCAGCTAAATTCGTTTGCTCTACGCTCTTTTGGGAAGATGCGTTCTTGTTCTTCTGTTCGAAGAAATAGTCGCAAGCCGAGATAAAGCGTTTCCAGACGGCATCGGAATGTTTGCGGGCTACCGAGCCGATCGTCTTCCATTCTTTTTGCAAGGCGATCATTTTTTCGGTTGTGCTCTTCCAATCCGTACTGTCTTTCAATGCTTCGGCTTTTTCGCACAAGGCTTTTTTCAGTTCGAGATTCTTTTCCATCTCGTCCTTTATATTCTTGTAGAATTCGCTTTTGCGGTTGAAATAAACGTCGCAGGCGGCGCGGAAACGTTCGAATATCTTCACGTTCGATTTTTTCGGGGCGAAGCCGATCGTTTTCCATTTGTCCTGCAGGGCAATTACTTCCTTATTCTTTTCTTCCCAGTCTTTGAATGATTTCAAAGCCTGGAAATCGATGTTTTCTATCTGCTCGCAAATGGCAGTCTTGGCTTCCAGGTTTTCCTGTTCTTTCGCTTTCAGTCCTTCGAAATGCTCCTGATGGCGTTTGTTGATAATCGTGGAAGCGGCTTTGAAGCGGGACCACAGCTCTTCGCGCAGTTCTTTCGCTACCGGGCCGATTTCGCGCCATTGCTGGTGTAGCTTCTGAAGCTGATGGAAAGCGGATACGACATCCGGTTCCGTTTGCAGTTTCTCGACAGTTTCGCAAAGAGCCGTTTTCATTTCTAAGTTCTTCTTGAAGTCGTAGTCGCGGAACTGGTTATTTATCTTGATGATGTCATAGAACTTCTCGCTGTATATCTGATAGTTCTTCCACAGTTCGCTGACATGCTCCTGCGGAACGGCTTTCACTTCTTTCCATCTCTGCTGGATGTCCTTGAAGTCGTTATATAGTTTGTTGAAATCTTCCTGGCTTTCAGTCAATGCTTTCAGCTGGTCGATCAATTGGAGTTTCAAGGCATAATTGGCTGCTTTGACCCGCTCTTCTTCGGCAAGGATAGCAGCCCGTTTTTCTTTGTAGACGTTGAGCAGTTCTTTGATCTTGCTTTCGGTTTCGTCTTCGGGGGCGACAAAATCCTTTTCTTCACCGCCGGCTGTAAGGAATGCTTTCTTCAATTCGTCCACTTCGCTCCGGTGGATTTTGTAATAAGCCTGTTTGAGTGCTTCCACCTCGTTGCGTGTCGTGTCTGCCGCCGCTCCTACCAAACCGGTCAGTTTCTCCAGAATTTCTTCTTTCGACAATTTTCCCGTGGTCGCAACGGTCTCTTCACCTGCCGCAACTTCATCTGTTTTGACTTCTGCTTCAGATGTTTCTTCTGCTGCAACTCCGGCGTCCGGTGTTTCGTTTGTTACAACTACCTCCGCCGTGTTTTCCGGTGTTGTTTCCGGAGCTTTAGTTTCTTCCAATTTGCCGTTTTCTTCGGTTGGCAAATTAGCTTCGTGAGTGTCCTTCATATTCAATCGCATTTAAGAAAAGGATAAATGTATCCTATATCAAGTCACAAATTAAAGTAAATATTTTGGGATTACAGCATTCGGGAGCAAATAATTTGCAGGTAGATGTCAAAAATAGGCACGGATTCGACCAAATTCGGTGAAATCCGTGCCTAAATATAATCCTGTTTGGAATTATCCTAAGAACGAGATCAATACGCCGGCAGCTACGGCGGAACCGATAACGCCGGAGATGTTGCTGGCCATGCAATATTGAAGTACATGGTTTTTGGGATCGTATTTCAAGGCTATCTCATTCGCAACGCGGGAGGCCATCGGTACGGCGCTCAGTCCGGTCGCTCCGATCAGCGGGTTGATCTTCTTCTTCGTAAAGAGGTTGAACAGTTTGACGAAGAAGATACCGCCTGCAATGGAAAGGGCGAATGCAAGGAAACCACCGATTACAATGCCGATTGTCGTGAAGTTCAAGAATGCTTCGGCCGTCATGGTCGCGCCGACCGATAACCCTAAGAAAATGGTCGCTGCGTTCATGATGCTGTTCGAAGCGGCGTCGAACAGGCGGAATGTATTGGTTCCGATCTCCTTAACCAGGTTACCGAACATCAGCATACCGATCAATGGCACTGCACTTGGGACGAACAGGGCCACGACCGTCGTCACTACGATCGGGAAGATAATCTTCAAAACACGCAAGTTCTTGATCTCCGTAGTGGACGGATATTTCTTTTCCTGCTCCTTCATATTGATGGATAGCTCTTTCTTTGAACAAAGCAGCTTGACAACCAACGGGATGATAACCGGAACCAGTGCCATATAGGAATAGGCGGCAATGGCAATCGGCCCTAACAGGTGAGGAGCCAGTTTGATGGTTGTAAAGATGGCAGTCGGTCCGTCTGCCCCACCGATAATCCCTAAAGATGCAGCTTCTTTCGGTGTGAATCCCATCAGGATAGCTACCAGCAGCACGGTGAAAATACCTAACTGGGCAGCCGCCCCGAATATGGACAAACGCAAGTTTCGCAACATCGGTCCGAAATCCGTCAATGCTCCCACACCCATGAAAATGATAGGAGGAAGGAACCCGGTCTTGATTAGCATATAGTAGATGAAATTCATCAGCCCCAACTCATGCGCAATGTCATGGAGCGGCATATCCCAAATGTTCTTCATCACCCCGTGCACGTTGATCATGCCGTTTTCGTCGGCCTGTATCACCCCCATATCGCCTCCGGGGAAGTTGGCAAGCAACACGCCGAATGCGATGGGTACGAGTAATAACGGTTCATACTGCTTTTTGATACCCAAATAAAGCAGTATGAACGCAATGGCATACATGATCAAGAACTGCGGTTCAGCAATGATGTTGCTGAACGCAGTCATCTCATATAGATTTTGAAATATCTCGTTCATTACTGTATCGTCATTAATACGTCATCTTCAGAAACCGCGTCACCGGAAGCTAAGCAGATCGCAGTGACTGTTCCGCCAAATTCCGCACGTACGGCATTATAGGTCTTCATGGCTTCCACATAGCAAAGCACGTCGCCTTCTTTTACTACATCTCCCACTTTCACAGGCGTGTCCGAAGCTCCTTTCACTAAGAAAAATTTACCTTCCAGCGGCGAGAGCACTTCTTTGCCGGTTCCGGCCGGAGCGGCAGCAGGTGCGGGTGTTGCAGCAGGGGCTGCTGGTGTTTCAGCCAGGGTGGCAGTGTTTGCTGTATCACCGAATGCAACGGTTACTTTGTAGGCTTGTCCGTTCACGTCGACAGTCATTACCTGCGGAGTTGTCGGCATAGCCATTGTTACACTCGCTGGAGTTGCCGGAGCAGAAACGGCAGGCTGGGCAACCGTTTGTTTTTCGGCTTTTCTCTTGGCTACGTCGGCTTTGAATTCCACTTTGGCCTTTCCCGAACGGTAGGCTTCGTATTGTGCCGGGTGCATGGCGTATTCGAACAGTTCTTCGTCGTCTTCGCCTGTTTCCCATTGTTTTTCGTTCATCAGCTTGCGATACTTGTCGAGTGCGTCAGGATAGTTGTCCTGCGGGTTCCCTTCGAAGAATTTGCGTCCTTCGGCTTTCGCTTTCTCGATAATTTCGGGAGCCAACGGACCTGGCAGACGTCCGGCTTTGCCTAAAATCATGTCCCAGATATCGTCGGCGATCATGCTCCAGCGGGCTTTCCCTTTCTCCATCTGCATCACGTTCATGAGCGCCAGGTTCTTGACATACTGGCTGAACGGGGTGACCAATGGAGGATAGCCGACACGCGGCCATACATAAGCCACTTCGTCGAACAGCTTGATCAGCAATTGATCTTGGCTCATGAGCGGCTTGTTGTTCTTGATATTGCTCTTGTTGATGGTCTCCAGGTTCTTTTCGAGGTCGGACATCAGGCTTCCCATCATACCGCCCGGCAGCCCCGGACCGATCAGCAACGAGTTCATCAAACGGTTCTTCGGGCTGATATACAAACCGAGGAAGTCATCCATGAATTCCTGGATCAGGCTGCGGACTTTCATATACGCCTCCATGTTGATCTCCGGTACTTTATAGCCGGCATCTTTCAGCATCGCCTGCACGGTCAGCAGGTCTGCATGGCCTGTGCCCCACGAGAGCGGTTCCATGCCTACGTCGATGTAGTCGCAACCGGCGTTGCATACTTCCAAAATCGAGGCCACATTGAATCCGGGGCCGGCATGGCTGTGATACTGGACCGGGATTTCCGGATGCTTGGCCTTGATGTTGGCGACGATCTGTCCTAAAGAATGCGGACGGCCGATACCGGCCATATCCTTGATGCAGATCTCGTCTGCTCCCAGCTCGATCAGTTCCATTGCCATCTTGGTGTAGTAGTCCACCGTGTGGATCGGGGAGTGGGTGATGCACAACGAGCATTGCGAGATCATCCCTGCCGCTTTCGCATATTTGATGGAAGGAGCGATGTTGCGTACGTCGTTCAAACCGCAGAATGTACGGGCGATATCTGTTCCCTGTGCTTTCTTCACCTGATAGAACAATTGGCGAACATCGTCGGGTACGGGACTCATACGCAGGCCGTTCAGCGCACGGTCCAGCATGTGGGTTTGTATGCCGGCTTCATGGAACGGTTTCGTCCATTCGCGTACGGCTTTGTTTGGGTTTTCACCGAATAATAAGTTTACTTGTTCGAATCCTCCGCCATTGGTCTCTACGCGGGCGAAGCATCCCATCTCGATAATGGCCGGTGCCACCCGTGTTAGCTGGTCTACGGTGGGGACATATTTTCCGGCAGATTGCCACATGTCACGGAAGACCAAACTAAATTTGATTTCTCTTTTCATGATATTCTATATGTATAAATGCTATTATAATTTCTCGATCTTGACGACTTTCCCTTTTCCGCCTGTCATAACGCTTACAGCCGATACGATTGCGGCGGTTGCCTGGTTCGTAATGCCGGCAGCTGGTGCAGCAGTCTGTCTTTGTGGTGTCGTTTGTTTTTTAACGATAATCTCTTCGGGCGCATATTTGTTTACCAGTACGATCAGGCCCTTCCCAAGATAGATAACGATCATCAGGATAGCAAAAACAGTGGTCATTCCTACGATCATTAACAAAAGTCCAGTTTCTATGTTTTCCATACTCATTTGTTGACGGGAAAGCGTGCGGTTGGTGTGGCTGGCACAATCCTTCCCAAGTTAAAAATTCAGCTACAAAATTAGAAAAATGTCTGAAACTCACTTATAGATTCTTCATAAAAAATATGAAAAGGGTTCGGACTTTTCGTATCTTTGCCTCCCTGAAAACAATTTGTAATTAAATCATGGGAAACTTCTTTACATCACTATTCTCTTCCTCTAAGGCAGCAACGCCCGAAGAAGAAAAAAGCAAGAACGATCAGAAAAATTTCGATATTCTGAAATATGATGGTGTCCGCGCCCAGAAGATAGGGCAGGTGGCGTATGCCATCAAATGTTTTACCGGAGCGTTGAAGTTACAAGAGGATTTCGAGACGATGACGTATCTGGTCGCTGCCTATACGACGGCGAATAAGGCAGAGGACGCGCTCGAAGTGCTGAACCGTATGGTGGAGCTTGAGCCGGACCATATCAATACGCTGCTGACAAGGGTGAACGTGCTTTTCATGTTGGACAAGGATGCGGATGTGATCGCCGATTGCCGGCATATTCTTGAATTGGAAGAGACGAACCATCTAGCTTGGTTCCTGATGGGGAAGGCGAAGCGGACGACCTCCGATCCGCTGGGGGCTATTGCCGACCTGACGAGAGCGATTGCTTTGAAAGAAGATTTTACGGATGCCTATTTGATGCGTGCCCGGATATTGTTGTCGATGCAGCAGGCGACCGAAGCGCTTCCCGATGTGGAAAAAGCCATTACGCTGGCTCCGGAAGAAGAAACATCCTACCTGCTGCGCGGTCGTATCCATGAAGCGATGGGAAATATCGACGCTGCTACGGCCGATTATCAGAATGTGTTGGAACTGAATCCGTTCAACGACGAAGCGATGCTGCTGGTCGGCCAGCTCCTGATCACACAGGGACGTTTGGATGAAGCGATCACTTTCTTCGACGAAGCGATCGACCTGAAGCCGGATTTCGGCAAAGCATACGCCGAACGGGGGCGTGCCAAGAACTTGAAAGGGGATAAGGAAGGCGCTTTCGAAGACCTGAAAAAATCCATCGAACTGAACCCCGAAGGCGATGAGGCCCAAAAGTTGGAAGGGCAGCATACGAACTTCAACGATATGTATAAGGGAGGGATCTTCTGAATGAGGAGGATGCTGATTTTACAATAACCCCTGTTTTTTCTATTTCACCCCGGATACGTCTGGTTTTCGGGGTGTCTTTTTGCAGGCAGTACGGTATATTTTTGTGACGTACTGCCTGTACGTCTGCGCGGTTTGTTCCCGGTATATGTGTTTTTGTCGATCCGGATCTTGTTTTCTCTGACAATCTGGTAAACCTTAACTTCCGGTGAGTCGGATATCTGGAGCCGGCTTGGAGAGGGTGCAGGAATATGGAGCGTATAAGGAGCTTCATTTTCGGATTTCCGGCAGCTCTTTCCCGTGACGACCGTCTTCATTGTGCTGACGACCGTCTTCGTTGCCGTGACGACCGTTTTCACGCTGGGTGAACTGCGCACTCCGGGGCGATGAAGACGGTCGTTATGGGAATTTTCTGCGCACCTCGTGGAAAACACCTCCGGAAATGTTTTTTGAAGGATGCCGGAGAAACCTTTTGGAAAGGTGGTTTTGCTAGCTTTTTTCTTGTTTATAGGGGCGTTTTTTACAATATCCCCAGGCTTCCCCCCGTATTTTTGCCGATTCGGTATCAGGTCGGTCTCTCCTGAAAATAAACCTTATTGTCATTCCATGCTTATTGTACGGTTTTTCAAAATACCCGTTGGTCTGAATCGAAACAGTAGTGCATGAAATTGGGATTTCTACCCCATATATTTTAAATTACTCGCAGGGGTAATATTTTTTAAGAAACAGGCTATCTGGCAATTATTTGATAGATAGATATATACAGTTTTAAGCATAGTTATGGGGGGATATTGTATTTTAATGCGATTTCTCGTCAAGTGCGGGAACAGAAATGATCATTTGATAACCCACTCCCCTGATTGCTTCTATTCGGATGACAGGTATTTGTTCCAAATGTTTTCGTAAATGGCGAATCGTATTGGCTACAGCGTCACGGTCTGTTTTAGATAATCCATTTTTTGTCGATCGAGCCAATACTTCTATACATATTTTTTCATAGGTCAGTTTATACTCTTCCACTTGTACAAAAAGGCAAAATAATCGTAGTGAGTTTTCTGCCAGGCAGATATTCACTTCATTTTTATAATATAAACAGCCATGTTCTTTATCGAAAAGCAGGTCTTCTGCCAACTCAATCCAACTGATTGTTTTAGAAAGAATTAACGGATCAGGAGTTGGTAAACGTTTTTCTTTTTTCTGCAACTCTTGTTCAGCGACCTTGCGTATTTTCTTACACCAGAAACGATAACCTCCAATAACGCCGCCTAACAATAAAAGTTCCAAAGCTGAAATCCCCCACATTAAATGACTGTGCCGCCAAACTGTCCCGAAAGGCAACTTGATATAGGCCTGTAACATGATCGCTTTATCAGGGTTCTCATCTATCCGGCAAACAAATTGCTCCAAGGGAATTGCCTCTTCATAAAAAGCGTCATTGGAAGAAGTTTCGATAACACGTCCTTCCCATATACAACGAAGAGCCGTATTTGCCAGAATCTTATGTTCTAAAAGTGTAGCACGAAAAAGGCTGTCTAACAATGTACGGGCTGAATCTTTATAAAAAAGAAAATCCTGGTCACACCACTCTTCTTTTTCTGTTCCCGATATTTTGTTCGGGGAACTCTTCGGATCATAATTGCCGAATCTCCGTCCTATCCTCAATATTTTCTCTTTTTGCATCACCTCTGCAAATACCAAAGATGATTCTGAGCATAATTTATTTAATTGTATGTGGAAGGCACTCCATAACCACCAACTGAACAAACAAGTCAGACTCACACAACCTAATATCATATAAATCTTTTGTTTCATGTATAGGAAATCTTCTTGTTTTATCCTCGACTACGGGCTGAGTTTTCTGACAATTTGCTGACACGCATACTGTAGATCAGATAGTTACTATCAATTTATCTCCTGCCTTTCAAAAAACACTTGCCTAGGTCTATTTTATGTATACTTTTGCATCAACCTCTTATTACTATTAAAGTGGTTTTGTGAGACAAATATATGAAAACTAATTTGACAAATAACATGAAAAGAAAGACTATTCAATCAGAGCATCGCTCTCCTCTGTTTACTGGGAGGTCTGTATTTCTACTCCATCCAATCAGATAAAAATGTATTGAATGATTTGGCATTTGAAAATATCGAGGCTTTAGCTTTTGAAGAAGGCCCCAATGAAAACTTCAGATGTTATGGTTGGGGTGACATAGAGTGTCATGGCATAAAAGTGGAAAGAAAAACCAGTGGTTTCAGATAAAAATCAGCAATGAAGAACATCCTATACATATTATTGATAGGAATAAGTACATTAATCTCCTGTAGTGGTTCACCCGATTCCCTTTACCCTCGGTATACAACCTTTCCTGATGAGAAAACTGTAGCCACACAGGAGACTTCTATTGATTCTGTCTTTTTCCGTTACCCATACCGGGTAACGGTAAGAGACAGTGTCGCTATCATCATGGATTTACATAATGATAGCCATTATTTTTACGCTTTTACCTATCCGGGGTGGAAGCCGATCGCACCGTTCGGAAAGCGCGGAGAGGCTCCCGGAGAAATGCTTTCGGCAGAGATGTTCCAGTTTTCTGCGTTGGATTCAGTCTGGGCATTGGATGCCAACCGGATGTTGATCACGCGCTGGTCTGTCTCTCCGGCGGACAAGACCGTTTCGTGCAAAGAGGAAATAAGATTAGATACAAAATTAGTCCGTTCTTTAGACTTCTACCGGATGGAATCAGCCTTTCTGATCACAGACTATCTGGGCGATTTCCGCTATCACAAAGTCAGTCATAGTGGTAAACCTATCAAAAGCATAGGTGAAATCCCCACCGAAATCAACTATGAACAAGATATCCGTCCGGCCTTAGCACAGGCTTGGCGTAGTTTTACCGACTACAACCCGAAAAACGGGATATACGCAATGGCGACCCAATTGGGAGAGACCCTTGAAATATACAATCTAAAAACTCAAACCCATAACGTTATATATGGCCCTGGCGGAGAGCCTCAATTCATCGCAAAAGGAGGCGAAGGATTCCCGACCGGCATTAAAGGGTTTGTGGATATACAAGTCACAGACGATTATATTTATACCGTTTTCGATGGGATGTCGTGGAAAGAGCGTGATAAATTTTACGAACGCGGCATGGCTGCTCCCAAAGGAGGCCATTTTCTTTACGTGTTCGACTTGGAAGGAAACCCGGTTCGGAAATATACGCTCGACAAAAATATTTTAGGCATCCATATCGATGAAAAAACAAACATCGGAATTGCGACCTGCGCGGAAAGCGATAATCCGATCGTGACGTTCAAACTATAACAAGAGAATGAAACAACAGCTCTACATATTATCCCTGTTATTTTTGTTAACCGCTTGCCGGGAAAACAAGAAAGAGCAATTTGCCCGTTTGGTTCAGGAATGGCAGGGGAAAGAGATCGTGTTTCCGCAGGATATGGCGTTCTCCCGTTTCGTCACTGAGCCAGTAGACTACCGGATACCCGATGCGAAATATAAAGTGTTGGTTTACGTCGATTCGGTCGGATGTACCAGTTGCAAACTGCAACTATCGAAATGGCAAGAGTTGATCGCCCATGTCGATTCGGCAACGAACGGAAACATCCCGTTCATCTTCGTCTTCCAGTCGAAAGACGACCGTGAGTTGCGGTACATCCTGAAACGCGACAACTTCGACCGCCCGGTCTGTATCGACCGAGGCGATGGGTTCGACAAGTTAAATAAGTTCCCGCAGGAGATTACCTTTCAGACATTCTTGCTTGACAAGGACAACAAGGTGAAAGTAATCGGCAACCCGGTGCATAACTTGGCAGTCAGGGATTTGTATCTGAAACAGATAACCGGCATGCAATATCAAGAAGC
>ENA-OXEA01000807-OXEA01000807.1-human-gut-metagenome-genome-assembly--contig:-NODE-807-length-17839-cov-5.818938_pt1 | contig 17839 bp, 27 predicted proteins | sample MGYA00249352_ERZ652237 | MGnify/ENA primary metagenome ERZ652237 (study PRJEB26925, sample SAMN05826962) | human gut metagenome | biome: ENVO:2100002; feature: ENVO:00000062; material: ENVO:00002003... | reverse complement strand
TCCTCGCCGGAGGAAGATGATTTTCCGGCTTTTCCGGCAGCCGGCGCGGATGCGGGGAAGGCCTCTGGCATTCTGGCGGTTGCGTATTCCGTTAGCCAGGAGTCGGCAAGTTCGGCATCGTCGCCGGAAGCGCTCCGGGGAGTGATGGTTTTCCCCCGGATAAACCGGTAGCCGAGAAACGCCAGAAGGATACGGTGCGCCCATTTGACTTCGTTCGCCATGAGGCCGGACGCTTCTTCGCGGAGTTTCCTTTCCGCCTTCCGATATGCTTTGAGGCGGATCTGTTCAAGTTTTTTGCGGATTGCTTCGAGCTGTTCGGCGCCTTCGGCGGTGTTGCGCCGGTAGCTGAGGTCGTCGAGCATGGATTTCAGCCGGGCGATGGTGGCGCGGTCGGCGTCGTCGAGGGCGTCGACCACCTGTTGCCCCCATGCTTCTCCGAGCCGCACGAGGTTCGCCTGGTGTTCGGCGATCTGCTTGCGGAGGTCGGCGGCGGATTGCGGCTTTGCCATGCTTTACTCCTCCGGCTCCTCTTCGTTTTCTTCGTCGAACCCGAAAGCGCCGGCGACGCTGTTCAATCGGGCTTGGTGGTTTTCCGCTTCGACCGCATCCAGTTCCGGTTTGACTTCCGTCCAGGGGCGGGGATCGGCGAGACCGTTCTTTTCGGAGTATTTGCGGACCTCTTCCGGCGTGAGCTGCAAAGCGGCGCGTGCGTTCGCCAGCGTGACGCATTCCTGAGGCGTCGCCTTGATTTCCGCAAAGTCGCTGCTCGGGGTGAAACGGATGTCCCGCGCGGTCTCTTCCGGGGTCATGCCGAGCCAGCGTCCGGCGAAGCGAAGCTGTTCTTCGATGCCCTTGCCGCATGTCTGGTTGACGGTTTGCAATCTGGCCGTCTGGCTGTTCCGAAAGAGCTGCATGGTTCCGACCGGAGTATTGGTGATCCCGTCCGTCCCGCTCAGCGAAATTCCCATCTCTTTCGCATCCCTGGTCATCTGTTCGATGTTTCCGGTTTGCTGGTCCAGCCCGGAGGAGTTGGCGGAGACGTATTCAAATTTTGCATTTTCCGGCAGAAAAAGCACCCGGTCGGCTCCCAGTTCCACTTTCCTTTCCGCATCCGCGCCGGAGATGACCGCGACCGGGTCGGTGGTCATGTAAAGCGCCTGTTGGTGATCGCAATCGGCGTTGAGGATATGCAAGCATTGCAAGCACAGATTCAGCAGCGGCGGCCTTTCAAAGCGCATGAAATTCAGCGAAGCCGGATTGATGCAACTGAACGGGATCCGGTCGAGCGTTTTGCCGAATTTGTCCGGTACGTTGAAAATAGTGCATGCGGAAGAGTCCGGAGCGTCGACACGGAATGCTTCAAGCATCCCGAAGATTTCGCCGAGCGCCGTCTGGTATTGCTCCGAATCATCCCAGAGCGCCTCGCCGTTTTTGTAGCCGGCGATTTTCACGCCGGAATTGCCGAATTTCGCCTGGTAATAGACCGCCGGAGATGTTGAAGTCGGTTCCGTCAGCGCGAGGAGGGTGATTTGCGGGGAGTAGACCTCTTTCCAGATCGTGTAGTCGTAATCGATGCTGGAAGTATCCAGCAAAATCAGCTTGGCGTATGATTCTCCGTCGGCGTAGTTCACCTTGGCCCGCAAAAATTTCCGGGCGCGGTATTCGTTGATGTGGAATCCGGTGCCGCCGCCGTTGTCCGGCTCCAGCAACAGACAGTAGCGCCCGGAGCGCAACACATTCTCGACGGTCCGGGAAAAAAGCGCGTCCAGCCCGTCCCGGAACGGCGTCGCATAGTTTCTGAGGAACTCCAGTTTCTCCGCCTTTCCGGAAAAACTGACGTCCGGCGGCTTGGCGCACAGCACGCCGACCATTTTTTCCAGCGATTCCGCGGGGAGGTTCGGAAACTTCCCGCGCCCTTTGAAGGCCTCCCATGCTTTCCGGGCAAGCTCGGTGTCGCCCTGTTTGCTGCTCGGGCGGTAAATATATTTGTCGTCCTTCGCCTTGATCGCCAGCTCTCCGGCGAAACAGTCGTCGCAAATTTCCCATAGTTTGAGCATTTCTGAATATTCGGGCACGGCCAGTTGCGCCAAGGTGAAAACAGCGGCTGCCTGTTGGCTTTGAGCCTCGGTGGATTTGACGATCATGATTTCAAACTCTCCGGTTGCGGTTGATTTTTCGCAAAATAAAGCGTTGTCAACCGGTTGGTCAGAAAGAGAGGGCCATCATTCCGGAAGCGGCGGCGCCGCGGCGGCGGATCAGCGGTTCGAGCGCATAGCGCAACGCATCGCAATAGTGATTGTACGCATCCACGACGATCGGCAGGATTTCACCGCTGTTTTTGTCGATTTTGTACGAATAAAGCTGGAATTCCTCATAGACATGCTTGCACCGCGGATGGATATAGATGCGCTCGAAGCTCCGGATAAAGCCGATCCCGTCTTCGACGGAGCCTTTCCACTTCGCGCACGCGGCTGTGTTGAAACCGCGGCGGCGCAAATGCGCGATCGTCTCCGGGCGGGCGCTGTCGGCCCGGATCGGCCATTTCCGGGCGCCCGGGACGCGGTCGAGCATCTGGGGCATTTCGTCCAGGTCGATCCCCGTTCCGCCGGCTTCGTAGTCGATGAAAAGCTCGTTGTCCTCGACGAAACAGCGGAGAAAGGCGTTCGGATCGGTCGAATAGCCGAAGTCCAGCCCGTAGTAAAAGCGGGTTTTCGCCTCGTCCGGCGGATCGAATTCGTACATTTCGAATTTGCCGTGGAAGACCGCCGCTTCCGAGATTTTCCGGCAGCGCCCGAGCCAGACGTGCGAGTACAGGTCGAAATCCAGCCTCCGGCAATTTTCCGCTTCTTCGATCATCACCGCCGGGCAGTAGGGATTGTCGGTGTAGTTCACGAAGGAGATCCGGCTGTTTTCGGGAGGATGGACCACGAAACGCTGATAGGTGGCGTCCTTCTCGTCGCGCGGGTTGAAGACCACCCAGATTTCGGAATTTTCGGCGCGGATGGTCGGGATCAGCGTGTTCCAGGAGTGCTCGGAGACGCTTTCGGCCTCCTCGACGTAGGCGATCGCGATGTTTTCAAGGGATTTGATTTCGGACACGTTGTTGTGCAAGCCGCGGAACATGAAGACCGAACCGTTGAAACAGCGTATCTCTGATTCCGTGAAGGTGAAATAGGCGGAAAGCCCGAACCGGTTCACGCTGTCCTCGATCACCCTTTTGATGGAATCGCGGATCGTTACCTGATACTCCCGGCAGCACAGGATGCGGACCGGTTTTTGCAAGGCTCGGATGATCAGCCCCTCGACCGCCGCCCATGATTTGCCGCTGGCCCGGCCCCCATACGCCACCCGGTAGCGGCGGTGTTCCGGCGAAAAGAACAGCCCGAGCTTCGGCGGCGGAGGCGGGAAACTAATGGCCGCCGGCCGGCTTTCCGTCGTTTTTCTCATCGTAAATCTCCGGGGAAATGGTTACGGTCAGCGGGGCTAGCGGCGCGCCGTCCTTGCCGGTGAGTTCGGTTTCGGTGCGGGTGGTGTAGCCGCGCTTCTTGCCGATGGTCGAAGTGACGTACTTGGCGGCCTCCAGCCGCTCGCCGGCGGAGGCGGAGATGCCGCCGTTCAGGATGCGGACCAGTACGCTTTCGGCGCTGTCCAGAAGCTCGTCGCGCCCCTCTTCAACAATCTTCTTCGCCTCCGGGTGGCGGTCGATGAAGCGGTAGAGCGCGCCGCGCGAACAGCCGAGTTCACGCGAGGCGGGCTGGATAAGCCCGTAGAATTTGCGCAAAACGTTCGCGACCTCCGCGACGGTGTACCGTTTTTCCAGATTCCGGTATGATTTTTCGATTCCCATATCCAAACTCCTTGAGTTTTCGTTTTTTCGCGTTATATTGAACAACGGTGTACGGTCCAGCGTCTCCGTCGTGTTTCAAAGTCCGTGCGTACCGCCGGGGAGAGCGGAGTTTCTCCCGTCCGGTCTATTTTACCGCCTGTTTGCGATACCTTTCCAAAAACCGTTCCGCGCCGGCGCTGTAATAGATGAAGCTTCTTACCCGGCGGGTTTTTGCGTCGGTGAAGACGACCATTGCGCTTTTTCCTGAAAACTGATGCAAATACATTTTCTGGGGCGGATTATTTCCGGGAAGACTGTACACGCCCCGGTTGGCCTTTCTTACCGCGGTAACGGCGCGTCCGAGCTGATAGAGTCGCCGCGGGCTCTCTCCTTCCCGGCGGCCTTTGCCGGAAATATATTTTTCGTTCAGCGCGGAGGGGAAACGGACGGTTTCACCGCCGGCGGCCTTTACGGAAAAACCGGATTTCAGGGCGTTCGCGGCGGCGGAACGGCTGACCGTCCCCGTCGTCCCGTGCATAATCGCGTTCTTGCCGATTGCGCTCCGCGCGCCCCTTCCGCCCATGGTTCGTCCTCCCTCGGTTACATCGCTCCGTACCGGAAACCGGTATCCGCCAGCCGGTCCAAAATCTTCCTGGCGTCGGTTTCCTTGCGGGCGAACTCGTAATCTTTCTCGTACCGCCTGAGCGCGTCGGAGGCTCTCCGCGCGATCAGCGGATTTTTATTCTGAGCGTCGAACGTATGCTGGGCATAGCCGGAAATCGCATTGTTCCGGAGGGTTCTGGCGAAACTGATCTGTCGCTCGCTTCCTCCGGTGATTTCACCGAGGCCCCGCCGGACCTGTTGATAAACCTCATTGGCGGAGCCGTACCGCCGCCCCGCGCCGCTCGAACTTCCACGTCCGCCCATATCATAATCTCCTTCGTTACGCTGTTATCTGGTGAATAGCCTTGCACCCTTGGCCCTTGACTTGCGGCTGAGGCGAGCCCCGCGCGTTGCGGACCGATCCGGTCCATATTCGGAAAAATTACGCGGAGCATTTTTTTCAGGCCCCAGAAATTCCACCTTGGCGGCCCGTTTTTTCATTCCGGCGATTCCCCCCGGAATTTCACCGATCCGGTAACGTTCGCCGGATTCTCCCTGAATTTCTCCGTTTCCCAAGTAAGTGAATGTCGACCTGGTTCCATTCGACATAGTCATAACCATTCGATTTCCCGGTTTCCCGGTAAAGCTGCCTATCCCGCTGCCTGAACCTCTTCCACCCATTTTATTTTTCCTTCCGTGTTTTCGCCCTCGCGGCGAATTGCGCCCCGAAGGTGTCGTTTTCGTAACTTCTGAACGGCACGTCGCCGCACGCTTCCGGCATCGGCTTGCCGTACATCAGGATCCGCGCCGGCTTCACCTTTTCAATCATCGCGGCCATGCCGTCTTTGAAAACCCGTTGCGCTTCCCTGTCGCGCATCACGCCGACCGTCGAAACGGCGACGTTTCCGCCCTCCGGCAGCCCGTCGAAACAGAACGCGTATGTTTCCGGCTCCGCCCACGAAACGGTCGGAATCACCCTGATTCCGGCATCCTGCATGATCTGGCCGATCAGGCGCGAGCGGTAGACGTTCCAGACCTTCATCGCCATCGGCATGTCCATGTACAGCGAAAAGTCCGGCGTGAACGCGCAATCAAAAAAGCACAGCCTGTCAACGTATTCATGCGGACGGTTCCAGATGCACTCGAAACGGTAGTCGTCGATGAAGAAATGGACGCCGCAACGATGTTCTTTCGAGCTTTTCGCCGCATTGAAGTCGATCAGCCGCTCCGGGACGTGGGTTTCCGGCTCGAGCGCCGGCATCTGGTAAAATCCGGCACAGCGGAACGGGTCGAATTCGTGGAGAAGGTACTTGTTGAACGTATCCTCGCGTCTGTCGCCGTAATAGCCTTCATCCTCCGCCGCCGGCTCTTCCGGTTCCTTTTCGGCGGGGAGGTCGATCCCCCAGTCGGACAGCTCCTCCGGCTCCCAGCCGTCCGCTTCGATCGCTCCAAAATCCCAGTCGGAGCTGTCGGAACAGGCGTTGTCGGCGAGCGCCAGCCGTTTCCGGCGCGGATCGTCCGGCCCGATGTCGTCGCGGATCACCGCGATCAGTTCGGAGCCGTCGGTGTGGACCTCCCGGATCGGGACGCCGAGCTTTTGCGCCCGGTTCAGCGTGCCGCTTCCGGCGATGCTTTCGCCGGTGTTGTCCAACAGGATCGAACGCCCGGCGCCGTTTTCAGCGAGGCTCCGGCTGATCAGGTCGAGATTCTTCTTCGAGTGTTTCCGGTAGTTGCGGGAGTCCTCGCGGTATTGCGCGCGCGGAGTGTGCCGTTCGGGTACGGCCGCGTGATCTTCCGTGATATTCTGTGATGTCCTGTGACTGTTTGTGATATTTCCCATACTCACCCCCCTGTAGTCCCCCTCTCTTTCCCGCGGATTGCCGGAACCGGAGCGACCGGGTAAAATTTTCATGATTTTTTTGAAACGCCGTTTTTCACTGTCCCATTTTTCCCCAGCTTCCGCCTCAGAATCTGTCCCATTCTGGCGGCTTTGCTTTTGGAGATGCCGAGTTGCGCGGCGGTGCTCCGTACCGAGCAACCGTCCAAAAACATAATCTTGTAAACCGCGAACTCCTCCGGGGTGAGTCCGAGCAGCTTGTCAGGCTTCGCCACCGGGGTTTTCAGCCCGAGTTCCCGGGTCATCATGTTGGTGACGCCCTGCCGGAGCTCCTTGCTGACGGCGGCGCGGGTGATGCCGCGGGAACGGGCGATGTCCGACTGGTTCTGATACAGGAAAATCCGCCGGATCAGCACGTCGAACAGCTTCGGATAATCGAGGTAGAGGAATGCCACCCGGTTCAACGCTTCGAGTATTCCGGTGCGGACGGGGGATTCGCCGCCGAGGTCCGTTTCCGGAAGAAAAGCTCTCTGCATCGCTTCGGCGGCATCCGCCTGTTCAAGATTTGCGATATGCCTGACGCCATTGTGAATTGCGAGTGTTTCCTTTTTCTCCCGGATCACATCAATACCGCAAGCATACCACTGGCAACGGTCCGGACAATTGAGACATTCCTTTCCGTAACATTGTTCGATATTTTTGGGTTCTTTTTCTTTTTTCACAGAAACCTCCCTTGAATTTATCGACAGATGGATTATTTTTCATTCAAGGGAGTTCCCCATTCCCCATCACCCCGGCAGCCACCGGGGTATTTTATTTTTCGTGAATATTGCCGACAACCTCCAGCGAATCCCGGTCACGGGAATAATCCATGAACTCGTATTCCTGATCCTCCGGCAGCCTGATGCCAAAACCTCCGAGATTGATTTCGCCGGGCACCTCTTCCTGTGTCCAGACGACAATACCCTTGAAGAAGAGGCCGCGCGATTGGAATGACACGATATCCCCCTCGTAGATCAGCTTGCCGTTACGGTCCTTGATGCCGGTACACTGTTCGAGAATCATGTGGCAATAATCAGAATCATTAAAGCAATAAGGCGTTGGTGCACCACAAATGCCATCCTGCCTTATTACCACAGAACTCGTACAGTATTCTTTCTTTTCAGGGTCCCATACCCGGAACTTGAATCTATCACGGTTCATTCTTTTTTCTCCTTTTGAATTTGCATCCCGGCTTGAACGAGTGCATTTTCACGCATCCGCCGAAATCGTCACTGTAATGAACACATTCCCGGCACCGTATCTCATTCTTTTCCTCCTGAATCAGATTCCACAGGTCCTCGAAGTTTTTGCCGGAGTGTTTGACGCCATTTTTTGTCCAATCGAACGTTTCTCCCTCGTCAAGGTGTTCCAGCGCCCATGAGAGTGTGGTGTACTGGTACTCGGACACCGGCAATTTCAGTTCCTTTTCGCACTGTTTCACAATCTGCTCACGAATCTTCCACAATGCTTCGGTTCGTTTGGAATTGATATCAATACCGAAATCAATCCAGACATCAGTCTCTTTCTTAAGCTCCGCCCGGATGCCGAGCAGAAACAGGAACATTTCCTTATTCATTGTTTCTTCCTCTCACCTTGAGCCACAGCCGGAGCGCGGCGGCAGCTGGATTGCGGTCCGCTTCTCCGTATTGACGCCACTGGTGCTCTTTGGTTCCGCTGTCGCGCTCGTATATACAAACAGATACCTCGTAGCGGATTCCATCGTACAAACAAACCGTCTTGTTTCCCAATTCGTCCAGTATCTCCGCCAGCGTAGGGGCGGAAATCATTGGAGGTCGATTGATCCAGTTGCCAACTCCGCATTTCGCAAACGACATTATAGTATCTTCGACGAACTCACGATTTTCAACATAAAAAAATCTGTCGTCCTCGTTCGTTTCCGGGAAATATTTCCTCGCCTTCTGGTGATCGAACACCCACACCAGCACGGAATCTTCAAACTCCTCCGCCGGGATGAACTTGCACAGTTCCAGCGGCGGGACGATGTCTTTCAATTCGCTCATTTATCACTCTCCCTCCTCCTCCACGGAACTTGCCGAATTTGGAGTTCCGGCGGAAATTTGTTGATGTCCTTGACGAGCTTGCCGTTGATTTCAAGCTGTTTCACGAAAACCGGGATTCCAGCTTCCCGGCATTGCAGGACGATGCTTTCGACCCATTCGAGCTTGCACGGGCGGCGGTTCGGTCCGGACTCCGCACCGACGACGACCCATTGAAACCACTTGAGGAATGGGTCAAAGAATCCCAGTTCACCGGTAACATTGGCTATTGCCGAATTCAGGCAAATTTCGTCGAGCAGCGGTTCCAGCGACAACCATCTTTGCGGATGGGCCACTCTTAATAACGAATCAAGACGCTGTTCCAATCGTTCCTGGGTTTCTCCGGTAACGCCGAGCCACATGGATTCATCATACTGGATATGATCCCATTGGCACATTATTTCCGGACGCTTGGTGAGGATCAAATTTGTCGCATCGAACGACAAACCTCCGATCCAGCCATAGACAGTATCAGGATGATTCCACTCCCCGAACAGATCGGTCATGTTCCCGACGAATACGACGCCGGACTTCGGCGGTGTCTGCCGCTTCGACAAATGCGGCTCAAAACTCTGTCCGAAGCGCTCCATCGTCCGCGCTGCATAGCAGTTCGCGCACCCCTCGGAGACCTTGCGGCAGCCAATTACGGGGTTCCATGCGTGATCCCAATATTTCGCACCCTTTTTCCATTCGTCAATCATGCCTCACCTCTCGCTTTCTTAGCCGCCTGGTCTTGCAGGAATTTCACTTCCCGTGGCGACTCTTTTATCGTGATTTCCCCGCCGGTCGTCGTGGACAAAATGTAAAGTCCAGTAGTTGAATAGCTCGTCCACTGTTCTTTCACTGTCGCGATGATATCCGTGTTGACGATCAACTCATTTCCGCGACTGTCATGCAATAAAATCAGCATTCTTCTCCCGCTCCTTCCTCTTGTTCCAGTTCTCCGCATTCCGGTTCATCCGCCATGACATCGTGATGGTATTTTACACATTCGCTATATAACCAGGTATCATCCGTCGGGATGAAATATTGGCACGCTGAGCAACTCATCAAAACACCTCCTGCTTGAGATATTCGGCTGCGCCTCGTTCTGCTTCCCATCTGCTGCGAAAAGCCTGTACCGATATTTTCTCGCCGATCCTGTATCGCCATGTTCCCTTTATGGTTTCAAATACCATTGCTTCCGCCAGCGCTTCCGGGCTGGCGGCGATCCGGTCGAAATTGGTTTCCCGGAGGAACTCCTCCGACTTCCCGTGATGGTGACAGTCCATGCAAACGGCATCACCATCGATCCGGCGCTCCAGAGAAATACGCTCAGACCTACACTTCGGACATTTCATTCTCCCGCTCCTTTCATGAACACCAGCCAATGAGTTTTCCCGCCCCTCTGACCGAATAACGGCTGAACAGGGAACAACTTGGAAACCTCCGTTACCTTGATTTGATCTTCATTCCATTTGAAGATCAGGAAACCGTTCGGCGCCAGTACCCGGAAACATTCGTTGAAGCCTTGTTTCAGGTCATCGCGCCATGTTTCCTTGTCGAGCTTGCCATATTTTTGCGCCAGCCACGAATTTTCCCCTGCACGTACCAAATGTGGCGGGTCGAACACTACCATCCGGAACGATCCGTCCTCAAACGGGATGTTGCGAAAATCACCGATCACGTCGGGATCCACATTGATATTTCTGCCGTCGCAGGCTTTCCCTATCCAACGCCGGATATCCATGAAAACAGCGCGTGGATCCTTTTTGTTGAACCAAAACATCCTGCTTCCACAGCAGGCGTCAAGAATCATTTTCGACATTCTCCCGCTCCTTTCAACGCCTTTTCTGCATACCGTTTGACGGTTGAGAACTCCACGCATGATGGCGCGGGAATCCTTTTCTCGTATTCACTATCTGCAAATTTCGCAATCTCTTTCAGCGCCTCCCGCAGCCGGTCGCGCTCGGCTTCCAGCTCAGCGATCCGGGCGGCCCGGGCGTCCTCAATGGGGCGCGCATTCCATTCCATTACGGAAAACATCCGCAGTGCCGGCGCTTCTGTGTACTCAACTGGACATCCCTTATGCATGCAAACGACTTGAGTGCAAACCTCTCGCCGGGTAAAACTGAAAACCGCATATATCGTTTTCGGCATGCGTCCGCAGAATGCGCAGGGACGCAATTTTTTTTCCGCGGTTTCGGTGATGGGCATAATATCCGTCCATCCTTCAAACGGACCGGTTTTTATAATTTCACTCATTCCCGGACACCTTCTTCTCGAGCTCTTTTATATACGAATCCCAACAGGTCATTTCCGTTTTCAGAAATTTGATCTCCCTCTCCAGCTCCGCGATCCGGGCTTTCGTGCCGCCCGGAACCAGCTCGCAATCCTTGTACAGCAGCTTGGCACAATCCCGGAGCGCCTCCCCGTCGCCAGTGAGGAGCGCGGCGCTCCTCCGCGGGATATTGTGCTGGCAATCCTTGCACGCTTCACCACCGATGGCGGAGGCACTCAGAAGCCCCAGCGCCAGAATTTTCAACTTCAATTCTTCGCTCATCTCAAATCCTCCTTCACTTTCGCATACCACTCTTCCAACTGAGCTTCTGAAATCTTAAATGGACTATAGGATGCCCAATAGATGACAGGACACTTGATTTCCCGGAGCTTCCGCTCGAATTCTTCAATAAGTTCCAGAACCTCTTTATCCAGTTCACCGTCATCATTCTCCAATTCCTCAGTGTCAATATGAACACCTTCCCAAGCATACATGGGTTCTGCGTCATAATACTGAAGTTCACGCGGATTAAGCCGATGAGAGGCACAAAACGCCACCAACGCTTCCTCATCTTCGACAAACTCCATCTGCATGGATTCGTCCCACCCGATAAAAAGCGGATACTTTCCATTCCAACACTTCAATTCTTCGCTCATCTCAAATCCTCCTTATTCATGCTGCCAACACGGCGCGGTATAGTGCTTCTGCCAATACAGGCGGTACGGCGTTACCGATTTGTTTCTTCGCTGCGGTATCACCACCGCAAAACACATAATTCTCAGGGAAGCTGGTCGCAGCAGCCAGTTCACGGGCCGTCAGCATCCGATGAGTAATGCCCAGCTTGAAACTCCTGCCGTCCGACAGCGTCAGGACACGCCCCTCTACTACTCCGAATCGATCTTTCGTAGTCACGGTATGCAACGGGATGTTCAGCGGGACCGCGCCGCCTTGTCCGTAATATTCGACGATGAACGGCTCGGCCCATGCGCCCCAATATTTGCGGATTCCCGCTTCGATCCGCCGGAGCGTGTTTGTACAAAGTGGCTTTTTGCGGTCAAAAATACTTTCGCCGGGAATACTCCAGTCGATGATTTCCGCTGCCGAATGCCACGGCCGGTAACTTCCTGACAGCAGACCCGGTTCCCGCATGTGTGTCGGTTCCGGCCATACAATCCGGTCGCCGGAAGATTTCCGTACCGCCTGGACTATCAGCCGTTCCCGACTGGTGGCCGCTCCGTAGTCCGCAGCGTTCAGCACCTCCATTTCGACGTTGTAACCGCTGGCTTTGATTTCCCGATACCAGAGATTGAAAAAAATGCCTTTTTTGCGTGGATCAGCAGTTCCGGCCTTGTACAGTCTGCCTTTATGCGTCGTATCCTTATCGAGAATCGGCCCCCAGTCGCGCAGCTCTTTGACGTTCTCGACGAACATCCGGCGGCAACGGGTCAGGCGGAGATACGGCAGCAGGTATTCCGGCTGGCTGCGGAGCTGGTTCGAGCGGGGTTTCCCGCCGGCAGCCACTGAGTGATGGGTACAACTCGGCGAAGCCCACAAAACATCAATCCGGGTCGGATCAACCGGGAAAATCTCATCGGGAAGGATTGATTCAATCGGAGCGCATGCCCGGTTGAAGTCAGGAACGATTTCCGGATGGTTCGCCTGAATTGTCTGAATCGCGGTTTTCCAGTGATTGAAGCCGCGCCCCTCGTAATCTTCTCCGGCAACTCGCAGCGCATTGATCGCGCCAGTGATTGATCCACCGCCGCCGCAGAACAGATCCACAAATCGAAATTCGCTCATTTTATCCTCCCGGCCAGCTCGCGGATTCCCTCCGCGCGGCACCATGCTTCCAGTTCTCTGAAACGACGGCGGCGGGCGGCGGCACGCGCCTCCTCTTGTGCCCGCTGCTTTCGCTTCTCCGCGGCGGCTGCCGGGTCGCACCATTTCGCCTCCGGATGCTTCTTGTGGTACCATTCGAGGGAAAGCGTTGCGCGGCACTCGCGGCAGTAGGCCTGCTTCGGGATTCGGGGACGTACGCCGCATCGTGAACAAAGCGGGTTTCTCTCTCTGCTCATTTCGCCGCCAGCTCCTTGCCAACTTTCAATATCTGTTCCATTTCGTTTCCTTTTCGGTCATACCCTGTAAATACTCATTCGCTCATCGTCGATCAGGCGGTCGAAGCGGCTGATTACCGCATCGCCGGTGTCGCCATTCTCGAATCGCTGGAGAAGCGGGGCAAGGTCCTTGTTCGATGTGATCCACAGCCGGGTCGCCGCTCCTTCATACACCGCATTGACCAGCCGGTACAGCAGCTCTCCGCCGGTTTCGTTGAGCTTCCGCTTGGCGATATCGTCGATCAGCAGAATTTCGCTTTGGCGCAACAGTTCACGCACAAAATCCAGCCCTTCCTGTGCCGATTTCTGCATCGCGGCGGCGTATTCGAGTGCCAGCTCCGGATAATCGCAAAACCGGCACCGCTGCCCGGCTTTCGCTTCCAGCAGCAGGTTATACGCGGCGGCGCGGGTTTTGCATTTCCCGTTTGCGCCGATCACCAGCAGATTCCGGTCGCGGTGATCGCGGATGAACCGCGCCAGCGTACCGTTGCCTTTCGCGGCATCCCACTGCCGGAACTCCGGCGGAACTCCGGCGCTCTCGATCCGTCGCATCGCTTCCCGGCGGTCCGCCTCCTGTTGATTGCGCTGCCGGATCTTCTCCGAACACGCCGAGCACAGGCCGGGCGTTTTGTCCCGGAAAATGTCCAGCATCCAGCGCGGAAACGAAACCGGGACCTTCTCCTCCGCGCCGCATTGCGGGCAGCGGCAGGTCACTTCCGTGCTGACCTCAGTGTCGCGGAACATAGCGTTTTGCATTTTTGTCATCTCCTCTCAACCATGATTTCGGCGGTTCATCGTAGCCGCCGTTTTCAAACCATTTCCGGCTTGAAACGATGAAACGATGCTCGTTTTCCGGCCATTGGGCGGTGGCGGCGGCATATTGCTCAGTCGCCTGTTCGATTCGAGAAACCGCCTCTTCCAGCGAGGCGCCTTTCTCGATCTTGCCGAAGATGGCTTTCATGATCGCCGCTTCCGTCAAAGGAGGCTCCGACAGGCGGGGATGCTTCCCCTTGATGCGTTCAACCGCCGGGAGAAGCATATCGCGCATACGCGCTTTCTCTCTCTCTTTATCGTCTCCGCCTTCGCCTTCGCCTCTAGCCGGATTGTCCGGGATGTTCCCGGATGTTCCCGGACAATCCGGGAAAGTGTCGGATTGCGACCACGGCGGAGCGGGAAATTTGCTTCTGGTGTTGCTTTTCAGTCGTTGCCCGAAGTTCACGATTTCAATGAAGGGTTTGCCATTACTTTCGTAGGCCCGGATCAACCCGGCTTCCTCACACGCGGTGAGTCTGGCGGAAATGTCGGAGTCACGCAAACCGTCCTTGAGCGGAAACAGCAAAGACTTTACCAGAGTTGGATTCCCGTGGAATCTTCCGTAGTCGTCTGCCTTCTGGATCAGGCGGACAAACAGACATTCGCCGAGCCAATCCAACTGATTGACCGGGACGCTGTCGGTATAGTCCCTCAATATCCTGTTGGGCATTTTAAAACAACTCCTCTTGCTTGTATCGTCGCGTTCCGCGTTTGGTTTTCGGGATCGCTTCGATTTTCCTGAAAATCGCCGTCCGGCGACAGCGTTCGCAATCGACCGCCGCCGGATCGCGGATCATCGGTGAATGGTCCGGGAGTTCCCCGCAAGCCACCCGGTCTTTCGTGTAAAGGTGGGTCTTCATTGTTGTTACCTGTTCCGATTCTTGAAATTGAGGATAAAAGCGATTACATTAAATGCGATTCCACCGGCAATGATGCCGACGATGACGCCGAACGCGAGGAACGCGCCGATTACAACCCACAGCGGAGGAAAGAAATGGACCCGATTGATACGACCGTCACGATTGCCGACTGGCTTTCCAATTCCTACTTGCGAAGCGTGGTCATTACCTGCTTCATCGTAGGCGGGGCGGTCGGTTTTCTGCTCAGCAAGTATGCCTTTGCTTTCTGCCGCTGGTACACTGAATGGAAACGCAAGACCAAGCAGGAGGACGAAGCTGAACAGCGCCGCGCTGCGGAGGAAGAACGTAACCGGCTGTTTCCTGTGTTTGGGGTTTACTGGAACCGCGACTTGCAGCCGTTCTGCCCTGTCTGCAAAACCCCGTTGGCGCCGTTTTATAATTATGACGGTCACAAGTTTCCAGGCAGTGTCTGCAAGAAATGCAAAATCGACATTTCTCTGCGGTCGGAATATCTTACCGATATTGACAGTTGCCTCGCGGAAGTCGACGAGTACATCAAAAAGAACGGATAATTTCATTTACTCCTCCACGTAACAGGCCATCTGCATAGCCTCTTCCAAGGTTGCCGGGGGCCGGGACGAAATCCCCGCCTCCCTTGCGTAGCTCCGGTGAATCCGGCGTTCTTCGCGCAACGCCATCTCGCAACGCCGCGCCAGATAGAGCCGGAACGCATCGTCAGCTTCAATTTTAAACGGCAGCCCTTTGATCGTCAGCACTATGTCGCCGGCCTTGTAGCACCTTTCGTGAATCTCAAAAGGTGCTACAGGTTTTCTCGCCACGTAAGCGCGGGCGGTGCGGCGGACGAACTCGGAAACGTTGACCGGATTGTTTTCCGCATTGACCGCGTTGGCGGCGCAAATGATTTTCTGATGAAGCTCCGGAGTCATCCGGATGTTGAATGTCATGATCTCATCTCCTCAAAACGGCACATTGTCATCTTCCGGCGTCTGGTTTACCGGCGGCATCGGCGGCGGATTGCTCCGGCGCGGCGGCTGGTCGGCTTCGGAATAGCGCGGCGGCGGCTGCCGGTACTGTGGCGGCTGAGCCGGAGCCGGAGGCGGAAGAAATTCATGCGACTTGACCACAAGTTGCAAATAGCGCCGCCCCTGCCATTCCCGGCTGTCCAGCACTCCGGAAAGCACCGCGATCCAGCCGATCGGCGGCGGTTCGGGGCGGAATATTTCCACCGGGACGATCACGGTTTTGTCGCGTCCGATTTCGGTTTCGATCTCAACCGGCCACGGTGCCCGGTCGGCGCGCTTCTGCCCGACTTTCATCACCCGGCCGCACAAGTTGAAATTATTCATGTCGAAAAGTTGCCGGGATTGCCCCGCCCGGCGCGGGTTTGTTGAGAGGGTGAAATTATTTATCGGTCAGTTCAGCAGTCGCCCACTCCGCTACCGCCTTGACCAGACCGGGAACGTTGTTCTGAACGTAGTCGCGCCACTGGGCCGGGTACTTCTCCAAATCGTCCATTTTGACCGCGCCGGTCAATACCTTTTTGGCTTTCAGGAAGTTTTCCACGTCCTTCAACTCAATCGGCGCTTTCGTCTTTTCGATCTCAGCCGCGATCAGCGCCGACAGCGCCGGGGTATCCGCGTTTTCCACAACCTCGGTCACTTCCGCCTCGACCGCTCCGGCGCCGAGCTTCTCTTTCAGCCGCTGGTTGGCGGTTTTCTTCGGCGGGGCGGAAACATCCGGCTGGGCCGGGGTCACATTGATCGGTTCGTTCTGCATCAGCTCGTCTTCGGAATAGACGCCGAGAATCGCGTCCGGAGCATACAGCCGCGCCCAGTATTTAACCGCCAAATAAGCGATCTGCTGTTGCGGATTCGTGGACCACAGCGGAGAGTTGCGGGTCTTGACCTGTTCCATGCACAGCGGCATCGGCAGCCAGCGCACTTCCGATTCGCCCCGGAGCGTCGCGCCGACGTTCACGCCGCATCCGGCCTCGCACTTCCGGTCGAAACCGCTCTTGCGGTAGCTTTCCCAGTCGCCGACGTATTCGTAGCGGAAGCGGTCGCTGGTCACGTGCATCGAATTGATCACCGCATTGATCAGTTGGGCCTCATAGCCGAGCGCACCATTCACGATATGGGTTTTCTGAGCGACGGCGAACGGATTCATCCCCCATTGCGCCGCCTGCATGATCACCGCGAAGCAGTCGCCGACGTTGTTCTGAAGGTGCTTGGGAATCGCGCACTTGCCGCTCGCCATCATCGTGGCGACAGCCTGCATCCGGTCGAACTTCACGTCGTCGAAAATCAGCGCACCGGCTCCGGCCGGAGCATTTCCCGGGAGCATCACGGTTTCGTCTTTCACCAGTTCGTTTGTCATAATTCATTCCCTCTCTTTGATGATTTATTTGACCAGCAGCGGACGGCTGCCGGGTTTGATGGTTTCGGTGGTGTATTGCCGGATCAGTTCGGAATCGATCCCGCACTCAGCCGCCAGCGCCTCCCAGTCGGTCGAACGCCGGACGGAATCCTTCGCCGGTTTCCATGTGGCCAGCTTCGCGCCCGCTGCGTCGAGCAGCGTGTCGGCGGAGTTTTCGCCCATGAAAACCTTGATCGCGCCCGCCAGCTCATCCGCGCGCGCTTCTTCAGACTTGATCCGCTGTTTCACTTCCTTCAGTTCAGAAACGAATCTGGCGATGCAGGGCGGCGCGGTCACGGTTGCGCCGCTCCGGTCGCGGTAGTATTCCGCGAGGTCGTCGCCGGGGAGCGCCGGAGGCGCAACGCGCGGCACCACGAACGTCTGCCAGAACTCCACGCACTTCGTGGCGGCGAACTCGGCCAGCTCTTTATCGTAGCTGATCTCGTATTGCCGGAACTCGTTGCCGCCGATCAGCACCGCCAGCGCGGCTTCGTGATAGCCGGTCACGTGCATGTAGTGCTGAACTTGTACCAGATAGTAGTCCGGGATTTCGTCGGAATTGTTCTCGCCCCACAGATGGGCGGTGAACTTGTCGGCGGTCTTGCATTCGAGAATGCCGCCTCCGACGATGTAGCGGTCGATGTTGCCGATCAGTTCCGGATGTTCCGGATGCCGGTAGGAACGGTTGCGCCGTTGGACCTTCACGTGGTTGCGCCGGGCGTATTCATCGGCCACCACCTGTTCGAGCACCTGCCCGAAGTGGAGGATCTCGGATTCCTTCTCCTCCACGGTGTCGGAGGTTTTGTCCAGCCACAGCTGGTACGGGGTTTTCCATTTGGACAGCCCCAGAACGGCGGCTACGTCGGAACCGCCGATGCCTTTCTTGCGTTCTCTTAGGAAATCAGCTCTTGCAATCATTTGAATTTTCTCCCTCTCATGCTATGTTATGCCTGTCTCTTATACACATCTCCGAGCCCACGAGACCGGAGCC
>ENA-OXEA01000769-OXEA01000769.1-human-gut-metagenome-genome-assembly--contig:-NODE-769-length-18686-cov-9.336536_pt1 | contig 18686 bp, 10 predicted proteins | sample MGYA00249352_ERZ652237 | MGnify/ENA primary metagenome ERZ652237 (study PRJEB26925, sample SAMN05826962) | human gut metagenome | biome: ENVO:2100002; feature: ENVO:00000062; material: ENVO:00002003... | reverse complement strand
AGATAGGCTCCGGTCTCGTGGGCTCGGAGATGTGTATAAGAGACAGGGATAGGAGAATCGGAAGAGAACCGGAAGATGGTTGATCAGATGAATACTCTTTATCTGGCTGTAGATACAGTTAACGTAATGCGTAAGGTGGATACGGAGAAGGCCTTGGATAAGGTTAGGAGTAGAATGGTTGTAAAGAAAACAACTTGGTGGGAGTGGATACAACGTACCGCTGCTGTTTTATTCATTCCTTTGTTTATAGCTTTTGTGGTGCAATACATGAACAATAGTAAACCTGTCTTGAGTCAGATGCTTGAGATTAAGACGAATCCGGGAATGACAACTTCGGTGGTACTACCAGATAGTACGGTCGTTTATCTGAATTCGGAATCTTCTTTACGTTATCCAACTTTTTTTGAAGGTGATACACGAGATGTGGAGTTGCGGGGAGAGGCTTATTTTGCGGTAGCAAAAGATTTAAAAAAGAAGTTTTTCGTCTCTACTCCACATGCATCAAAGATAGAAGTATTGGGTACCCATTTTAATGTGGAGGCTTATGAAGATGAACCGGACGTCTCGACCACGTTGGTAGAAGGACATGTTTGTTTTCATTTTAATGATAGAGATTATCGGGTTAAGAAAGTTGTTATGAAACCCGGACAAAAGCTTGTTTATAGTTCGACAAGCGGTGATGTGCGGCTATATGCTACATCTGGCTTGTCGGAAACCGCCTGGAAAGATGGCAAGATCATATTCAGTAATACGCCGTTGGAAGTAGCGTTGAGAATGCTTGAAAAACGTTTTAATGTAACTTTCATTATAAAGAATACACGTTTAAAAACAAATGCGTTTACGGGTACATTCACCGAACAACGGCTTGAACGCATATTGGAATACTTTAAAATTTCGTCCAAGATACAATGGAGATACCTGGAGAGTCCTGATATTCAGGATGAACGGAGTAAAATTGAAATTTATTAATTAACCCTTAAAAGAAATGCTTATGAAAAACAAATCTCCCTGAATTACTAAAAACGTACGGAAAGATATTGGCGTATCCTTCCATACGTAAAAGAGTAAACCTTTTGAGCTTGTTTAGCGACAAGCTAAGATAAACTATTTTTTTAACTTTAAGTCAATACAAAATTATGCAAAATTATTTTAGCATCCAATTATTGCGGGTGGTAAAGTCTTCGCTTTGGCTGACCTCGAATAAAATACCAAGAACTATGCGACTATTTATTCTATTCCTAATTTGCTCTATGAGTTTTGTGCATGCCACAGATGTTTTTGCACAAAAGGTGGAGATCAGTATTGATATACATAATCAAACTGTAGAGAAAGTTCTGAAAGAAATAGAAAAGCAATCGGGCTTTGGCTTTTTCTTTAATAACAAACATGTTAACCTGAAAAGGATGGTTTCCGTTTCAGTTGACAAGAGTGATATATTTAAAGTGCTGGATGAAATCTTTGAAGGGACTAATGTGAAGTATTCCGTTTTGGATAAAAAGATTATTTTATCTACCGAAATGACATCGAAGCAACAACAAACGGTAAGAGTTTCGGGAAGAGTGACGGATGTGAACGGAGAACCGGTGATTGGTGCCAGTGTCGTTGAGAAAGGGACAACAAACGGTATCATAACTAATTTAGAGGGAGAGTTCTCCTTATCAGTGAGTTCGGAGAAAGCGGTGATTGAGATTTCTTATATCGGATATCAGACTCAGGAACTGAAAGTTGTTTCGGGAAAACCATTAAGTGTTACGATGAAAGAAGATACCCGGGCTTTGGAAGAGGTGGTCGTGGTTGGATATGGTTCACAGAAGAAAGTGAACGTGATTGGTTCGATTGCTGCGGTGGATAGTAAGAAACTTGAATCCAGAACCGCTCCCAGCGTTTCGAATATGCTGACCGGACAACTATCCGGAGTAACAATTACACAATCGAGCGGTAATCCCGGACAAGATCAAGGTACAATTCGTGTACGTGGTGTCGGTTCTTTTGGAGCAACCCCCGATCCTTTGGTGTTGGTTGACGGACTTCCCGGTAGCTTGAATGATTTGAATCCAGCTGATATTGAGAGTATTTCAATCTTGAAAGATGCTTCCTCTGCTGCTATTTACGGTTCGCGTGCTGCGAACGGTGTTGTACTTGTGAAAACCAAGGGTGGTCAAAAGGGTAAGGTTACCGTAAGTTATAACGGTTATGTCGGATTTAATCAGGCTACTGAATTACCTGAAATGTGTGATTCGTGGGAGTATGCCGAACTGTACAATAAAGCAATGGGCAAGGAGGTTTATACGGCAGAAGAGATTCAGAAATATAAAGATGGTTCCGATCCGTACAATTATCCTAATGAACACTATCTGGACAAATTATTGGGTAACAAAGGGCTGCAAACCGGACATGAACTGACTGTGAACGGAGGCAATGATAAAACACAATATATGGTTTCCTTTGGCTATGTAAAACAGAACGGGCTGATGAAACACAATCACTATGATCGTTATAACGGCAGAGTGAATCTGACGACAGAATTGGCTAAAAACCTTACATTAACCACACGTTTAGGCGGTGTCGTTTCAAAAAGAAGCGAGCCTTCTACTCCGGGTGGAATGGATTCTGCAGGATTTAAAGCTTTTTCAAGCAATGCACTTCGTTTCCCAGGATTGTGGGCTACCAAATTGGAAGATGGTTCGTACGGTTTAGGACCCAAGGTGCTTGGTACACCGTTGGCATGGTTGGATAGTGGTTCTTTTTATGATGAAAACTTTGATAAATTCCGTTCTAATGTAGAGTTGGCGTTTACACCGGTGAAAGGTTTAACTTTGAAAGCTATCGGAGGATATAATTATACCGGTCAGCAGATTCGTCACTATCGTTCGGCTATGGAGATTACAGGCGGTAAAAAGTTGGGTCCTTCTTCTCTGTCGGATACCATGTATAAAACGGTCTATAAAACGTTTCAGGCATTGGCAGATTACAATGTGAAATTCAGCAAGAATGATTTGTCTGTATTAGTCGGTTATACTTGGGAAGATGAATCGCAGAGAACCGTAGGAGGAAGCCGCCTGAATTTCCCATCGGATGAAGTCCCCTACCTGAACGCCGGAGGAGCTGATGGGCAAACCAATTCCGGTGGAGGCTATGATTGGGCCATTATGTCTGTTTTCGGACGTTTGACTTATAATTATGACCAACGCTATTTGTTTGAAACCACGATGCGCTATGATGGTTCTTCCCGTTTCCCGACAGATAATAAATTTGGTTTCTTTCCATCTGTTGCTGCAGGATGGCGTTTATCGGAGGAGCAATTTTTCAAAGAAGCAGAGTCACTGAGCTTTATTGATAATCTGAAGCTGAAAGCATCATACGGTATTCTGGGTAATAACAATATTGGTAACTATCCTTATCAGTCTACTTATGCTCTTGGAAAAGCAATGAACTATGTATTCGGGGGTGTTTATACTCAGGGTGCCGCAGTGACTACCTATGTTGATCCGACTCTAAAATGGGAAAAGACCCGTACTACGGATGTCGGTATCGAGACTGCTTTCTGGAAGAACAAACTGACGTTTAATGCAGCTTATTTCTATCGTAAGACAACAGACATCCTGTATAAACCGAGCGCAAGTTATTCTTCTATTTTCGGTCTTGCACTTTCGCAAGTCAACACGGGAAGTCTTGAAAACAAGGGATGGGAGTTTGAAATAGGGCACCAGAATAAGGTTGGTGAATTTAGTTATCATGTTAACGGAAACTTTTCCATTATCAAGAATAAAGTGATCAGTCTGGGTGTAGGAGATGTGGAGCAAAAGAGTGGAATGATAGGTAATGGTAGCAATCTGTTCCTGGGTTATCCGATGAATATGTTTTACGGTTATAAGACGGATGGCGTATTCTTGACTGATGAAGAAGTAAAAGAATGGCATGATCAGAGTAAGATTGCTCCTAACTCCAAAGCGGGTGATTTGCGTTATGTGGATATTTCCGGTGACGGAAAGGTGGATGAAGCCGATAAAGCTTATTTGGGATCGAAGATACCTCAATATACATTTGGTTTAGGATTGGGTGCCGAATACAAAGGATTCGATTTCAATATATTGCTTCAAGGAGTGGCCAAAGTAAAAGGACAGTTGACTAATTATGCCGGTTATGCTTTCTTCCAGGAAGGTAATATCCAGAAATGGCAGGCAGAAGAGACCTGGACGAATAATCAGTCGAACCGGTATCCTAAGTATCCCCGTCTCGAGGTGATGTCGAATGCGGGTAGCAACAATACGCTGGGTTCTGACTTCTGGATTCTGGATGCCTCTTATCTCAAAGTGAGAAATATCCAGTTAGGATATACATTGCCCAAACATATAACTCAGAAGTTCGGTTCCTCCAACCTTCGTTTTTATATATCACTTGATAATCCATTCTCCATCAGCGGATATCGTAAAGGCTGGGATCCGGAAATTAATACAGACGGTAGTTATTATCCTATTCTGTCAACTTATACATTTGGTTTAACCTTAAAATTTTGATGTAAGATGAAGAGTTTAAAATATATAGTAGCATTGGCATTGGCGGCAGGACTGTTTCAAGCTTGTGATTTAGAGCGCTATCCACTGACAGACTTGTCTGAAGAGACTTTTTGGAATAGCGAATCGAATGCGGAACTGGCATTGACTTCTCTTTATAGAGGAAGCCTGACAGACGGCGTAGAGTATAACCCTTCGGATTGGTGGTCCTATCACGGCATGATTATGATGGAGCATCTTTCGGATAATGCTTTTGACCGTCGGGGGGAGAATAATCCTTTCTTCAAGATTTCAAGTGGTAATTTGACGGCTGATAATGCATTTATTAAAAGATATTGGGAAACGTCTTATAAGAGAATAGGTTACTGCAATCGTTTTCTTGTTGGCATTCAGAATAGTTCCGAATCGGCAAAAAAGACACGGATGATTGCTGAGGCCCGCTTTTTACGTGCAACCCAGTATTTTTATCTTGCCAGCTACTTCAAGGATGTTCCTTTGGTAGAGAATGTGCTGACGGGTGAAGAAGCCAACAATGTGACAAAGACTTCACAAGCCGATATCCTGAAATGGTGTGTAACCGAATTTACTGCAGCTGCGGCCGATTTGCCCCGTTTCTCCGCCATTCCGGCGGGAGAAGCAGGACGTGCTTGTAAACAGGCGGCCCTTGCTTTTCTCGGACGTACCTGCATGTTGCAGAAAGATTGGAAAAGTGGAGCAAAGGCTTTCCACGATATTATGGAATTGGGAGATAATGCGATAAACGCCAACTATCAGGAGCTGTTTTATCCTTCTACCGGAACTTCGAACAAGGAGAATATTTTCTACATCCAGTATCTGGAAAACTATCTGGGTACCGGTCTGCCGCAGCATGCACTTTCTGCCAAAGACGGGGGCTGGAGCCTGGTCAATCCGGCTGCTGATTTATACGAATCGTATGAATTTAAGGATGGAACTCCTTTCAGCTATGATGATCCGAGATATGACCCGTCTAATTTAGGAAAGGATCGCGATCCGCGTCTGGATTATACAATTTACTATAATGGTGCCATCTTTATGGGTACAGAGTATAAGATGAGTCCTGACTATAGTGCAGCCAAGAAAGAGAAGCTCGATTATACGAGCGAGGCTTCCAGAACCGGCTTTATGATGAGGAAATATTTTGAAGAATCGACACCTATAAACGATGTACAGAGCGCAAACGGACTGACTCCGATTATTCGTTATGCCGAAGTGTTGTTGGGATATCTGGAATGTCTGGTTGAAGATAATCAAACGATCACTCAGGGAACATTGGACGAGACAATCAATGCAGTGAGAGGTCGGGCCAGTGTGAAGATGCCTGTTATTACCGAAGTGAATCCGGCTAAACTTCGTGAGATCGTGCGTCACGAACGTCGCATTGAGTTGGCTATGGAAGGCATTCGCTACTGGGATATCATGCGATGGGGGATTGCACATGAAGTGTTGTCCCAGAAAATATGGGGTGCTCCCTATCCAAATTCAACTCAGTATGCAACAACGACCAAGGAGGTTGATCCGACAGGGAAGTGCCGTTGGTATGTTGGTAAACGTGCTTTCCGCAATCCGACAGATTATACATGGCCGATTCCACAGTCTGAACAGAATATTAATCCTAATTTACGCGACTAATTTAATAGCTTAAGCAATGAGACAATATGTATTATTGGCTTGTCTCTCTCCGGTAGCATGCCTGATGGCTGCTACCGGTCAGAAGGGAGGGAAAGCCCAACAAAAAGTAAACGATCGGAAACTCCCCAATGTTGTGTTTATCTATGCTGATGACCTCGGCTATGGTGATTTGGAATGTTACGGTGCAAAGAATGTGCAGACACCCCATGTAAATCGTTTGGCAGCTGAGGGGATCCGCTTTAATAATGCCCATGCTACAGCAGCTACAAGTACCCCATCCCGTTATTCCATGCTTACCGGAGAGTATGCCTGGCGTCGTCCGGGCACGGATATTGCGGCAGGCAATGCAGGGATGATTATCCGCCCCGAGCGTTATACGATGGCTGACATGTTTAAAAACGCCGGTTATGCTACTGCTGCTATCGGCAAATGGCATTTAGGATTGGGAGATAAGGATGGGGAACAAGATTGGAATGGTCCGTTGCCGACTGCTTTAGGAGATATCGGTTTTGATTATTCCTATATAATGGCTGCAACCGCTGATCGTGTTCCGTGTGTTTTTATAGAAAATGGTAAGGTGGCCAATTATGATCCCTCTGCTCCGATTGAGGTCAGTTATCGTAAACCGATTGAAGGAGAACCATTGGGAAAGGATCACCCGGAGTTGTTGTTCAATCTGAAGTCAAGCCATGGACATGATATGGCTATTGTCAATGGCATTGGTCGTATCGGATATATGAAAGGGGGAGGCAAGGCCTTGTGGAAAGACGAGAATATTGCTGATTCGATAACTTCACATGCCATAGGTTTCATTCGTGAGCATAAGGACGAGCCGTTCTTTATGTATTTTGCGACGAACGATGTTCATGTCCCTCGTTTTCCGCACGATCGCTTCCGTGGTAAAAATCCGATGGGATTGCGCGGAGATGCAATAGTCCAGTTTGACTGGAGTGTAGGTCAGATTATGGATACGCTTGATAAGCTGGGATTATCAGAAAATACCCTCATTATCCTGTCCAGTGATAACGGGCCGGTTGTTGATGATGGCTATCAGGATCGGGCAGAGGAGTTGCTGAACGGGCATAGTCCCGCAGGACCGTTACGTGGTAATAAGTACAGTGCTTTTGAAGGTGGAACCCGTATTCCCGCTATTGTCCGGTGGCCGAAGGGAGCTGCTTCAGCCGAGGTTTCCAATGCTTTAGTTTCACAAATTGATTGGTTTGCTTCTTTGGCTTCATTGGTTGGAGCAGGGCTACCCAAAGGAGCGGCACCTGACAGTTTTAACTTTCTGGATACTTGGTTAGGCAAGAATCAGTCCGATCGTCCATGGGTGATAGAGCAGGCTTCAAATCACACTTTGTCGGTCCGTACCAAAGATTGGAAGTATATTGAGCCGAATGACGGACCTGCCATGATTACCTGGGGACCTAAAATAGAAACCGGTAATTTAAGTACCCCCCAATTATATCATGTAGCAGATGATGTGGCGGAACGGAAGAACGAAGCTTCTTTATATCCGGAGCGGGTTTTTGAATTACAGAATATATTAAGGCATGTCCGGATGAAAAATCTGAAACCTTAGAAAACTTCTTGGCAGAAACAGGATGCCGTCTTAATGATAATATCGTTGAGGCGGCATCTTTTTTAGATGTGCTTTATATTTAATTTCATTATTTTCATGACAGAACAAGATTCTTGCCTATCTTTGTACTCAGGCTCCATTGACCTCATCAGAAATTACTCTTGAACAAATTTAATATGACAAACGAAAAAATGAAATTGCTAAACTGTACCTTAGGGGTGGTAGCGGGGGTATCTTTGCCGGCTACTGCTTTGGCCGGGGCGCCGCAGTCTGCACAAGAACAAACAGAAAAACAGCCCAACATTATCCTGATTGTTGCCGATGACTTGGGATACGGAGACTTAAGTTGTTATGGTGCCCATCGAATACAGACTCCGGGCATGGACCGTATAGCCAATGAAGGTATTCGGTTTACACAGGGATTCTGTACCGCGGCTACGTCCACTCCGAGCCGTTATTCGGTCATGACCGGGAAGTATCCCTGGAGCAATGTCGAAGCTAAGATTTTGCCGGGTAATGCCGCGTTGATTATTGATCCACAGAAGATAACATTGCCAAAACTGATGAAGCAGGCAGGGTATACTACCGGTTCTGTCGGTAAATGGCATATCGGTCTGGGAGACGGGCATGTAGACTGGAATAAGGAGGTACATCCTGGTGCTGCCGAGATCGGTTACGATTATTCATTCATTCAGGCAGCGACGAATGATCGTGTTCCTTGTGTTTTTCTGGAAAATGGAAAAGTGGTCGGGCTGGATCCGAATGACCCTCTTTATGTGGATTATCGGAAAAATTTCCCTGGCGAACCCACCGGTAAAGACAATCCGGAGTTGTTGCGTATGCACCCCAGTGTGGGGCATGCAGGTTCCATCGTGAATGGGGTGCCTCGTATTGGTTTCCAGAAAGGCGGTAAGGCGGCACAGTGGAAAGATGAAGAAATGGCAGGATTATTTCTGGATAAAGCCAAACAATTTGTTGATGAAAACAAGGATAAACCTTTCTTTCTCTATTATGGACTTCATCAACCGCATGTACCTCGTGTGCCTAACGAACGTTTTGTCGGGAAGTCGGGTATGGGGCCTCGTGGCGACGTGATTCTGGAAGCTGATTGGTGTGTAGATCAATTTCTGAAAGAATTGGATAAACTGGGATTGGCAGAGAATACCATCGTGATTCTGACAAGTGACAACGGTCCGGTACTTGATGATGGCTACAAAGATGATGCTGTTGAATTGGTGGGTGATCACCAAATAGCCGGTCCTTTACGCGGGGGTAAAACAAGCATGTTTGATGGGGGAACCCGTATACCATTTATGCTTCGCTGGCCGGCCAGGGTGAAGCCTCAGGTATCAGATGTATTTGTTTGCCAGATGGATCTATTAGCTTCATTTGCTTCACTTCTGGGACAAAGTTATCCTGATAAAGTGGATAGTCAGAATACGATGGATGCTTTTTTAGGTAAGAGTAAAAAGGGTCGTAAAGAGTTAGTGATCGAAGGGATGTTCAATTATGCTTATCGTCAGGGTGACTGGGCACTGATTCCCCCTTATTATAATCCCTATAGTAAAGAAGACGGTGACTTTATCGGTTTAGGCTATGGCTATAAACTCTATAATCTGAAATCGGATATCGGTCAGCAGGAGAATCTGGCAGAGAAGTACCCTAAAAAGTTGGGTGAACTAATCAATCGTTTTGAATACCTGAAGGCGCATTCGGACAAGGTGACAAGGTATTGATTATCCATATGTCCGTCATGAACCCAATCCAAAAGAGGCTATTCGAATTATTCGGATAGCCTCTTTCAGTTATATCACAAGAAGGGGGCGGAACTATTTTTCCAATAAGTTTTTCAGAAAATCGTCCAGTTCTTTATCCAGCCCTTTCAGAAGTTCATCATTTACTAACAGTGTATCATCGTCTACAAGCAAAAGGTCGGAGATCGTCTCTTTATCTTCGTCTACCAATACGAAAGAATAAGGTTTAAGGATAGTCAACTTATCGAAACTTCCACCTTCTTTCATACGGCAGAGCATGGTGCGGAAGATTCTTTCAGCATCTTCGTAAAAGTCATCTCCCTCGTAGGCTGTCCATTCATCAATGGTTACACTGGATAATTCTTCATCTTCATCATCATAGATGAAGAGCTCACCGGAATTTTGGTTCGGTTGAATATGGATATCTGTGACGATGGTCTGTTCGCATCCACAGGTATATTTGTTAATTGCTTTTTGAATCGCAGATTCGATAATGGCTTGTGACTGCTGACTAAGTTTCATATCTTTTAGCTCTTTTTATTTAGCTCAAAGGTATAAAAAAAATAAGAACCCTTGCATGATTTCTTTAAAAATCATCATTAAATCTACTCATTTGGCCTTTAAGTTTGCCTAATCCCTCGGCCCTTTCCTTCAATTCGTTCACATAAAGGCTGGTCAGGTAGTAGTTGGGAATTCTGCTAAAGTCTATATCACTGCTTTTCAGTGAATCGATTTTATCTATTTTACGTGCAAATTCCTGTGCTTTGATAGCCCATTTCTCTGCTTCTTCCACACTATCTTTCATTTCGTGGTATAGGGCCAGATTGAAAGCTGCACGCATTTTCTTTTTGTTATTTTTAGTTGCTTCGAAAGCTTGTTCCCAAAGTTTTGATGCTTTGTCCCATTCATTTTCTTTCACATAGACGGCTGCGTCGCGCATTGCTACCGAGCCACTGATGAAGTAATAACGATAGGCTGTTTTCCAGTACGGCAGTATCTTGCTTACCGGAATGCTACCGGCAAACTCAGAGGATTCGCGAATCATTTGTTTGTCATCCGGGAGACGTGAGCGGACAAACGCTTCGGTATTTCCGTACTCTTCCCAAAAAATGCTGTCGTTGCTGTTGATCGTTACCATCGGGCTTTTCCGTCCCGGAAGATAAATCTTCACCGTAGGATAGATTTTAGTATCTAATGTACCATAATAAGTGTTCCATTCGGGAATATAACTGAAAACACGTGTTGATTTCATTTGCAAGTTTTCAAGTGAAATGATGAAATCAACACCTAAAGTCTGTGTCAAGGTCCGGACCTCTTCTTGGCTGAGGGTTGATTCACGAGGTCTGAAGTCCCGTGCGCGCAGAGCCGAATCACAAATAACGACTTCGTTAAAATAATTCTGCTCAGCTATGGCTTTGGCCAGTGCCTCGGTAGTGAGCACGGGCTGGCCGTCGTGATAGGATACTGCCCGGCTGAGTTCATTTTTATCTTTTATTTTATTTTCTTTGGGAGGTAAGGTATTATCAGGTGTGGCACTGACATTATTTACGATTGCCACCCGTTTCAACTCGTTAGGAAAACTGATTTCCGCAGGGAGCATATAATCAATGGAAAGTTGCTCAACAGTCTGGCAGGAACTGAAAGACACAAGGAGCAATACGAACAGAATATACGGATATTTTGTCATAGCCTGTTTTTTTACTTTTCTGAAAGAACAAAAATACGATTTTGATTGAATATAGAAAAGCCTCGAACAGTTTTTAACCGTTCAAGGCTTTTATTAAGGAGTTACGGGTTCTTTATATACTTAACTGTTCCGTCCGTGACAATTTTTATATTTTTTTCCGCTTCCACATGGGCAGGGATCATTGCGTCCTACTGTTTTTTCGGCACGGATGGGTTCACGTTTCACGGCTTCGCGCGTATCTTGCTGGGCAGCGGCCTGCTGATTCGGATCACTCAGATCTTGTTTTTGTTCCCGATATTTGCTCATGTCCTGACGTTGTTCCGGAGCTGCCTGGCGTACTTCTACGCGTCTGGCCGCTTCTTGCTGTTCTTCAGTTGGTTCGGCTACAGGAATCTGACCACGCATCAGGATGGATACAGTCTGATTATTGATCTTGTTTACCATATTATCAAACAAAGTCACCGATTCCAGTTTATAGATCAATAGCGGATCTTTCTGTTCGTAACTTGCGTTCTGTACCGAATGTTTCAGTTCGTCCAGTTCACGTAAGTTTTCTTTCCAAGACTCGTCGATGACATGGAGCAAGATCGATTTTTCGAATGATTTCACTACTTCTTTCGATTCGCTTTCGTAAGCAGCTTTCAGATTGCAAGAGATATTGTACATACGTTTTCCGTCCGTGATCGGAATCAGGATGTTTTCGTACATATGTCCTTGGTTCTCGTACACTTGCTTGATCACCGGATTGGCTATCTGTGCCAGACGTTCTGTCTTGCGCTTGAAGTTAGCCATTGCCACATCGAATGTTTTATCTGCCAGTTTATCCTTTTTCTCGTTGCGGAACTCTTCTTCTGTGAAAGGAACCTCCATTGCGAGCGTTTGGAGCAAGTCCAGCTTACATTCTTCGTAGTCTGCATTGTTCTCGATAGCGGCGGCACAACGGTCCCAAATCATATTAACGATATCCATTCCGATACGTTCACCCATCAGAGCGTGGCGGCGTTTGGTATAAACAACCGTACGTTGCTTATTCATTACATCGTCATACTCCAACAGACGTTTACGGATACCGAAGTTGTTTTCTTCTACCTTTTTCTGTGCACGCTCGATGGAGTTGGAGATCATCTTGTGCTCGATCATTTCACCTTCCTGGAATCCCAGTTTATCCATCACGCTGGCGATACGGTCGGAAGAGAAGAGGCGCATCAGGTCGTCCTCGAGTGAAACGAAGAAGACAGATGAACCCGGGTCACCCTGACGTCCTGCACGTCCGCGCAACTGACGGTCTACACGACGTGACTCGTGACGTTCGGTACCGATGATTGCCAAACCGCCTGCTGCTTTTACTTCAGGACTCAGCTTGATGTCCGTACCACGACCGGCCATGTTTGTAGCAATGGTTACCGTACCGCTCAAACCTGCTTTAGCAACGATGTCTGCCTCCCTCTGGTGAAGTTTCGCATTCAATACGTTGTGTTCGATCTTGCGCATGGTCAGCATCTTGCTCAGCATCTCGGAGATTTCTACCGAAGTAGTACCCACCAATACCGGTCGTCCTGCCTGTACCAGTTGTTCTATTTCTTCGATTACGGCTTTATACTTTTCGCGTTTTGTTTTATAAACGCGGTCATTCATGTCTTTGCGGGCAATCGGTCGATTGGTCGGAATCACGACTACATCCAGTTTGTAAATGTCCCACAACTCACCGGCTTCTGTTTCGGCCGTACCAGTCATACCCGAGAGTTTATGATACATACGGAAGTAGTTCTGCAGAGTGATGGTGGCAAAAGTTTGTGTGGCAGCTTCTACTTTCACACCTTCCTTCGCTTCGATGGCCTGATGCAGTCCGTCTGAGTAACGGCGGCCTTCCATGATACGTCCTGTTTGTTCGTCAACGATCTTCACTTGTCCGTCGATTACCACATACTCATCATCCTTTTCGAACATGGTGTATGCCTTCAGCAACTGGTTGATGGTGTGTACACGTTCTGACTTGATGGCATAATTGGTCAGCAAGGCATCTTTCTTTTCAAGCTTTTGTTCGTCGCTCAATCCATGTTCGTTTTCCAATTCCGAAAGTTGGGCGGCTATGTCCGGCAATACGAATAAAGTCGGATCTTCCGAGTTACCGGTGATCAGGTCTACACCTTTATCTGTCAGATCTACGCTGTTCAACTTTTCGTCAATCACGAAGTACAATGGATCTGTTGCTTCATGCATGCGTTTGTTGTTTTGCTCCATGTAGATCTCTTCCGTTTTCAGCATACCGGCTTTGATTCCCTGTTCACTGAGGAATTTGATCAATGCCTTATTTTTAGGCAGTGCTTTGTGGCTGCGGAACAGAGCGAGAAATCCTTCTTCCACCTCTTTCTTATCATTCGAGTTGATAAGTCTCTTAGCCTCCGATAAGTATTTAGTTGCTAACTCTTTCTGTTTCTCCACAAGGCGTTCTACCAATGGGCGGAGTTGCTCAAAGAGTTGGTCTTCGCCTTTGGGCACGGGACCTGAAATAATCAACGGAGTACGGGCATCGTCAATCAATACCGAGTCCACCTCGTCGACGATGGCATAGTTGTGCTGGCGCTGTACAAGGTCTTTCGGGCTGATAGCCATATTATCACGCAGATAGTCGAAACCGAATTCATTGTTCGTTCCGAAAGTGATGTCTGCCAAATAAGCCTGGCGGCGTGCGTCAGAGTTGGGTTGGTGACGGTCGATGCAGTCCACGCTGAGTCCGTGGAACATATAAAGCGGTCCCATCCATTCGGAGTCACGTTTAGCCAGATAGTCGTTCACGGTTACTACATGTACGCCGTTTCCGGTCAGGGCATTCAGGAATACGGGAAGCGTAGCTACAAGAGTCTTACCTTCACCGGTCGCCATTTCGGCAATTTTCCCTTTGTGCAGTACTACACCGCCAAACAACTGTACGTCGTAGTGAACCATGTTCCATACCGTGTCATTTCCACCGGCATTCCAATGATTCTGCCAGATGGCTTTGTTACCTTCGATGCGCACGAAGTCTTTGGTAGCCGCCAGGGTGCGGTCGAAATCTGTAGCTGTAACTACTATTTCTTCGTTTTCAGAGAAACGTTTGGCAGATTCTTTCACGATGGAGAAAGCTACCGGCAATACTTCGTCAAGTGCTTTTTCGTATATCTCTAATATTTCTTTTTCAATTTTGTCGATCTGAGCGAATACTTCTTCGCGGTCTTCCAGTTCCACGCTTTCGATGCCTGCTCTGAGTTCGTCAGCTTTAGCACGTTCTTTGCTTGCCGAGTTGCGGATGTATTCTTTAAGTTCCTCTGTTTTTGCACGGAGGCCGTCATTGTCAAGCTTAGCAACCTCTGGGTAAGCGGCTTTGATCTTGTCTACCCAGGGTTGAATTTCTTTCATGTCTCGTGTGGATTTGTTTCCGAAAATCGAGCTTAAAAATTCATTAAATCCCATTATCTATTATTTATGTTTATTATTTACTAAATTGATTCAACTGCGCAAAGTTACATTAAAATGCTGATTTATTTGCGCTTTGCACACTGTTTTTTGTGTGGAAAGTGTCACCGGATGTCGGTAATCGGAGTTGCAGTGCATGCGTTCGGGGCCCGTATTCTCAGGATGTGAGCTACGGTAGGAGCTATGTGGTCGACGGTTACGGGCGTGTTGATTACGGCCGGTTTTACGCCACTGCCCAGAAAAATAAGCGGAGACGGAATATGTGCTTTCCGGACCACTTTATGGTCGGATGTATTTTCATTGACGATGGTCCAGCCCGGCAATACGTCGATCAACAGATCGCCCGAGCGTTTACGGTGGAAACCATTCCGTATCATTGAGATGTCCGGTGTCCAGGCCCCCAATAACAGGCGTTTACCCGAATAAACCTCGTTTACCCCACTAAACTGGATCAGGAATTCAGCGGCTTTTTCCTGAATATCTGCCAAATCCAGTTGTTTTTCTTCTATCAGTTTATGGTTGAGATAAATTTGCTGGTCGTAGTAGGCTTCCACGTATTGTCCCTGACCGTAAGTAGCCATCAGATACATGTTCAACAGGGCCGCACAACGGTTCAGGTGGAACTCTCCGGTCGGAACCCGGTAGAGTCCCCGGTCTGCCGATTCAGTATCGGTATATCCGGTGGAAGTGATAAAGAAGACAACGTTCTGTAAGCCTACTTTCTTGTCGATGATATCCAGCAAAGAAGCAATGCTGCGGTCGAGGCGAACGTAGGTATCCTGCATCTCCATAGCGCATTCCTGTACGCTTTTGTGAGCATAATTGCCGGCGTAATAGGTGAGTGAGAGCATGTCGGGAGTATTGTCTTTTCCCATTGTGCTCTTATCCAGAAGCTCCTCGGTCAGCAAGTTAACTTCATCGTTGATAAAAGGGCTTGTAATCAGCCGTTTGTATTTATTGATGCGGTCATCGTCAAATTTATATTTAAAGGCTGCGTCCCTCCATTCGGGTAGGAATGTGTAATTTTGCATGGGGTGGACAGGAGTCCACGTCATATCGGCAATGCGGAAGTCTACGGCATTCCGATCGTTATATTGGCTCACCCACCATGGAAATTCACTATAATAAGTTGTTCCGCACCATTTTCCGGTAGTATTGTTGAGCCAGAATGCGCCATTTCCGGCATGTCCGGCTGCAAGAATGGCAGCGTCACGGAAGGGGGCGATAGCATATACTAATCCTTCGTTGCGGGTAGCTATTTTGAGTTCGTCGGCAATTGTTGAGGTCAGGAGATGTGAAGGAGAAGAACTTTCATTCGTGTAATTACCCATAAATGAAGGATCGTCTACACAACTCACGGTGCGCAGGATCGACACATCCATCCAGCGTTTACCGATGATTCCGTTGACCGAAGGAGTGGTGCCTGTATAAATGGCTGCGATGGCCGATGCGCGGTCTGTGCCACAGAAAGTATATTCGGCATTCCGGAATACGCGTCCTTCTTTCCAAAGCCGCCTGAAGCCTTTGTCGCCATACAAAGTTGAAAAAGCTTCCAGATAGTCCGTACGTAACTGGTCGATTGTAAGTCCCACCACTAATTTCGGAGTAGTGGGAAGTGGCTGGGCTTGCAGCCCGGTAAAAGTAAGTACGGTCAGTATGGAGGTTAATAGTCCTTTCATTTAGCTTTTTTGTATGTCAGTATAAGGTTGCTTGCAGAACGTATCAGCAAACTGAGTGCCAAAGGTAATACTGCTAAGTCGAAATTTTGTGGTATTACAGGGAAAAACGCTATAAAAAGTGTTAAAACCATGCAATTCAGCAGATGATACCTGCTTTTGCGCTGCTTTCGTTCATCGTTTATGAAGAAAGGGAGGCAGAGCAGATGTCCCGGGTGAAAGACAAATAACAAGTAATTCGCCCCCACCGTGGGATGCTTGGAGAAAAGAGCAAGGAAAGCAATAATGCATCCTGCGATACCTGCTGCGGCGAATACTGCTATATCCAGTCCCCAAAGACTTTTCTTTTTTCGCAGGCCATAGACCGTAGCTATGCCGATGCCGATGAAAAACAGAAGAGATAGGCGGATGGGTGTAAGTGTATCCCAGATATCACTTTCTGCAGGTGTGGATACATCCGGTTCGCAGTCGATAATTTTTTTTGTGGCGGTCACTAATGGTCTGTTTTCGGATGCGTTAACGATGCGCGCTTTGTCAAAAGCATCCATCAGATAGAATGGTGAGAACATCATTTGTCTTTCGCTGATGGGGCGGTCGGCTTGGCTGCCAATGCAGAAGTCGATTCCGAATTGTGCCCAGGGGTGTCCTTTCGTGTATTGGTGAACAATATCCCGATAAGATTTAGTTTCGTTATTTTCGGTATATGTATTGCTGAAGAGCAGTTGGCTGCCACTTTTTTGCAGGCTCTCTTCCACTTTGTCCCGTGGTCGGGTAGCACAATTATCGTAGAAAAAATTATAGCGGTATATCCGGTTTTCCGGGCGGTAATTTTCTTCCAGAAGGGTGATTAACTGTTGTTGTTCTTCGGCTGTCAGATTGAGCGTCTGCTGCCATACACTGCGTCCGAAGTATTCATATTCGACGGCAAAATGGCGGTAATCTTCCACTCCCAACCGGTAGTCGGCATTGCCGAGTGCAAAACGTAGCGTAAAGTTAGGGGTGTTGAAACTGAACAGGCCGTAGTTGTACACCCTATCGATACCCCGTGCCGGTTCTTCATAGCGGATGGCAGTATGTCCGAATAACGAATAGATTTCTTCCCCCGGAGCGCACGTCAGCAGGCTGATTCGGACAGAATCAGGCGAGGATGGACTCTCTGTTCCCCATGTCAGGATGGTGAAGAAAGAAAAAAATATCAGGAGCAAATGTCGCAACTTTGAGTTCATGTGGCAAAGATACTGCTTTTGCGGGATAAAATACTCGATTAAGTGAATAAATCTGTCACTTTTTCCCGACCGCCGGGCTGTTTGTGTCGGAGCGCCGGGCTACAGATTGCGGAGCGCCGGGCTGCATACATCCGACCGCCGGGCTACGGGGCCGGAGCGCCGGGCTACAAATCTTTTTGTGATAAGTTTACCGGGGATGGCATCGGCAGCGGCGGTATCTTGTTTCTTCTGTTATTGTTATGTTCTGTATTGTATTGTAGGTTTTTCTGGGTTTTTATACATACGTAAGGCGTTGCTAATCAATGGTGAAAACTGGATGTTTGGTTTTGGGTTTTCTGCCTTCCTTTTCGTGTGCTTTTTCAGGCGGGTTTTCTGTTTTAAAACGTGTTTCTTCGATAGCTCGTCAAGTCGTCTTTTGGGGGCTTTTCTTTGCCTCCCAATGCTTTTTATTTCTTATTTCAGTATGCAAATAAATTTTATCCCTTATCTTTGCACCCTCAAACAGAGAGAAAGTGAACTTAATTATCGATATTGGAAATACAGTAGCCAAGGTAGCGCTTTTCGACCAAACTTCTATGGTAGAAGTTGTTTACGATTCTAATCAATCTCTGGATTGTTTAGAGGCAGTTTGCAGCAAATATAATGTTCGAAAAGCAATTGTTGCCACTGTTATAGACTTAAACGAATGTGTGTTGGCTCAGTTGGGTAAGCTCCCTGTACCCATTTTATGGTTGAATTGCAATACGCCGCTTCCGGTAACGAATCTGTATGAAACACCTGAAACTCTCGGCTATGACCGGATGGCTGCTGTTGTAGCGGCCAACGATCAGTTTCCCGGTAAAGACATTCTGGTGATTGATGCGGGTACATGTATCACTTATGAATTTATTGACTCTTTGGGGCAATATCATGGTGGAAATATTTCGCCCGGATTATGGATGCGTCTCAAAGCGCTTCATCAGTTCACCGGGCGTTTGCCTTTGATCAATGCGGAAGGACGCCTGCCGGATATGGGAAAAGATACTGAAACAGCCATTCGTTCCGGAGTGAAAAAAGGGATAGAATACGAAATTGCAGGGTATATTACGGCTATGAAGCATAAATATCCTGAACTTTTGGTTTTTTTAACGGGCGGAGATGATTT
>ENA-OXEA01000736-OXEA01000736.1-human-gut-metagenome-genome-assembly--contig:-NODE-736-length-19579-cov-55.166513_pt1 | contig 19579 bp, 19 predicted proteins | sample MGYA00249352_ERZ652237 | MGnify/ENA primary metagenome ERZ652237 (study PRJEB26925, sample SAMN05826962) | human gut metagenome | biome: ENVO:2100002; feature: ENVO:00000062; material: ENVO:00002003... | reverse complement strand
TGGTGGCGCAATTTTCAACTGGAATATTGGCGCACTTTTCAATTAGTATCTACAGGCATATTTATATACTTTTTGTATTTTTCGCTATTTCGTCAAGCTTGTCTCCAAACTTATAAATTAGTTTGGTGTATTTGTTAATACTTTCAAGGTGACCGTTGGATGAAATCATCAGATTTCTTATCTCAGTCAACATTGTATTGTTGTCTTTGGCAAATGAGGATATGGCTTGTGCCACCGCCAGCGTATTCAGCATGGCATTTTTTATTTCTTCTCCTGCAATCTGCAATGCTGTAAACCTACCGCTTAGTTCTCCTGCATCTTCATGTGTCATTTCAGTGCCGAACCCTCTTGATGAAGAAGATTGGGAATAGGACTCCTGTGAAATCTTGTCATATCCGGTTGCTGCGGCAAGCTCGTCACGGAGCTTCATGGCTTCGTCCACATAACCCATGTATTCATCCATCAGCTCCTTACGCTCATTATTATCAAGCGTACCATCATCCTTCATGGCTTCACCGAATTTATCATACCATGTCCTCAGTTTGTCACTAAACTGTTCACCGATGGCATTTGACAGCATCGCCTGCATGAAATATTTGGATATGTCATCAGCAAAATCCTCCGCACTCTTCTCCATATCCATCAGACTGCTTATAAAACTGTCATACATGGAATCGAATGACATTCCGATCAGGCCCTCATAAAGACTGTCGGTCAGTTCTTCCAGTTTTCCTGCCTGCTCTATATAATCATCCAGCTTGTCGGTAACACGCTCACCGTAACCTCCCTTACCGGAAGATTCCATGATATCCCATAACCATACGTCCGACCGTAGAGCCTTCATCTGTTCGGGGGTCAGATTCCACAAGGAATCGGTGCCGGAGAAATCCTGCATGCCGGTAGCTTTTCTTGCGTGTTCCAGCATTTCATCCGTCCATTTCAGATAATGCTGCCAGCTGCCGTGGCTCTTATGATATCCGGCTTGCTCCTTTGCTATTTGCAGATAGTTTTTATTGACTTCCTCCTGATACTTTACAGCTTCCCTGTAAGATTCAACCGATTTCATTCCCTTGCTTGCCTTCATCTCGTCAGTCAGATCCTCGATGGCCGTTTGCAAAGTTCCATTCCTGTCCGTCAGCCTGTCTATCGTTTCCTGTACTTCCTTGGCGTTTCCACCTATTCCAAACAAGGAGTTGAAGCCTCCGAATGAGATTGCGTTCAGGATGTTTCCTATGCCGTTCCTCAATGACTTGCCGATTGTGACAAACAAATCCCCTGACAAGACATCACCGATAATTCCACTGACAGCGTTCAGAACAGCATCAAGCAGACCACCGACAAGATCACTTAATCCGTCTTTGAGTACGTCAATGATGGACAGAATCCATCCGACAATGGGAACCTCCTTAAGAGATTCTGACGTTTTTCCTATGACATCCTTGAATCCGTTCACGGTTTTGATAATTCCGCTATATGCGTTATACAATCCACCGGATGAAATCTGCTGCAAGCCTCCCAACAAATTTTCCATGCTTGCTTTCAGTCTGGTGGCGGTATCAGTCACATTACGCTGGGCCTGATTGGCGATATCAGTCTGTGTCTTCACATTGGCGGATGCAATGTCAGCATTCTGCCGTGCTGTTTCAAGAGCGTTTGCTGCGGCTTGTTTCTCACTTTCCGTTCCGCCCTTCTGCGCTTTGGCGTAATCATCCTGTGATTTCTTTAGTTTTTCCAAAGCAGCTGTTTCGATCCCTATGGCACTGATACGATTCTGTTCTGCTATTTGATAGGCTTTTACATCCTCTCCAAGTTTCTTGAAGTTGACTCCACTTGTACCACCCAAAGACTTTTCCATCTGGCTGATGGCGTCAATCAATGATTTCTGGCTTGCCTGATCGGAGTTCTTGAACTTGTCAGTCCGTACATATTTTTTCGCTTCGTCCAAGGCGGGCTTTATCATGTCGGAAAACATGGAACCAAACTCACCGAACACAGTAACCCAATCTATATTGGCTTTTATGGCTTCTGTTTCCTTGTTCTGTATGGCAACATCACGTTGTTTCTCCAGTAACTTTACTTGTGCACTATTAACACCGTTTTCTTCCTGTGCTTTCCTTATTTTTTCCGCATACTCTTGGGCGATAGCCAATTTCTGCTGCTGGAACGTGCCATATTCTTTCAAGTAGTCGTTCAAAGCCTGTTGTTCGGCTTTCAGCTGTCCTTCAGTTACATCGGAAATATCTTTATCTCTCATACTTTCGGCATTGGTATAAGCTTCTGAAATTTTCTGTGCCTGCTTGTCGGTCAGCTTACCGTTACCGGCTTTGCTCCATTCTTCCTCCTGTTTTCTTATCGCATCAATCTGTTTCTGATAATCAAGGTCAATCTGTTTCAACTTCTTTTCCGTGCCTTCTCTCATCAGGTTGATTTCATCCTGTTGGTTCTGACGGTGAAGTGAAAGAAGTTGCCCGTCCAGCTTTTCCTGATTTTCTTTTTGCTTTTTTGCTAGATTTTCCTGTCTGGTCAGTGCGCTTCCGGTTACTCCGCCCAACTCCTTGTATGTCTTTTCGGATGCCTCCATCTTATCTTTGGCTTCTTTCACCTGTTTCGATGTAGCCGTCTGATCTTTGATTAAGGCCTCATACCCTTTTTTCGCTTTCTCCCATTCGACTTTAGCATTTGCCAAATCCTCTTGATATGTAGTTTCTTGTGTTTCCTGTCTGTTCTCAACTTCCAATTGGGTATTGATTTCTGACAAGACATCTTTTCTTGCGTTTACCAATTCATTCTTCAGGTCTTCGATACGCTGTGCCTGAACCTTCATTTCGGAACGGTTGTTCTCTTTCCTTGCCAGATTATAAGCCCATTCTGCACTTTTTATTTGTTGTTCCAAAGATTCGACTATAGCCTGTTTTGACTGTGTTCTGGATTTTGAAACCTCTTCATTATATGCCTTCCAAAACCCAGTCAAGTCATGTATATGACCTTTCTCATCGACATACTTCTTAAAGAGTACAGGATATAGTTTCTCAATGTCTTTTAAGGCTTTAAGTTTAGTGGTCTCGGCTTCCACCTCGCTATTAATGGTGCTAACAAGACCTTCCAAAGTACGTTTCCGATCTTCTTCGTCCGTGTTGAGTTTTTCTATTTTCTTGTTGTACGAGTCCAAAGCACGTTCAGCAGATGTTGTGCTGTCGGATAATGCCCACATGGCAGCTCCAAGCCCTACAACCGCCGTTGCCAATAACACATATGGATTAGTAAGCATGACAGCGTTCAACGCTTTTTGTGCTGTTGTTTGCAAGACCAGCCATCCGTAGTGGGCACGTTCCGCTACAGTCAGGGCAGCTATGCCGGAGGTTTGAAGCGACTGAATGGCTGTTACGGTCATGACTGCAACCCTGTATGAACCGTATGTAGCAACAAGTCCGGTCAATAACCGACCTACCTTCTCATAGTTCTCCACCAGGTAAGACATGCCGGACAAGGTCTTGTTGATGACACCCTCGTTTTGCTTTCCGATTTTATTGAACATGGTGTCAATTGCATCTTCGATATTGCTTATTTGTCCGGTAATGGTTTTGGATTGTGCTTCCATCAGACCGCCGAATTTGCCGCCTTCATTGGTCATGGATTCAATGGCCTTCTGCACTTCGGGGAATCCTACTTTTCCTGCTGTCACAAGTTCGCCTACCTTGTCTTTGGTTACTCCGAATTGTTTGGCAAGTTCATCGGCCAATGGAATTCCACGTCCCATAAACTGACGTAGGTCCTGTGTGAAGAGCCTTCCTTGTGTCATGGTGGTACCATACAGCCAGACCAGATCGTTCAAAGGGATGGATAGTCCTGCCGCGATATCCCCAAGCCGGACAAGCGTATCATTCACATCTTTAGCCTCCGTACCATAGGCTAACAGTTGTTTCGCACCATTGGCTACATCCTGAAGGTTAAATGGAGTGATGGCGGCGGTACGTACCAGTTGGGACATTAGTGTGTCCGCCTGTTCCTTGTTTCCAAGCATTGTCTGGAATGCCACTTCAAGCTGCTGGAACTCGCCGCGTACACGAGCTATGTCACTGATGAGCTGCTGCGCTCCAAGACTGATTCCGAAAGTGGCTGCGGCCGTGGTCAGTCTTCCAAATATCTTCTCAATACTCAGCCCGCTTTCTTCAATTTGTCTTGATGTGTTGCGTACTCCGTTGCGTGCTTCTTCTAGCTTGCGTAAAAAGTTGGAGTTATCCCCAGTTATATCAAAATGCAATCCAGCCATAGTCTTTTCGATTTGATGGGTATCATGTGCATTGACATGACATTTGTTCTATTTTTCTTGTTATAAAATTATAGACCCCGTAATTTTTTTGACCGATTATGAAAATATTGTTCTGTTTTTCCGATTCATTCCTCAAGCAGGGCTTTGATACGTTCCCTGTTCTTTGGATTCCCGGCATCGATTATTTCTTCTGAACCAGATATTCCGAGTTGTTTCATTTCGTCAGAGGACAGATATACAGTCGTGATGGCATCAGCCATTAACATCCTTAGATTGATATAGCTGATGCCCCATACCACATAATCAAAAGTCCATCCGTATCTTTGGCAGGCAAAGTCTATCATTGTTCCGTAGGTGCTGTTGCCTCCGAATGAGATACTGCTATTGTCCTTTTTTACTTTGGCTATCCGTTTTCTTTCCGTATTTTCTTTGTCTATTCCGAAATGCCGCAGGAAGGTATCCATATTATCACTTGTAAGAATGAGAACCAGTATGGTAGCAAGTTCCTCCTCAGAGAGTGTTCGGGAAAACAATTTTGTACGCTTATCCACCTTGCTATTGTCGAACAAATCGTTCTTCCGGTTGAACGTGGAGTAGGAGAGTATGCGGCAGACAATATCACGTTTCGTTTTGCAGATCCTTATGGCTTCCATATAAGGATTGGTGGAAACAACCTGTTTGCTTATTTCGAGGGAATCAAATAATCTGGCCAAAAGATACATTTTGCCGAGTGTGACGGGATGGATAAAGAAAGACCGCTTGCCAACGGTAAAGCCGGCAGGTCTTTCCATGATGGCGTCGGCCACATCCATCTCAATATTTCGCTCTTTGTCATTCATAAATCATAAATTTGATGCAGGTTTATCCTCCAACCTGTAAAGGACGTCTTTCCGTTTGCCTGTTCTCTGAATGGAAAATTATCATCCGGCAGAAGTGTACACCGCGTTTACTTCAACTGTTTCCCCATCTTTAACAGTAGCGGATGTCTGTGTAGGCAGTGTTTTTCCTTCGATATCTTTATATATGATTGTCACAAGACCGGCTTTTGTGGTAATTGAAGTACCGCTATGATGCCAGTCCGTTTCTGTAGATAATTTCCACATGCCGGCTCCGCCATCATCTGTGATGATCACTCGAAGGCTGCCGGCACCATTAAAATTTACGACTTCGAATTTTACCTGATTGCCGGTCTTAGGTTTCAATACGTCAGCGGTATATTTCCACTTGGTGCCATTATCTGTGTCGTATGTATCCTCCAAGGACAACACGCTTCTGTCGATTATGATACCTTCAACAGTTTTGTCTTCAGGCTGGAGCTTGACAGCGTATTCACCTGTAATCACACCATCTGTATCTTCCACCGGTTTTCTACGGCCTTTGCCAGCCCGGATTTCAAACTCAAACGTATAGGTGTTTGCCGCATACTTGACAGCCTCGTTTTCTCCACCTTCAATCTTGGCCTCTTTCTTCGCACCTTTTGTAGGTGTCAATTTTGTAGAGTTCTCGACAGGTGTCGGTATATCAATCCAAGATGAAGGAGCTTCTCCGCTGCTTTGCAGCTTTCCAATTTTGATAGTACATTTTCCCCAAGATAATTCCATGATCTTATTCGTTATTGAATGAATATAATAGTTTATTGTTAATGAAGTGCTCGTTCTTTCCGTTCACTTCAAGCACCCTTTGTTTATTCAGCGTGAAGCGGTAGCTTTCTCCATGCCCTGTTTCCAATACTTGGATAGCGACTTTGCAAAGTTCTCTACAGCGTGCATCATTCATTTCCGCCTCGCCATTACGGATATTGTCCTTTACATAAATGTTCACATTCACGAAAGCTTCCTGTATCTGTCCGCTTCCATTTTCAAGGATTGATATGACTATATCCTCCCTGTCAGAGTTGGATGGTCTTTTTGATGCCTTGCAAAGTTTTCCGTTCACGACTTTTTCCAAAAGGGAACCTTTGATGTGTTTGTAAATATCATCTTTGATTTCAATATCAGACTTCATCATGATGCAAGTTGCTTTTTCAGTTTACTCATCATTTCCGGTAGTTCCTTTCTTGCAAACAGTTCGGCGGATGCAAGTACATTCTTATTTTCCATTGCTTCCACAAATTCAGCATAGTTCATTCCGGCTACTACAACAAGTGCGTAGCCATTCGCGAATTTTTTAGACAATTCCTCAATAAGTGCTTTGCCTTTCCTGACTCCCTCATTACCTTGTCGTACTTGTGTGAAATCTGAGTATTCAAGTATTTTTCCGTTGTGGATGATGGCATAGCCAATCGAACTGCGCAAGTTTCCTGACCGGTCATACCAGCTTATCTCCTGCGGTCTGTTCCTTGCTTCGATCACACACAATTCTCCAAGGTAGGAGAGGGCGCGGACAGTTAACACTTCAACACGTTCTTTTTCCTTATTGATAAGGGTGTCTATCCGACTTGCAGGTGTCGTCATTTTTATACCCATAGTTTCGCATATAGTTGATAACGATGAAACCCTTTGACCTCACATTCTCTAACGATATCTCCTGACAGGAATAACTTCACACGATCTCCAACAGTAAATTCCCGGCATTCAGCATCAAGACGTATCGTGGCTGAATAGGTACGGACTGCTCCGTCCTCAAATTGCTTTTGTTCAGCTTTTCCGGCCGGAACATTCCGGCATGGGATATCACCTTCCCATCGGCTTTCACCCTGGTGGTAATCGCCGTTCTTGTCTTCGTAACCGGGAGCGGTAATAAGATATTGCAGCTTATGTGGTCTATCATCAAGTATCATGATTATTTTCCTATATAGACTATCGGTTCACCAATGTTTTTTTCTGTTTCGCCTATTGAATTATAGATGCCGTTGGCTAACGTCAGTATATTATCCTTGTCAGATAGACTTAAGGAAACATCTCCTTCTGTAAAGTTGGGCATCTGAATCAGGCTCATGAGACAGTCGGCCACAGCACCTTTGAACGGTTTGCTTTTAAGAATGTCGATGGTGCATATTTCATTTCCGTCCAGACTTCTTTCAAGCAAACGGTTTTCAAAGAAGCCACTACTTAATTTGTAGTGGACTTCATCTTTCAATGCTTGCAGGACCGTTTTCATACATTATTCAGATTTGTGTGATTCTACTGTGGCTTTTAAAGTGGCTTCATCTTCATCGTTCAGTTCGTTGACACGGGCGATGATCTTTTCATCGGCAGATTTCGCAGTCAGCTTGCCACCAGTTATCTTGTTAAGCTCCTGAACGAACTCCGTTTTTTTGTAGGTATGTCCCCAGATGGTGACTTTCACATCTGTTGAATCTTGGGCCTCCTTTTCTGCGTCAACAGTTTGTGCATCGGTGATATCCTGATAATAAATCTGGTCTACTCCTTCAATCACGGTAAGCGCAAGCATCTGTCCAGCGGTAGTTTCCACCAAAGGGTTAGCGGTTCTGAAACGGCTGATAAGTTTCATCTCATCAACTGTGGTATAAACCACTCCTTCCACCGGGCTTGTCTTTTCTGCTAATGTCCCCCAGACCAAACTGCCGACATTTTCGGTAGTCAGATAAACCAAGCGGTTTGCGTTCCACGGTTTGTAAGCCTTGCGTACACCGTTTTTCTCATAAATGATCGAACGGTCAATCTTCAGGAATCTGACACCGTTATATTGGTCGGCGAAAGCCTCGTCAAACAATGATGAGGTAGGAGTGGGCAGCGAGGTATCACTGTCGAAAATCTGCCCTCTGTATGTGGCGGCGAGTTCTTTGGCTCCTTGTGTCTGGCGCAGTTTTTTGTAGGTTGACAGGGCGATACAGATGACTGATATGGAATTGCCGTCTCCGTCAGCTGCGGCGAGCACACGTTCTATGTCATCCAAGGTTATCTCGCCGGGAGTGGTCACACCAAATCCGTTTTTCGGCAGGTAACCGAAATTGACACGCAGTGCTGTTCCGACATTGGTCAGATCCTCAACCGCTACAACCCCCTCGCATAAGGCTGTCAGAAAATTCGCCTCATTGGATTCGTCCAGCCCGATGGAGCAGAACAAAGGGTCTTCCGTCAGTTTGGATGCTATTTGTGTCCATTTTGCACCCTGGGCCTTCATGATGTTGATGGTATTGATGTCGGATTCTTCCATTACACGGGAGATACCCTGTTTGGGCAGTGTGCCGCTGGCATGGGCCAGTGAATCACGCTTCTTGATGGGAAGCGGAGAGTTCATGGAAACGGTGTCCGCTCTTACGTATGTGGTATCGATAGATGCGCTGGTCCATTTCTGGTCAGCGGAATATACTTTACGTAACATGGTCTTATGCAAGTAAGTGCGTTTTTTTGCACCATTGCGCTCGCCTCTCTCTTTTTCCACGATATTCTGTAACTTCGGGAAAATACGCTTGGATAAATCTGCAAATTGTGATGCAATCATTTTATTTTTCCTCCTTTATTTTTAATCGTGCATGAAATATAATGAAGGCAGTGCGGTCTTCAAGGCAGCTTTGATACTGTCAATAGGGTAGGGCAGGGCCTTGTCGTTGATCTCTCCGTCATATTGGATGGCTCCTCTTGCATCACTTGCAGGTGTCGTGCGCACCCATATTCCAGCATATTCGTAATTCTCAGGAAGTGAGGAATACGCATTATCTGACACGGGCATGGGCTTGTAGTCATATTCATCATTTGTACTGTGGATGATAATATGTCCGGCTTTTACATATTTTTCATTGAAGCCTTCCATGTTCAGAGAGCGGCCACCGATAATTCTTCCACCTTTGCGACGGATAACCACTGAATCCATTCCGGTCTCAAACGATTCAAGCTCGTTTGACAAATTTACTGTTCCTGGCATTGTCCTTTACTTTTTTTGATGCGGTTAGAAGTTATTGACAATACTGTCAATTTCTGCATCCGTTAATAATTCAATTTCTTTATCAGGCTTTCCTGTTCCTGCCGCAGGCGGCGTTCCCAATGTGGAGAGGCCGGCATCGGCACGTTCCTGGTTGTAAGCCTTTAAATCCTCTTCGACTTCAGATAGAAACTGTTCGAACTCCTCGTCATTCTCAAAGTTCATTTTAGAGAAGCTTTTTAATGTGCGGTTGCCGAATGTGCCTGTATCTTTCAAGAGACTTTCAAGTTTGCTTTTGCGCAAGGAGCTGGTCTTCTCTCCCTCCAATGCAGCAAATCGGGCATCCTGTTGTTCTCTGTAAGCTTTGAACCATGCAGGCTCTTCGTCCTTGTTTTCCTCTTTGTCTTGGGGTTTCTTCTTTGAAGCTGGTTTCGGAGTATCATCCGGAAAGTTGTCATTCGGTTCATCGTCCGGTTCCGCTTCGGGGTGGTTTTTCTTCCATTCGTCAAGCAGACGGTTGGCTTGCGACTGGCCGAAAGTGAGGTAGGGGAGAACCGCTTCGATCTTTTCGTCAATCTCTGCGTTTACATCCTCTTCGGAGGCATCTTCTTGGGATTCAAGGTTATCGGCAATCTTGGCGGCGATACCCTTTAATTCCTTTGAGTTGAACCCTAACGCCTTCGCTTTAAGTTTCAACTTTACAAAAACTTGTTGTCTTCTGTCCATTGTAGAATGAATTTTAAGTTATTAGATAAAATAGTCTGCACGGTAAATGTATGCCAGCAGACTATTTCCGTAGAACTTAAAAACACTCTTAGAGCAATGAGCTTTCATGTCCTGTTGTGCTATAATGAAACGGGTCACAACGTGGCGTACATCTCCATACGCTATTCATATGCAAATATACTAATTTATTTGAATATCAAATAAATTAATCGCTTTTTTATGATAATTAGTGTATCTTTTTAGTATGTTCGCTGGTTATATGGCAGGAAATGCCAAGCTATCACCAAGGTTTTTTGGACACCACTGAGTCTTTAACTTAGCGGCAGTTAATTAAATTGTTTGTTATGGATTTTATGGGATAAAATGATGATATATGATTAATATACAATATTCGTAAAAAACTTCGAGATTTGCAAACAAATAGCAGGTGATTTGGCTGATGAGATTGGGAAAATAGTCCGTCAAGATGTTGTGCCAAAGTTTTCTAATTCGGAAACTGCTGCATCGAATATTATTTTTGAAGTGGACATGATTGGTTTTAAATCTTCCTTGAACAGGCGGAAAAAGACCGTGAATATTGGAAGAAATCAGGTAATAAGGCTATCATGAAAAAGATAACCGATTTGCTGAAAGATATCGCGGAGTACCCATATACAGGAATCGGCAAGCCGGAGCCATTAAAATATGAATTAGCCGGATATTGGTCGCGGCGGATTAATTCTGAACATCGTATCATCTATTCGGTGCATGATGATATAGTAACAAATATACTGAATTTCTATGAGATATCGTTATAACAAGTGAAAAAACGTAATACGAAGCGAAGTAAAAAAAACGCCTCCAATATTAATATTAATTAGAAGCGTTGATTTAAATGTTAAGCCTTAAAAGCTACATCGTGTCCAAGTCCTTTAGGGATATTCAATAAATGATCCTAACCCAAAATCCTGAATAAGCGTTTTGCTTCATCATAAGTAAAATGATTGAAAGATTAGAACAAAATTTTTGATTAAGAGTTTAACTTCGTGATGGTTCTTTCGCATCCAAAATAATCCAGTACATAAAGAGGAAATGCGCTTAATACTGCAACTTCGGGGCATTTATGACAAATGTGTTTTTCTAATTGTTTTGAAAAGATAGCTTCCTGCGATATCAAAGAAGTAGGCATAGTAAAAGCATCATTGACAAGAGCATTAGCTTTGCATAAATGGGCAGTAATCAGTTCTTGCCAAACTGTTTTTGTATATGAATTTACATTTGATAATTGTGGTCTGCTATCTGATGCAGCGACACTTTTGTAATGAGGTTCTTTCAAGCATTCTTCCTTGTTATGACATTCTTCTTTATATGGACAATTCTTACGTTTGCATTTTACTGTCAAAGACTTAAAGCTTTCTAAATCCTTGAAATGTCGTATGGCTTCCACCATTGGATAACTGATGTAAAGCATTCCTTCTTCAGTTTCGTCATTGAAGAGAGAAAGCATTTCTTTTATTTTATTGTCATCTGCCAACGTAGAATGAGCATCATAGTCAAAAAACAAATATATATAGGCAAAACTGTCTCGAGTGTAATTTTCTAGAATTTTAGCGTTCTCTGCTGTACGTTCTTTTAATAAGGAAACTATATCTATTGAAAACTCTTTTTCTTCTTTTATGGCACGATATAATTGGTATATCTCGGCATCAAATACACATTTTATGGAATTCGTTTTGCCCAAGAAATTATGCTCTAATTTCTCTATGAGTTTACTTTCTGTTTTAACTCCCTCAAAGATAAAAAGCGTTTTTTCCTTATTCATCATAAAAAGCTCCTGCGCGATAAATTTTTTCGATGTTATGACCAAAACGCAATTCTTTGTCCGTACAATCAGCCAAACACTTAATTTTGTTATTGTTTAGTATAAAATTGCAGTCTGGACGTAATAAGTCATTCGTCATCAAATATGTGTTATGTGACGATGTGAAAATCTGACAATCCAATGCAAACAACCGCCTGCACACCTCAAAAGCTAAGCGAAAATGATAGAAAGCATCAAACTCATCTATAAAGACAAACGAGGCTTCATCCATACGTTTCAGCCAAAAATACAATAATTGTAACGACTGTGTACCTGTTGATGCTACTAGTCTAAATGGAACTTCATTTTTATCTATTTGGCAAAGAATCTGCTTATCCGTAATATTATGTGCAATAAACTGGAAAGTCTGACCGCTTACTTTATGTAAAAAATCGGAGAAATCATCAAGTAGATTGTTTGTGATGATAAACTCATCCAACATTATTATATTTGTTTCAAGTCCAATAAATTCACGGACATCAAGATTCCTGAACCAAAGCATGGAGTTGACAAACCTGTTGAGTTTGATCAGATAATGTTCTGAATTGAGTGGATAAGATGTAAGCAGGAAGTTGATTACAGACACATTGTTGGCATTGCTCTGAAAGTTCTTTTCTATACTTTCGTCCATAGGGAACTGTTGCTTGTCAATACGAAATAAATTATTCTTCCGTTCAAAAATGTTCATCCTATTTACAAAAAAGCTTTCCTCTACCAGTACTCCGGCAGCATTCTTGGCATATATGTAATCTATTGTGTCATTGTCAAATTTGAATGTGTATTCAAATTTGACGACTCCATCATTGTTACCTGCATAAATGAAATTCACATAGTAATCTATTTTCTTCCATTTCGGAGATAAATGATTCTCTATATCGAATATAGCCAAACTAAAATTCGTCTTGCCTGATCCATTTGGACCATATATGATACCATTCTTTATGACACCATCTTTAATCACAGATCTGTTAAACTCATAATTGGCAGGATTGGATAAATCCCACTCAATACGATTGGCAAATCCTCTATAATTTGTTACTGCAAATTTTGTTAGCATATTGATTTTAACTTGATTCAATAGCAAAGATACGTATTATTTTGATAGTTCCGTAATTTTTTTACGATAAAATCAAAGGCTAATCATTGTTTTTTCTGAACGGGTTGAAATCCGGGTCTTCATCTTCATCAACCACTCCGGTCAAATAGAGATTGGTGTTAGCTTCATCCTGCCAACGCTCAAAGACCACGCGGTCGGCTTCATCCTGACGCTCACGTTCTTCGGGTGTCATAGTGTCACGTTGGGAAGCGATACGCTTGTCTACTTCCTTTTCTCTTACCCTTTCTTCATCTATTTCTTTGATAACTTCATCTATGGAAGAGTAGCAAGCTTTTGCATAGCTGCATTCTGCACCATCATACTTAAAAGTAACGACTTTATCAGTTTCACTTATTATTTCGTATTTCTTCTGCTTTTTCATTGCTCTATCAAAATAATTCTGTAAATACCATCTTCCTCTATTCTGCGTTTTTTAACCAAGAATTTCGTCCGCCTATCGAACATAATTTCATGTTGGTTTTCTAATGTAAAGATACCATTAAATTCCGATATTTTACTAATATTTCGCCCATTTTTACTCTGAATTTCAAAGATAACCCTTTTATGGCTTTTAGGTACTCCGGCATGGGAAACAAACTTTCTTGGAGTATCTTCATACAGGCTGGAAGACACAAAACCTTTATCCGAAACAACCTCTCCGATATGGTTAAGAAAACGTTCTTGTAGTTTCTTCATACTCATGGTTTCACCACGATATACAATTCCTTCATGCTTGGGGAGTTTGGCAAGAGCCTGACTTATCAATGTACTTGCCACATCCACATACTCATCGTCAGTACCATTGCGAAGCCTGCGGTTAATTTCACGGCTGGTGGCTCCTTTGTTGGTTTCTCCTACAGCCTGTGTGTAGGCATTTACAGCAGCCTGCTGTACTTCCGGGATATTGGGATAAGTCTGGTTGTAATATTCCACACGGCTCATGGCAAGATTAGTCCTACGTTTCCGCACAAATGCTTTCTCTGTCTTGTTATAGACATTTACCTTGAAATCTTCACGGATATACTTCCCATTATCCCGAATGAAATAAGGGGAGTTATCCCAGCTTTTAGCTCGATGAATATTATCGTTTATCCAGACCTTGAAACTATTCGGCACATCTTTCACTTCGTTCACACTTTCAGTACTTGCTTCACTACGTCCGTCCCATTCCCAAAATTCTTCTTCTGTTTTGAGGATAGGAATTTTATAGCATCTGCAATTAGACCCCCAAAAGCATTTCCCATTGCGACGGATATACATGATATGGTTTTTCTCCAGAGTAAGGTCATATACAAACCCATCGTAATGCTGAATCTCTTTATGGAACACTGTCGCCGTGACGGAATAGCATTCACGGATTGAATAACAATCGTAGTTTGAAGTTATGATACTTCCGTTGCTTTTGTGCGACACTCCAGCCTTGTTCACTGAAAAGGACGGACGATTCCCGGATTTCAGAATAAGCTCAGACAAATCCCCTGCCATACGTTCAGATACGGTAAAATAGAGGATTTCATCCTTGTCTGACTTAAACTCTGTTCCATGATTACCTACAAAAGATTTGCATGGTCGCCTGTATCCATCACAAAGCATAAAGGCATTAAGAAATATTCTGATCTGTCTGACAGATGCATTCTTTATCGCAGACGGTATAAATTTATGGGAACACTTGCCGAATATTTTCAGATAATTCCTTATTGGAGTACTATAAAATGCAACTTTTTGCTTGTCTAAATGTGGCTCAAATCCGATACGCTTCACGCAGTTTACAATTCTGTCCAGTGCAGGCTCACCTTCTTGTTGGGAGATAACAACCCCGGCGTTTCCCATTGTACTCCCGCCTGAAAGCCAATACCCCATAAACTCACAAAACAGGTCAAATGGTATTCTGATGTCGTCTATCTCATAAAATGCAACATCTTCCGACTCATATTCGCATCCTCTATAAAAAGCCCCTTTCCCCTTTGTGTACTCTTTAGCTTGGCAGTTCTTTATCCTGCCATCATTCTTGTTTAAATAAACCATATTATGTTCCGGTGTGACCAAACAGTCCAATGATTTATTGAAAAAGTGTATCATGTCACCATTATATCGGTAACACTGCCTATCCGTAAACTCTACCCACTCAGGTGTTCTGTTAGTAGGATTCAATGACAATATCAAATCATCATCAAATACATCTTTAAACAGTTTCCACCCTCTGTTTGTAAGCACTTCGCTGTCATCGGAATAACAATTCGGGTGCCAACCAACCCAAGTAAAATCCTTGGGATATTTCCCGGCAAGGGATTCGCATACAGTGCAAGGAAACTCTCTTCCGGAGCGTTTGATTTCATAACCTACCACAAAGTCCATTTGCTTCCAACGCTCATTTTCGGCGGTCCGGTAAGCCATATTGATTTCAGACCGAGCCAACCGGATAGAACGGTATTCACAATCTTTTAGATGTTCTGCACTTCCGTACTTCTCTTTGTAGTCTTTTTGGAGCGATGGAAAATCAAGGAGGTGTTTGGATATTTGCTTGCTTAGGGCAACGGCACTTGTTCCTTTCTGAATAGCACAGGAGATGGCGGCTTCCAGTTCCTCCTTGTAAACGGTGGACTGTTGCCAGAGTTTAGCCGATACATCAAACCCTCTGTCCCTGCGGTTCTGAAATGCTTTCAAAGCATCAGAATTGGTTTGATAGAGAACTTTGTACTTTTCTTTATCAATAGTGGCGGTATAGGCTTTCAGAACCTTGTCAGCCATCAAATCTTGTACCTCATTGCTATTCTTCCACTCATCAGAAGTACCACGATAGATAACAGACCGAATATCATCTACGAACTGAGCTTGAATGTCCGCAATAGACTTCTTGGTTTGCGGATAGTCAGAAAACTTGAAGACAGTACCAATGTCGGCATCATATTCAGTATTCAATGCAATCTTTGCGGCTTCCAGATTAAGAGTATCGTATATCTGCTCAACAAGGGCAACATATCTGTTTAGCCGGCTGTTGAGTTCCTGATATTTCTTTTTCTGATTCGGGATCTTAGGCTTTGACATATTGGTCTGTTTTTAATCTGTTTTCTGAGATAGTCAAAAAAAATACGGGGGTAAGACAAAAAAGGTTGTTCTATTTTTAAGATTGGCTCATTTTTGTCTTGAACTTGTCACATACGTCACGATTAAGAAAGCGACTGGAAGTAAAAAACGGGCAACGGCACATGAAGAACTCACCTTTCAAGTTCTTCTCGTGCCGGTCATATGAATGTGCACAATCCCTGCAACGGTATGAGGACATGTTGGAAGGTGTCGTCTTTTTTGCCATGATGTTTATTCCTCAATCCTGTCAGGGGCGGGCATCTCCAGCAGTCTGATAGCCTTGATCGTTTTTCTACCTTCTAAAATAGCCTTGCATAATCTATGGTACCCATCTGCTATTTGTCCTACTTCATCCAATATAATAGGGTAGTCTAAAGAACAATCACGAACACGTTTGCATTGAAAGATGAAGCTATGAAGCTGGCTGCACTCAAATGGCTCAACAGTCAGGTCTATATTCCACAGTGGCATATCACGTACTGGGTATTCCTTTGCTTTCGCAAAATCATAAAGTGTCCGGGCTTTCCAGATCTTGTTCCCACGGAGATATTCGCTTTCAGCGAAAGTCATATTATCTATTGGTACTTTCATGTTATTTACTTATTTAGCAAGGTGCGCCAACGTTACAGACATCCAACGCACCCGTTACATTTTCTACACGTGGCAGATAGTCTATTGAACAATCTCCCAATCATCGGCAAACACATCGCTAATAGACGGAACCCATGAATCAGCACGCCCAGTGTTCTCGTTGTAGATAAGACACTGGCTTGTATAGTCAATAAATCCCTTACCTTTCAGAATAAGGTCTTTTGCCGATTGCGGAAGAGATTGCATCTTTGGAATAATGTCGCTATCTATATGAGCTGGAACCTGTTTGAATACCATTAATCCTTTCCCGTTCCATCCACTTCTACGAATTGGATAACCTGCTTTGAGAGCCATAATAGCCATGCCAAAATTCATCTTTCGTACTTTTGCGCCATCAGATCCTTGCATACGCTGTATGCGAGTATCAAGAAGCCGAATATAGTCGAACATAGTATAGCACTGCATTTCCAGTAAACACTTGTTGTATATATCATTAACGACTTCATCCATTTTCCCTGAATCTATGAAAATGGCCAACTTTACATATCTTCCATTGAGTTCTTCGGCTTCTATCTGCATACGGTCAACTGGTGTTTCGGCAATATTATACGCCTTTTCAAACGTATCTTTAGGACTCCAGCTTTCATATCCATCTTCATAACGGACATGATAACCCTCATCATCAAAATTTTCCGTTGACGGTTTTTCTCTAAGAAGATGTTTTCCCCACGCATCACCTCTTGTCATAGGTTCTGCTTCAATCTGTTTTGTTCCAATATACTTTTTCATATATCTGTAGTAATTTAATTATTCTCCAGGAGTATATGTACCGGTAATAGAGGCAGTGCTGTCATCGGTCAGAGTCGCTGTGCCGGTAATGACTGTACCTTTGATAGTCAAAGCTATTGATTTGATTTTTGCACCGGCATCGCCTTTATCTCCTTTGGGCCCAGTTTGTCCCTGTTCACCTTTATCACCTTTGGCGCCAACTACACCTGTATCTCCTTTCTGCCCTTTGAGGTTCTTAAAAGCGAAATTCAGCTTGCCTTCTTTCATTGTTACATCCACAGAAGGTGTACCTACATTTGCATCAACGCTGGCGGTTGCCTAGGTTACGGATGAGCCATTACCACTCGCTTGAGGTAATACAATCATCTTAGCGGCAGTAACAGCGGTAGTACTGACAATGCGAATCATCATCCCGGCAGGTACACAAAGGTCGATTACCCGCTGATAGGGACCGTGAAGTGGAATCGCATCATAGGCACTTGGTTCCATTTCAGGCATGTGCCGGTAGATTTTTAGCGGTTCAACATTTCCGTTGTCTATTTGAATTACACAATTGCCTTCAGAGGCGAAATCTGCGACAAATACGCCTTCTTGTTCTTTAAATACAATATTTTTCATATTTCCCATATTTGTTATTTACTATTCGGCACCTTCAAACAAGTTGTTCATCCTTGCCTGTCGGTCCGCTTTGTTTTCTTTTTGAATCTGGTTTAATGTTCCTTTGGGATCATTGGAGTAACCTGCCATTTCGATGGATTCAAGCTGGCTGAATATCGCTTTGCCTCCATTCCCTTTCATACATCTGTTAATCAGCGCGTCCTCATCATTCTGAATAAACGGAGTAATGACATGCTCAACTTCTATATTGTCAATCTCATCAGCCCATGAAGTATTCATCATTTTCAGAAATTCTTTGATGACATTACACTCCCGTTCAAAGAACTCTATCCAGGCACCTGACTCATCCCCGATTTTCAGATGGGCGTCAGACAATATCATTTGTCTGGCATCAAAACCTATGTTACCAAGACTTTTCATGTTTTCGAAAGATAGGTCTGGCATCTGGGCCTGCATGAAGAAAAGCTTGAGCAATGTATCCACATGATATTTCAGGGCTTCTATGGCCTGGGTCCATGAAACATAAGCTATGTCACCGCCATTCTTTAGACGGAACAATCTGCGGGCCTCTCCCTTGTCCTCGTCACCGACAAGTTCGCCTGTCACTTTCAATAAGGGGGCGGAATTGTAGGCTATCACGTCTGAGTTACGGGAGAGCGTGTATTCAATTTCCTCACGGATATGCTCTAGTCCATGAAAAACAGGAGCGGGGCGGTATGCATAAACTCCGGGAATCTTTTTGAGGATAATCCTTTCGGGATCTGTAACAGCAATCCAGCTGGCTTCCCCCTGTTGTTTCCACTTGTAATGACGGTCAGCGGTATATGTCTCAAAGAAAGTGACCTCCTTATCCTTTATCTTCTTCTTATATTCGAAGGACATGGCGATCATGTCTCCCCACTCGTCAAACAAGGGATATAATCTAACCCCGTCCATCGGCGAGTATGTCTTGCTTTTCAGCTTATACTTGCTGTTGAATCCGTATAGTGTGTTGGGTCTCTCTACCACATACCAGATGGTGAAAATTTCACAGGATGCAAAATAGGCATTGCCACGTCTGATGTTTTCGGAATCTATACGGGCATATTTATAGATTGCTTCAATAGCTTTGGTTATCTGCTGGCGTTTTTCATTTTCTTCCGTATTATGGTAGACACGTCTGACGGGAATAGCGAAAGCGAATTCCGTAATACGTTTCACAAGCAGTTTCTCCAGGCCAAGATGAATACGCGAAGCCGGCTCGACTCTTCCATCAGATCTTATTTTGTCTTTACGAGAAAATTTATCAGTTACAATTTTATGTCTGGAAGGATCGTAATCTTTCAGCGACTTGCTCCATTCCGGCACATCTACTGATTTTTCTTTCAAATCACTGATAATGTCAGAAACAGGTCTTGTACTGTCAAGGATTGTGGTAATTTCGTCCATTGTTATACTGTTGTGTGGTGCAGCTTCGCACCGCTTGTTTTTTATTTGGATAGGAATTTATTCACGAAATATACTTGTCCTTTGCCGGTTACTTTGGTCGTGGTCGTGACAAGCATGGTACCATCCGGCTTGTTGATGGTGGTTTGCTTCAGCTCAAAAAGTCCCAATTTCATAGATTTCTGCGTCGGCTGATTGTAGTAGTCACCCTTTTGACAAAGATAACCATTCTCGCGCATCCAGCTAAACAAACGGTTCTGACTGTAGATACTAATTGAAAAGTGCGCCAATATTCCAGTTGAAAATTGCGCCACCA
>ENA-OXEA01000735-OXEA01000735.1-human-gut-metagenome-genome-assembly--contig:-NODE-735-length-19617-cov-27.733105_pt1 | contig 19617 bp, 18 predicted proteins | sample MGYA00249352_ERZ652237 | MGnify/ENA primary metagenome ERZ652237 (study PRJEB26925, sample SAMN05826962) | human gut metagenome | biome: ENVO:2100002; feature: ENVO:00000062; material: ENVO:00002003... | reverse complement strand
GGCACCATTGAAAACTGCTCGGTGTCGGGCAGCGTCAGCGGCACGGTGTATGTCGGCGGTGTGGTGGGTGTTCAAATAGGCGGTTCCATCACCGGATGCAGTTCCTCTGCCACAGTGAAGGGAACGGTCGATGTCGGCGGCGTGGCAGGTCAGACGAATTCGAGTGCCACCCTGACCGCTTGCTATGCCACAGGCAACGTGATCATAGAAATGGCCCCCAAAAAGAATATCGCTGGCGGCGGTCTGGTGGGAATGAACGCAGGAAGCAGCCTCCTTGCCTGCTATGCCACGGGCAACGTAACCAGTACGGGTAGTAGCACTGGCTATATGCATATCGGCGGTTTTTTGGGAAATAACTACGCCAACGTGATGACCGCCTGCTATTGGAAGAACAATCATGAACAAGGTATCGGCTACAATAAGAAAAGCACCGAAGCCACGAAGGTGGACGGCACTGGCGTTACCTGGAAGAACGCCGTTGATGCCATGAACACCGCCTTGCAGAACGCAGGCTCAGAGTGGCGTTACGAACTTAAAGGAGCATTGCCTACCTTGAGGAAGCAGTAAGCCGTTGCGGGCGGAAAAGTTCCGCCCGCAACGAACATTAACCGAAGTATAACCCAAATAAAAAAGGAGGACGTGATGGAACACACGGAGAATCCACCAATGAGAGTGGTTGTGTCTGCAAATTTTTGTCAGGCACAAACTAAATTCGTACATTCAATTGATAGTAAATTGGATGATTCTTAGAGTAGTATTAATCAATAATTAAAAGTAAAAACTATGAACGAACAGAATTTGCCCGAGAATACTAAAAAAGAAGTAAAGGAAACTGCTGTTCCTGTGGTTTCAAATGACTCTCAAGAAATTAATAATGATTCTCCTCCTAAGTTAAAGAAGGATACCGGCTCCAAAGGAAAGACAAATTCCAATGAAGCCTCCAAATCCGACAGTAAAGGCGATTCCCAATCCAGCATACAGGACAATGGTGGAGCAAGCCTTGCGAGTGAGCCATTCATAGACTTGCTATACAATCAGATAGAAAGCGTAATCGGAGGTGAAAATCCGAATCAGTTTCTTTGTCTGACCCTGCCAGGGCAAGCACTCACAGCCAAGGACTTTGCCTACGACTACAAAAACAATGCGGAAAAAGGGCCGATGGTGGAAGCCAACGAATCGCGTTTAGCCAACAAACTCTTCGATCCCTGTCGCGTTACAGGCGGTGATAACGGCATGACATTGCCATATCAGTACCGTTCGGCTCTGGATACATTAACTCCTAAATTGAACGAAAAAATCGCAAAAGCGAAAAATCAACTGCGCGAGCTGCTGCTGACTCCATATCCTTATGATTTCGGTGACGAAAATACGAAAAGCTATACGCTTCAGGAGGTATTTTATCGCCTATATGATGACTATGTGGCTGCAGAAAGAGCATGGTCTGAAAAACAAAACAAGAAAAAAGAAACTTTAAGAAAAATTTATCCTGATACTTCAGAGGAGAACAATATTCATTACAACAATGAATACTTGCAATGGTATGAAGCAGTTAGTTCTTGACAGCGGTTCAGGTGCGGAGCTGGAGCAGGCCAGAGAGATTTTGGAAAACATTCAGAGGCTGACTCCAGACGGAGGCATTGTCTATCCCGTAAAATTCAACCCCACAAACTGGTTTGAACTGCTGAACACATCCTTCATCCCGTCCGACTTACTTGATTCCCCGGAGTCATTGGCTATGAGATTGCGCAATCTGTCTTCACGCAGGATTACCCTTTCCTCACAAATCTCCAATCTGACAAATCTGATTGATGAAGAAGACAGGAGTAAAGAACTGGAAAAAAACAAAAATGATGCACAAGATGCAAGGGACGCTTTGAATAAAGCTCAAAATGAATTGATCAGCAGTTACGGTGAAGGTGTCAAGACTGTCATTGATACCGCATTTACCATTGCACCGATATTCAGTGGAGGAGTACCTAATAGTATCATCAGCAGACTGGCAAGCGGATTAAAATTTGATAAAAATGACCAAAGTGTAGACAGTTTGATCGATAAAATTACAGCCATACTGTCAAAAAACCAAAAACTTCAAAACGATTATATAACTAAATCGCAACAGTTATCCAATGTCTTACTGGAAGAGGCGATAAATAAAAACCTCCTGCAACTCAAGCAACTGCTTCCACCAATTCAAGAACAGCTGGAGAGGATTAATACCGAAATCCAGGAAATCTTGGAGAAAATGAAAGTTGCCCAAACGGTAAATTCAGGCAAAGAGACCGAAAGCGTACAGACACCGATTGTTCCTGAAGGATTCACGCAGGTACTAATCGACGTAGCCGCCTCACAGATAGACAAGGAAAGCAACAGCCACTCGTCTGCTTCAAACAGCCCATACGGTGCCAGTTTATGGTTCGCAGGTTACTCAGGGAAGAAAGAAACGAATTCTTCGACCTTTGCAGAGCTATGCCACTCCCAAAATACGTCTGTTCGGGTCGGAATGAATGTAGCAAAAGTGGGCATCGAGAGAGAATGGTTTAATCCTGGGATTTTTGTCTTGACCAAGGATATGTTTAACGTGTCCACCTCACGTGTGTCTCCAATAAAAGATTACAGTGAAATTACAGAAGAAAGGCTTTCAGACATGAGCCGCAGCCATATCCTACCCTGTTATCCTGTGGCCATGCTCGTCGCCAAAGACATTTCCATCCAAGTGGCTACTAGCGACCAGCTCTCGAATACCTTCTCGGCTACCATGGAAGAGCATGTCTCACATGGCGGCGGCTTCCTGCTTTTCAGCGGTGCAAAAAGTAGCAGTTCTTCATTCGGTTCTTCTGGCATCCACACCAGCTCCACGGACAAGAGTTTCAACATCAAGATTACCACTCCTCAGATTATCGGTTACTATCTGCAAGCGACACCAGCAGACAAGAGTACCATCATGGACGAGATATCCGATGATGAAATGGCAGCAGGATTTGTAACTATATCCAAGTTTGTGGAAGACTACAAGAAACTTCTCCAGGCTATGAACAAGAATAATACAGAACAACAGAATTAGTATTAACCATTAAAAATGAAATATAATGTGTTTTGGGAATAAATTAAGCCAGAAAAGACCTGAACATTGTATAACTCCATTTCCAACCCCCAATAATTTCTGTGGAGGGTTCGCTTTGAATGCGGTCTTGGTGGATCTGGGAAGTGGCACGTGTCCCATAGAGGTTTATATGCGGATACAGGACTATCAGAATAAAGAGATTATTGAAAAGGATCCGGAGTCTAAGGCAAGCATATACTTGCTGGGCAATAAATTAAGCGGCACTCTTATGTCTTTGCCATCGGGGATATGCGCTGCATTTAAAGATTATGTAACAGATAGAACCGTTACGGTATGTTATAGCTCAAATTTTAAAAGCGATTTTTTCAAGGATTTGATACCTGAAGAAATAAAAAGAATAACAGATAAAAGGCTGGGCATGAAAACTCAAGCTTTAGATGACTCTTTAGATGACCTTTACCCTGAAACAACCTGGAAGTATATATTGGTCTTGGTAAATAATAAACATTGGATTGCTGTAAAGCATGTAAAAAAAGATAAATTCGTTTGTTATGACCCAGATGAAGGTAAAGATTCTGATGGTTCCACGATTGGAAAAGCCATTGAAAATTTAAGAAAAGGATATGAAATCAGTGGCTTGTACATCTGTATCTAAAAAAACAATTTAATAGAAATAGTACAATGGCGGTCATGCAACTAATGACCGCCATTGTAGCAACATATGCTCCCAAGGCATAAATAAGGTTCATGATAAAGTCGTTCACAGACCTGTGACGCGAATGTACAATCTGCGCCATGTTCTTCAACATATTGTTTATGGTTTCGATAATGTATCTCTTGCGCAGCATCATTCTTAACATTATGGCACGAAGAAGGCAATAAAATTGGTTGATTGGTTATCGAGATAATAATAGTAATCGCCTAACTTTAAGTGCAAACTTAATGTTAGGCAGTAACTCGTCTATCTCATGTATAGTTCTGTGCAATTATCACTCCAACACCTCCTGCAACCACAAAAATACCAATCGTAAAGAAAAACCAGAAGAACCACTGGGCATAGTGACCGAGATAGCAGCCATCATATTCCTTATATCGTTCACGGACTTTTTTCCGTTCATCAGCAAACATGGAATTTACCTCACGGATATGCGTCTGCATCTGTGCGGTCATCCATTGGCGTTCTTTGGCAAACAGTTCTTGAATCTTCTGCCAGTCAGCATCATTGACTTGCACGGACACCTTTAATTGTGTTGGCGCATTTTCCAAAACTTTGTCTATGTGCTGATTGATGGTATCTACCTTTTTGCTGATAGTAGTCACAGCACCACCTAATTTGGCTTCTGCACGTTGATACTGCTGAATGGCAGATTCCAGTTCAAGTGTGGCATTGATGAAGGTGTCGGTTGCTTTATCAATGTCCTTACTCAACTGCTTCAACTCAGGAACACGATTTACAAGTTCGTCTTCAGCTTGCTGCTCCTCAACCTCGTTTTCAACATCATTCATCATGTTGTCGAAGTCGGATCTTTCTTCTGTGTCTATGTTTATCTTGCTTTTTCTGATTGCCATATTTCATTGATTTATCGGTGGAAACTTCTGCTGCGTGGTTTAGGCTTGCACATGGAATGAGCCATCTGTGCGCAACGGTGGGCAAACTTCCAGTCATCTTCATCGTCCTTCTTGCCCCAACCAGAAGAGGGAGCGGAACCGCCACCGCCACATGACTCAGACATGGAAGTGGCTGCGTCAATATACCCTGCAAACAACAGCATTGCTACATGAGCGACATTCTCTGTTGTCGCTATATCATTATCCTCTGGAACCTGAACCTCATTAGTAAAGACATCTTTGACAGAGTTCGGAATCCAAATCTTCTTGACCTCATCGCCAGTATTGATGTTGAATGCCGTTTGTGTAATTTGAGGTTGCGACTTTGGTTGTGATGCAGTTGGAGTCTGAACGACAGGACGAACTGGGCGAGGCGCAGGAGCAACGGATGGAGAAACAGGCTTTGTCTTGACTTGTGTAGGTTGTTGGTGCAGTTTCTTCCATGTGTCTTCAATCTTTGACACCATGAACTTCCTGCCAATCTCCGAAGCCTTGAATACGGAAGCGTTCTTGCCGACAGTATAGCCGACAAGTTTCCTTTGTTTGTCATAGCGTGGCTTTACCTCATAGCCTTTCATGCGCAACAGATTGAAGTATCTGTCAATGTTAAACTGTTGCATATCTTTGAGAATATGTTCACAGTCCTCCGCAAGCTCCACTTTCCTCATATTCCGAATTTCCTGCGGTTGTTCCCACCCATGCCGCATATTGATGATTTCCGCAGCCTTCATTGCCCGAAGATGAATATCATGTACATCGTTGGTGTTACCCTCCATATCCACACGACAACAATCAATGTGAAGGTGCAGCGTTCCCGACTTGGAATCAGAGTGCAATCCGCCCAGATTCATTGAATTGGTGAAATTGGTCTTTATCTCATTAGAGAAACCGTTGGGCGTAAGTCCTACAGAATCCAAAACTTCCAAAGCTTCGTCTTGAAGGTTCGCCCAATCTTCCATCGTGAAGTTGGCAGATTCCTCTTTTGATGGGGAAAGTACAAAAGTGGTCATGAACCTTTCCAACTTTCTGCCCACCGTCCTTTCCGCCTGATGATACTGGCAATGATGCTTCATCATGTACCAGATGGCGGTAGGGTCAAGACCATCGGGCATATTGTTCACCTTGACCGTTTTTGCATTCTCCTTTTCCAATGCGTACCTTACGGAATTGCCTCCATACGATACTACCTTTGCGAGCATAATCATGATTACTCCTTTGATTTGGTCTGTACGTTTGTTGCGATATTCTCTTCAATGCTATACCAATGTTGGATAAGCCCTGCAACGGCATCAATCCACCAACGCATGAACTTCTCATTCTTGAAGAACCGAGCCTTTTCCTCAGCCGTTTTCTTGGATAACACGTTGCTGATTTTTATCAAATCCGTCCTTGCGATGGCGAGAGAGTTGAGAGCGTCCACCTCTTCCTTGGTGAGCCTCATGCGTGGACGGTGCTTCAAGCCAGTCTCAACGACATAGCGGCTCAGACTAATTCCACACTCCTTGGCAAGCGTCTGGAGCTGCTTCAGCTCTTCTTTCGTACATCGGTAGGTGTGGACTTCCGTAGGCGGTTTCCTTATGATTTTCTTCTTTCTCATTTGTCCTTGTCTCTGATTAAAATGGGATGATTACAAGCACCTTGCAAAGGTGGTCACGACTGCGAGCCTGCGAGTAGTCCGAGAAACTTTTAGGAATGCAGAAAGACGGACACGGCTTCTGTATTACAAAAGGATTTCTCGAAAAGTACCTATAAAATGACGGCACTTTTAACAGCGTCCGTCCCCAAGGCTGCTTAAACGTATAACAGTTTGGTGGTAGCCTATGGCGGTCAATCGTCCTTTGGGATGATTTCTCTGTATGGTGGCCCATTAGTCTCTGTATGCCTATTGATTGCCGTTATGGTAACTGTTAGCCTTGTAAGCATTGGCATTAGAACCGTTAGACTGTTGTGTTTGACCTCCTGCCAGGTGCTGTGGATATGTGTTGTGTTCATTCTGTTTGGCATCTGCTTCTTGCATGGAAGAAGGATTGCCAACAGACTGTCTGGAGTAGTTTTGTTGTGGGGAAATTCCACCAGTAACAGCATCGGAAAGATTACCATTCGTTCCGACCTTACCCACGCTTCTGTTGTCATTAGATGAAGTCGAATTTAGGGAAGAAGAAATATCTGCTGTAGAAGAATTGCCCTTGTTGTCAGTATCGGATATTCCATTGGCAGAATGCCCATCTTCCTTGTCCGACTTTGTATCAACATCCGTTGTCGTAACAATTACTCTTGCTTGTGGAACTTCCGTGTGGACGATTGCAGAGCCATCCGCATTGCGCTTCAATGAAAAGCCGTTCTTGACAAATCTTCCGTCCACATACCAACCAGAGAGGGAATGCAGGGTAATGATGCGGTTGTCTCCAACTTTTTGTGAAGAGGAAATGCCCACAGCCTCCATAGCCTGTAAAAGTTTTGGTACGGTCTTGCGGTCTTTATCCCAGAGTTTGGCAAGTTGGGTATTGTCAACCATACATTGCCCACACAAGATTTCCACTTGTTGGGTCTTGCTGATAGAAACAAGTGTTGTTTCACGTTCAGCAAGAGAGGCAAGAGACATGAAGCATTCCATGCGGTCAATCTTGTACTTCTTGCAGCGAAGATACTCCATCTGTACATCGGACAGCGTGAAGCAGTAATGTATCTTTTGTTTATCCATGTTCTGTGAATTTTGAATATTATAACCATAACTGGCAAGACTGTTTTTCTCAGTAAAGAGAAAATCATCTGTGCCGTCCTCGCCTTGGGGAAATGTCCTCTGCGATAACATAGAGCTCGCCTTGCAACCTGTCATTAGAATGGCTGCTTAATCGTGAAATGCACTCAATGCAAACAGACTGGGCAAGAAGTTTTCTTCTGCCGACAGTTGCTTCATCATTGATGCCCTTGTTGGCTCCGCATTGCTCGGCAAGTCCGTTGAAAGCATCACGCATCCGAAAGTAGCCGTTGCCAGTATTGATGTAGCTCACGGCAAGGTCAGCGACATTCGCCAACTTGTTTCTGTACTCCTCATGGGAAATATCGTCCTTCATCATCGCCATGTCTATTTACAAAGTTCACTCATGTGCTTGGTCGCTGCAGCCTTGGTCTCAGCCTCGGACATACTGCGGTTCTGGCGCATCCAGTTCAAAAGCTCTGACTTTTCAAAGTATATAATCTTGCCGTTGGGACGGAAGAACGGAAGTTCATGCTTGTGTGTCATCTTGTAGAGACTGCTCTTTGATATACCCATGAATAAGGCTGCTTCCTCCAGTGTCAATACTTGCTTGGCATCACGGAGTAGGTTCTCCATTATCCCAATGCGGTGCTCATGTGACTCTACCTTCAAGAGAAGAGTCTCGGTGTCGATAGTTTTGTTCATTATCCTGTAATTTAATTGTTTGTAATTCGTTGTACTGCTTGTTTTGAAAGTGTAGTCCCCCAAGACAGAGAGAAATCCCTGCCCGAAAAATGGGGACTACAAAAGTGAAATTAACTGGTTGTTATCCTGAAAAGCTCTGTTTACTTGTTATCCTGTGTAAATGTAGTTTTGCGTGGATGAGTGTTGGTGGCTGCTGTCCGCTTTGTCTTCGGTATTTGCTTGTTCTCCTCACGCTGTTTGCGACCTCGAAAGGCTTTCTTCGTGTTATCAACAGCCTTGACCTTTTCATTCGTCAGCACATCTGCATAGATGGCGGTGGATTTGAGCGACTTGTGTCCCATCAGCTTCTTGGTAGTCTCAATGTTACCAGTAACCGCCTGTACCAAAATTCCGAATGTATGTCGGGAGCAGTGAAAAGAGATATTCTTCTCAATGCCCACCTTTTTGGCTATCCTTTTAAGGGCTGCATCCACATTAGCCTTGGCAGGAAGGTGAAACACAAAATCATCATCGCCTTTGGGTGGCATCCATGACAAGGCGGTATTGCCGATTGGTACGGCATTGAGAGCCTTTGTTTTCTTTTGGACGATTACAAGCGTGTTCGTTACCTTGTTTCTCTTGATGTCACTCCACCGCAGAGCCTTGATGTCGCTGATACGAAGTCCTGTCAGACAGGCGAAACCGAAAGCCTTTTGTGTCTCTGCAACTCCTGGACTTCTCTCATCTGAAGCCATGAACCTTTTCAGTTCATCGGGAGTGAGATACTGCTTATGTGATGACTTTGGCTTGGGGAAGATGTCTGACTTCTCCAACTGGTAAAAATGGTTAGCCTTCAACTTGCCGAACTTGACCGCCTTGTTGAACACCGCCACTATGCGCTGTTGAACATTATGCAGGGAGCCTTCACATAAAGGCTTGGCTTCAACTCGTACATACTTCTGTGGTACATAGTCGTTCTTCAACCAAAGAAAGAAAGCCTTGAACCATTCCTTGTCGAACTTCCTCAGAGTGATGTGAGGTCTGCGCTTGTTGGCAAGGAACTCGCTCATTAGGTATTTCAGATACTTTGATTGGTCAACAATAGCCTTGGAGTAGTCTGTATTGTCGCTCATCCAGTCGATGTAAGTCTGGATCCAGTCCAAGACTTCGGGAGACTCGTCATTGGGGATTTCCTTCACAATCATCAAGTGACCTACCTCTGGGATGGTCTCTGGATGAAGAATACGCTCTGCCCTTATCTGGTGAGCACGTTGCAATGTTTCTTCGTTCCTTGCTTTGGTCTCTGCATCAACCTCCGGCAACAAATAGAGGGAAAGAAATTCAAACTTGCGCTTGCCACCATCGTAGATGTCAAGATACAAGCTTATGTTGTCGTTGGCAAGTGCCTTTTGTCTGATAGTTATTGTCATGTCTCTATATATTTTCGTTGTCAATGATTTATGTGAACATACCGTCAATGAGGTTGATGGCTTCCTCCTTCTTTTTATCCACAATTTTAGCATAGATTTCCGTGGTCTGAATGTTGGAATGTCCCATCAGCTTGCTTGTGGTAAAAAGGTCTGCACCAAGCGTGAGCATCATAGTTCCGAACGTGTGCCGTGAGCAATGGAATGAGATATGCTTCTCAATGCCAGCCGCTTCCGCCCATTTGCGTAGAGCTCTGCCTATAACGGTCTGTGTGGTTGGTATATCAAAGAAAGGAATATCATTTCCTCTTGGCTTTGGCAACCACCGCTTAGCCTCTTCCGAGAGAGGTATTATAACTGGCTTCTCCGTCTTTTGCATTTCCATGTCTATGTATTCGCCCTTTCCGTCAGCGGTCTTGAAGATGTGCATCGGAGCAAGACGGTACATGTCGCTTAATCGCAATCCAGTAAAACAGGCGAAGATGAAAGCCTCCTTGACCTCTGGACGATAACTGTCCGTAGCCATGAGGGTGCGAAGTTCCTCAATGGTCAGATACTCTTTCTTGCCGTCCTTGGGCTGAATGCGCTCACGTGCATCCAGTTCTTTCATAGGGTTGTTGCGAATAATGCCTTGTCGCACAGCGTTATTGAGAGCAGTGGAGAACATTCCGAGGTATCGGCTTGCCGTATTCTCGCTGATAGGTCTTGGCTCGCCATACTTGATATGGGAATTTGGGAAGTTTCGCAAGAACTTCACATATCCACGGCAGAACTCCGCATTGACCTCTTCAAGCGAAATGAAGCCTTTGTTAGTCTCGTCAAGATACTTCTCCACGGTGTGCATCATTTCCACACGGCAATGGAGCGTTGACTTCTTGATGCCGACACCACCTTCACAATACTTCTTTATCCATGTGGTAAGAAGCATCGAGCCTTGTTTTACTGTCTCCCAGTCCTGTATGCCATGACCATGCAGGGCTTTGATGCGCTCTGCCTTGATGCGTTCTGCAATCGCCATAGTCTGCTTGTTCTGTTCCTTGCAGACAGGGTTGATTTCGGGGACGAGGTAGAGTTTGAGGTATTCATACTTCCTCACTCCCTTATAGTAGATGTCAAGATAGATGCTCTTGTTGCCATCTGCGAGCGACTTCAACCGAATTTTAATCGGCTCTTTCAGCTTTACTTGTTTCTTTGGTCTTGCCATGATGTATGAAGTGTTATTTCGTTTTTGTATTCTGCTACATTGGAGGGTCTTTCTCCCTCTTGTTGAAAGTTCATGTCAGATATGGTTTCCTATGCTGACATTTGCTTTTCTTTCTCTTCCCTTACTTCGGAAAACTGATGTAAAGATAAGAAAACAAACCGAGAAACGAGAAACAAAACGGAAACAAGAAACAGTCTTTTATGTCTTTTTAAGAGTGAGTTTGGCAAACATCGGAAAATTCAAATTATCGCTTAAAGCATTGATACTTAGCGTATTTACTTTCATTTGCTTTCTTGTCTTTTCAAACGCATTTTGTAGGACTAAGATATTCTTGACATCCTGTTCCTCGTTGTTCATTTTTATATACACACTGATTGCTCCCACAACGGCTACAATACCGGCAATGGCGTAACACAGTTTCACCACATACGGCACGTACTTGGCGATTTCGTCCGTCACCGTGCCGAGGGCAGTCGTTCCGGCGGAGTAATCACCGGCCGCATTCTGGGCGAAGGCGGTCACCGTTCCGACCAGCAACATAAGTGAAAGCATCTTGATTCTTTCGGAAGAGCAGATGCCCTTCATCATTTTCTTGATTTTTTGCAACATTCGTTTTTTTGTTTTTAATTAGACATTATGCTACTCTCTGCGCAGATGAGTGTTTTCTATACTTGATATCCAAAGAAAGCCGGAAATACGATAGAGGCTCCGATCATGAACATACAGGCTCCCACAACCATGAGTATCTCCTTGACTATACCTTCCTCACCGGCATTCATCTTGATGAAGATTTGCAGGCTGGCGTAAATGGTGACAAGGGCGGCAATGGCATAGGTCAGATATAGCACATACAGCATCATGGTCACTACATAGTCGTGCATCAGTGCCAGCGCATCGGCTCCCCAACTGTAATCTACGCCGCCGCATTTGGCGGAAACGGACTGTGCCGAAAGAAGGCACAACACCGGTAGGTTATGGCGGATAATCTTCTTACAATACATTTCGGATGACATTGATTTCTGGTTTGAACAGCGAAGTTTTCTTGCCTTCCAGCAATTCATGGAGTTCCGGGGCTGTGATGCCGTATTCGCTCACTACATCCGCTTTGTCCAGGTTCTCTTGCAGCGAAGCGATGCGTCTCTCTGTCTCGGCAGTTTCTTTCTTTTCGCTTTCCTTTTCCGGGTCAAGCACTTCCGCAGTTTCTTCCGGTTCAGCATCGCCAATAAAAAAGCCGTCTCCCTGTTCATTCACAGAAACGGCGGTTTCAACTGGAACGTCTTCAATCTCAAACACTTCCTCGTTGGAAGTAAGTTGCTTTCCGGTAGCGTATAAATCCTTGCCGATGTTGGCACCGTAGTAAAGGAGGTAGGCGATGCTCAGGCAAATGGCAAATGTCAAAAATGGACTCATTTCGTATTGTGTTTATGCGTTGATTGTTCGATTGATGCCGCAAAGGAATAATGAAATAGAGGTACACGATGAAAGACAAAGCAACAAAACCTCCTTTTTTAACCGGGTTTATGATTGCGACGGAAAATCAGACTGTCAATCATACTCCGACATCACGCTTACAGGCATTCCACTCTCTACCATTTATATGCAAGAGGGTGTGAATCGTATATACCCATGCCCTCATTGGGCGGAGATATTTCCGGCGCAAAGTTCTGGCAGGTTTGCTTTGATTGACCCAAACTTTTGGGGCAGGAAGCGGCGGATTTTCAGATAGTGAGTGCCCCGATGATTGAAATCTTCCTTTTTCCACACGCGTAAAAAGCATATTTCAACCAAAAAGTTTGTGCCATACGCACCTGCTAGGTCGGAGCACCATAAATAACTTCCTCACAATAAGGGGCAAAGGCTCCCGACGATAGGGAAACAAATCAAATCCGATATGAGATTTACTATTTTAGCAGCAGAATGGAACGCCAAGTTAGTTGCCTTGGCAAAAGTAATGAACAGTAAAGTGGCATTGCCTATCTATTCTACGTTCCTGTTGGAACTCAAAGACGGTGTGCTGAGAATAACAGCATCCGACATGGATTGCAGCCGATGCAGTACGCTCCCTGTCATGGATATGGACAGAGCCAACGAGCACAATGGAAGTTTATGTGTCACAGCGAGTTTTCTGCTTGATTCGTTGAAAAACTTAGGCGACCAGCCTGTCACTTTTGAAGCGGACGAGGAAAATTTGTCGGTAGTTATCCGCTACAACAACGGTCAGTTCGACATGGTGGGATTTCCGGCAAAAGATTACGCCCTTCCCGGCACAATGGGGAAAAGCGTACAGGTCACTATCGAGGCATCTGTCTTGAATGATAGTATCGGCAAGTCTTTATATGCCGTTGGCAACGATGACCTTCGCCCTATATTTTCCGGCATCTATTTTACCAAGAAAGGTGATGAATTGCAATGTGCCACGACCAATGGCTCCATGTTAGTACGGAACACTTACAAGGTAGAGAATGACGGACAAGAGTACAGTTTCCTGCTACATTCAAGAGCAGCAAAGATTGTGCGCAGCATGACAAGCAAGTCGGACGAGAAAGTACAGGTATTCATTACTGAACGTGAAGTGGCTTTCCAAACAGAAACAGACTATTTCCGCACACGGTTGATAGAGGGAAAATACCCCAACTACAATGCCATTATCCCCACAGACAGCGACAAAACCGCCATTCTCGACAAAAACGAACTGTTGGCGGCCGTCAGACGGGTAAGCGTATTTGCGGATAAGGCACGTTGCGAGGTGGTCATGAACTTTTCGGGATTGTCGTTGGTGCTTTCAGGAAAGGATATTGATTATTCCACCCATGCCGAGGAAATGGTATTTTGTGCCTATCAAGGCGGCAATTTGCGCATCAGCTTCAAAGCGGAGTTTTTGAAACAAACGCTGGAAAATATCACCACCAAAGAGGTACAGTTCCAGTTAAGCACGCAAGAACGTGCAGGTGTTATCACCCTTGTAACCGACGATGACCAGATGGCAACCGTAGCATTGATTATGCCCATATTGCTATCTGCCTGATTTATAATTCAACCATCCCAGTAGACTATCATTTGTGCGACCGACAGGGATTTGTTTTTATTTGCTTCCCTTTCATAATAATATTTCCTATTTTACGTTTACCTCCTTCTAATATCCAACAAATCCAAAATATCTTTTGTTAGCTTTGAAAGAGGTCTATCCTCGTATTCAGCTTCCATTAAATGCCTGCCCCATACAAAATCATACACCTGACGTGGATGATATCCTGTACCTTGAAAACTTTCTACCAAGGCTTTCCTGGCATTAGCATCGTAAGCCATAGATTTGTCTATCAGTTCTTTTACATAATCAGTATGCTTATTATATACATTTTTTAGTCCTAATACACTCACATTCGCTTCTTCTGCAACATCATTACCATTAAAATTCAATCTGATTTCTTTCTCTGTCAGTTTGTAAATTTGGGATTTTGTTAATATATTCCCTGATTTATCCGTTATAACAAATTTTCTTTTAAAAGCTCTATAATAAGGATTTATACCTATTTCCTCTTCAGATTTTACATGGTTGCAAGAATGACAGGCTGGAATAAGATTGTAGAATGACAAACAGAAAAGTGGATAATCAGCTTTCGGATAAAAATGATCCAGTTCTGGACGTTCTGGTGCTCTTCCATTGAAAGTATATATAAATTGCCGATTACAATACGGGCATGTCTTGATATTTAATTTGTCGACTAAATCTCGGCCATATTTTTTTGATACATTGTCATAATAGCTCACGAGTACAGGTGATAGTACTTTCAATAACATAATATCCCCAATTTTTTTCTTCTTCCATTTTTTTATTTGTGTGTCCATAACATTGGGATTCGCTAATATGATGCCATCAATGTGTTTCCACCAATAGTCAAGTTTTGCCATATATGCTTTTTTAAGCCTTCTATCCTTGGCATAATCAAACACCACACGCAAACATTCATACTTTAACTTTTGGGCGTATGAATTGAAATATCGCCTCTTTCTTAATGACAACTCGATATAAGGACGACAAGAATCATTAAAGAACTTTTTTACCATATCAAGCCATTCTTCTGCAATTTGATTTACATATCGACTTCGTTTAATATCTATCATTGTCGTAAGTTGGATAATGCATATTATATAATTTCATTAACTGCTCTCTTAGATATGGTTCTCCTATTCTCATAATGTTAGAATAGAACCATTCTTTTTGTTTTTGACTTCTTGAATCTAGTTTGTAACCATTAAGCCTTTCAAAAAGTCTGTTAATCTTATCGTGAGCAAACTCCCCGATTGGTAGTGACGGTAGGAAGAAGCCATTCCTTAACATTCCGTGGATATTGGCTCCGAACGTGTTCTCTTGCATCTTTTCCGTTACTGGTTTACCTCCCTTTAGAAATAATACATTACACAGGGGAATGTCCGATAAGATAAATGGAGAATGTGTAACAAACGTAATGTTAATCCTTTTGATATGGTGGAAATCTATCGCATGTAACTTTTCCACTAACATTTTCACCACTATCCTCTGATATTCTGGATGAAAATATAATTCTATTTCTTCAAAAAAAACATTGATATTCTCGTATAGTCTTTTATTGTCTGTTACAGAATCCAAGTTCCTTAGATGATAAATTAGTGCACCAAAATTATTCAATAACTGCTTCTCTCCAGAACTCAGATACTTATATGGGATATAGGTGTTCTCATAGCGTTCTGACTGATATAGAATATCTGTTTTATAAATAGGTGGCGGTAACAAGTCTAATGGGAAAGGGCTTTTTTTATAATACGATTTTAAATTATCGAATCTCACTAATAAACAGCCTTTAAAATCATTTCCTAATTTATACTGCAAATTTGCATCAGAAAGAAATTCGAAAATATTACAATCTTCTTTTTGTCGTTGATCAATAAAATTCAAACATTGACGTAACTTTAAGGTAACGTGTGTCGTATCTATCTTGATTTGTTCTACTACTTCAGTGATAACAGAAGTATTGAATACTAGTCCAGTATTATTCCATCCATTATCTTTTTTATCAAGATAGTCGCGATATTCGGGATAGACTGCACAGATATTTATTGTTTTATAAACTATATAGTGCTGGCAACGTTCAATGTCGGTTAACTTTTCATATTCTACCATGAAAATATTAGTTGAAAAATTCCAACTTTTCATAGTCTCGTAGAGTAATCTGAGTCTTGTCAATTGCCTAATATTAAGTTTGTCATATCTCTTATATTTTTTAGCAAATCTATTAAATGGTAGACTGTCGTTTACATTATTTACATATTTCATTAGGGCATTCAACAACTGCCTCAAGTCACTTTTGCTTGAATACATACTACGTCTCTTGCCAATCCATTCATAACAATGATTTAGAAACTTTTTATATGATGGTTCTTTCTCGCCAGTCAGTAAGTCAAGACAATTTTCTATTATCTCCAGCGTATTGTCATGTAGATTTTCTACAACCATATCATCATACTTCTTGATAACTTCTTCTATTTGGTTGATACATCCTGATAATGATGAATTGGATTTGTTATCTTTAAAGTATTGAACAATGGTTACCTCCTGAAGTTTTGAATATCCCAAATCTGTCAACTGCAAAATTTCAGCATCTTTATCACCTATTCTTCTGAACGAATGGTCATTCTCCCTAAGATTAGGTTCTTGGATGTACAAAGCCATTAGTCTTTGCATTGTTAACTCGATTTCCCTATTGATATTTATATTACCTTCGTATCTGTAAGGATGAATCGTTATGGGTGTCCTATAACCATCATTTTTATGGAACAAATAATGCAACCAGCATTTCTCGCTTTCTTCTTGCGATTGTATGTTGTCATTCCATTCAGCCCTAAAATCTTTTGTATTGTATGCGTAATGAGAGTAGTTCGATACAATGGTATAAAATAGTTCATTCATTTTACTAACACTCTTGACCGGAGTCATCTGTTTATTCCATTGTCGGGCATTAGAATCACTCACATCTGCATATTTCAATAGGCTTGTATAATTGTTTTCCTCAACTTCTCTTATACAGTAAACTGCGTCATCAAGCAGATAATACAATTCAGCCTTCACTCCATCTATCCGCAATAAGTTATCTTTGTCTGTTAATCTATAGTGCTTTGCACAATTGTTAATTAAACGCATTACTAATTCTATTAGGGTACTCTTACCGTCACCGTTCATTCCAACCACAGCAGAAATATTTATTTGCAATTTGGAATTAGTGTCTAGCGAGAAGAAATCATTGGGTAACGGTTTTACGTACTCGTCACGCAAACATATGCCATTTTCTGTAATGTAATAATCATTGCAAAAATAGTACATTTTTCCTGTTTTCAGACATTTACAGACTGAGTCACGACATCCTTTTAGTGGTTTGACTGCTATTAACTTAAACATTCTTTAGTGTTAAAATTAGTTTATCTTTATCGAAATCCATTTTATTCTTATTTTAGGTGAAAATAGATAACTGCAAGTTGGTCAATTCATTCCATTTCCTTCCTAAAAGAATAAATCATAATTGCCATAACAAAGATACATTTTTTTGCGAAGAACATCCAAATATCATAGTTATAAATGATTTGACTAACAATCTCCTAAATTCTCATTCTTAATTTGGTTATCAATAAGCAATAGAAAATACCATATCAACAGGATTTTGTCAGTGCGGTATTCTCTTTTTCCCGAAAATATTGGGATAGTTTGTTTCTTGGTTACTTATGTTTCTGTCTTATAAAGATATATTAATTTTCCATGCACCTGTTTTTCTGGCACCGATTCTCGATATAACTCTTTTTTCCGCAAGGCTCTTGATACGTCTGGCAACCGTAGCACGATGCAAATTCAACTGTTCGGACAATTCCGTATAGGTGATGTCAGGCTTGGCTTGAATAAGTCTCAACATCTGCAAATCCTCTTCACTTATAGTCGCGTTTATAGTCGCATCAGTATCACTTATAGTCGCATTTATAGTCGCATCTGCCACTTTTATAGTCTCACTTTCAAACTCAACACTTGTACGGAAAACATCTTGTTCAAAAAAATGGGGATGCCCACCTTGATAATACTTGGCGTATTTGAAAATATTACGCACACCGGAACCGAGTTTGTCGGCCAATCCGATATTGCGGAAAAAGGAGGCGATGATTGGATTTTTGGGATTCGGTTCAAAATTTTCTAGGGTTATCTCACCCGACCACGAGGCACGGTTAGCATTTTCCGTGTATATACGGTTATTCTCGATAACGAATTTGGCAGGATAAGAACTTGAAAATTCTCTGTGGATGAGTATGTTTGATACCATTTCCCTGCATATTACTCCACGCAGGCTTATCCGTTGTTCATTTTCAAGATAAAACGGATCCGGCAAATGTTTTTGGGCAAATTCCATCAACAGGTCGTAGCTTTCCACAAGGTTGGTACATACAATCTCCCTGTCGTCATACCGGTCTATATTGATTCGGCGAAGCAAAGCATCCGTTTCATAAGCCGGTGCCACATCTTTTATAACGTCGTCACGACCTAACAGTAATACAGCTGCAAGATTCAGTCCATGCTTTCCTGTCTCATGATTCGTACCGAACAGACCGGCAGAGCGTAACAACTCCATATCATCCGTCTTTTGCCAAATATGCCGACCGTTAGCGGAATTAGCAGCCATTTGTCTGATAGTCGGCAAAAGGTCGAGTCGCAAATCTTCCACTTTTATATATGGAAATACCTTCCGTTCTGTAAAGATACTTTGCTTACGGATATACATCATCGCTATTTGTGAGGTGCTGGTCACGTGTACGTCCGCATCATCCACCCGGTCGAATATCTCCTTTTTATAGGAATGGACTTCTGCACTTGGATTGACATGAATGTGTATCACGGTTTTACCCTCATAGAGAAGCGGTCTGGGCTCCAAATAAACAGTAGGAGTTATCAAATCCGAATTGCTGACACAACTGATAAAATTCTTAATCATTGAAGATACGGAATTTTCAGGTACGCCGACAACACGACCGGAATCCGTCACGCCTAAAAATATATCACCGCCAAAACGGTTGAGAAAAGAGCATACCGTTTCATAGGTATCGCTTTCAATGCCATTTCCACAGCGTTTAAACTCCACCCGAATGGTTTCTCCTATTTCCAGTATTTCTTTAAATCGTTCTTGTTCCATTGTTCTAATTGTTAGGCAAAAATACAAAATATCCAGCACATAAACTTGTGTAGGATATGATTCTTTTGTTTAAAGTCAATTCACGGCATCCTTTTCTTATCGCGCAACAGGTCATTGACATCCTTATAATAAGAAAACGCCTCCATCATATTATATACCGTAGCCGTATTCATTTCCCGAAGCAGATCCACCGCCTTTCGTCCGGCATCGTCATTGTCGAGGAAGCAATAGATTTTCTTGTATGCTTTCAAGCGGGACAGAGTTTTGGACAGGTTGTTCACCGAGTTCAGCACAATTAAATCCGGCTGTCTGCATGGAGGTAGCAACTTTCCTTGTTTTACTAGTGTCAAATAAGAAAGAAAGTCCATAAAGCCTTCAAACAGGCAACATGCCAAAGTGGTCTTTGTGGTGTTGGTCACTGATATGTCTTTAGGTGCAATGCACCCTTTGTAGTACGGACTGCGCATTTCATATCCACCGGCTATATTAGGAAAACCGATAGCGAAGTAGGCTCTTCCACGGCAGGTATAGTGTATTTCCCTGCATTCCCTGATTCCGATTTCCATATCAATGCCCCGTGAAGCCAGATAGGACTTCAAGGCTACCGAAGTCAGCGTACCGATTTGGATGTTCCGCAAGGTTTCATTCCTTTCCTCAGAAGAGGGCAGGAACGTTCTTGCCTTGACAGGTACTCCCGGAGTGGCGTTTTCTATCAGTTTCAGTACACGGGATATATC
>ENA-OXEA01000729-OXEA01000729.1-human-gut-metagenome-genome-assembly--contig:-NODE-729-length-19665-cov-6.383580_pt1 | contig 19665 bp, 15 predicted proteins | sample MGYA00249352_ERZ652237 | MGnify/ENA primary metagenome ERZ652237 (study PRJEB26925, sample SAMN05826962) | human gut metagenome | biome: ENVO:2100002; feature: ENVO:00000062; material: ENVO:00002003... | reverse complement strand
GATAGGCTCCGGTCTCGTGGGCTCGGAGATGTGTATAAGAGACAGATGATTGTGCTCGAACGTGCTATCGCCCTGGAAACCGGCCCGGACGGCCCGGTGCCCGCCCCCGACCTGACGCTGCGCTTGGCCGCCGTGATGCACGATATCGGCAAGCCGAAGACCCGCCGGTTCGAGCCGGGCGGCAAGGTGAGCTTCCACCACCATGACGCGGTGGGTGCCAAAATGACCCGCAAGCGTTTGAAGGCGCTGCGTTTTGACCACCATCTGGTCGAGGACGTCTCGGAACTGGTGAATATGCACCTGCGCTTCCACGGCTATGTGGACGAGCCGTGGACCGATTCGGCCGTACGCCGGTATGTCAAGGATGCCGGGCACCTCTATGAGCGGCTGAACAGGCTCACGCGTGCGGATGCCACCACACAAAACAAACGCAAGGCGATGATCTTCTCCCAGGCCATGGATGAGATGGAGGAGCGCGTCCGCGAACTCAAGAAGAAAGAGGACTTCGACGCGATCCGCCCGGATCTGGACGGCAACGAAATTATGGAGTTGCTGGGCCTGGAGCCCGGCCCGATGATCGGCCGCGCCTACAAGCACATGCTGGAATACCGCTTGGATAACGGTCCGGTGGACCACGATGTGGCCGTCGAAGAACTCAAGCGCTGGTACGCCGAGATTCAGTAGTCCGATACTAGTCCGATACCAAAAAACCGTACGCTGAATACGTGTCAGCGTACGGTTTTTCGCGAAGATGAAGCTGTATGCGCCTTACTGCGCCGTGTATGCGTCGTGTTTGGTGTCGGCGGGCAGCTTGGTCATGCTATCGGCGGCCTTGCAACCCTCGATATTGGTGATGGTCTTACCGGATTGCGGGGAGGAGTTGGTGTCCTGCAGATCGTTGAACGTGGCGCCGATGACCACATCGATGAGCTGATCCTCGCGAGCCGTCATGATCATGGTGGCGTCGGTGAAATTGCCGATCAGCGTATACGCCTGATTAATGGCGTTCTTGCCGAAGTAGATGGTGGTGCGTTCAACGTCGGTGCTGGAATAGTTATCGATTTTCTGCACGCTGAATCCACGATTGGCCAAAGCTTCACCCACGGCCTTGGCGAATTGGCCGTGAGAGGTGCCGTTCATCACGCGAATGCCGACCGAAGCGTTGGACACGTATTGCGCTTTGCCGCTGCTGTCCTTGACCGCGCACGGCGCCGCGTTGCCGTAATTCGGCTGGCTGGCCGGAGTCTCCACTTCGCCGAGGCCGAAAACGTGGAAATTGAACAGTAGGGCTATGACCAGCACTACTGCCAATACCGCGCCGCTGATGGAAAAGACGATGGTCTGGCGGCGGCGCACGTACGCCTTGCGGGCTTCACGTTCATCAACCTGATACGTCATCGGTGGACTTCTTTCATGGGTCGGGTGGCTGGTTGCTACCTTAGCGTCACTGTCTGACGCTGATATTGGGGTGTTCGGGAGATTTGGCTCGAATAATACGATCGACCACAGCTGTATCGCGCCACACCTCGATAATGCGTTGTGCCGCTGCCTCGTCGGCGGCGAAAGCGACCACTGAGGGGCCGGATCCGGAGACGAATGCATGGCTGGCACCCGCCTGCGTGGCGGCGTCGATGGCCTGCCCGCTGCGGGGATGCAGGCTGATTGCCGCAGCCTGCAGATGATTGCGGTCGCCTTCTGCGGCTCCCACGATGTCAAAGGTGTGGTAGACCTCAGGAGTGCTGAGTTGCGACTGGTATGCGCCGACCAATACTTCGCCGCTGAATCCCTGTTCTATCAGCGCCAGCTCATCGCGGCTGCCGGGGGCGATATCCGTGATGCGTTCGCCGAAACCGGTGCCGTATGCAAGGCCACCGGTCAGGCAGAACGGCATGTCCGCGCCCAACGTGGCAGCAATGGTGCGCAGGCGCTCTATGGGCCAGTTCAGCTCCCAGAGACGATTGACCGCCAGCATGGTCGCCGCGGCGTCGGCTGAACCGCCGCCTAGTCCGGCACCCACGGGAATGCGCTTGGTGATGGTCAACGCCACATCCGGCTCGCGCTCGGCCGCCTGGGCCATGGCGAAGAGGGCCAGTACCGCATGGTTGCGGCGCATGTCGCTGCGTGAGGAGGCCAAGTCGCCCAAATAAGCGCCTTCGAGCTCCAGAGAGAATCCTGCTCCGGGTTGCTTGGCGGTTGCGGTGACGGTGTCGTATACGCCGATTGCGCAGTAGATGGTGTCCAGTTCGTGGCGTCCGCCCCATTCGTCGTGAGCAGGTCCCACTTCCAAGGTGAGATTGGTTTTCGCCGGGCAATCCACCGTAATGGTGATGGGGGAGAGCTCATCGGACTGATGTCGGGCAGCGGCTGAGCGTGGATGTGAGATTACCGGACTCATTGTGCCTCATCTCCATCTCCACACGATTCGATGGCCTTGGCCAGAGCGGTGAATTCGGCGATGGTGAGCGTCTCTCCTCGACGGGTCGGATCGATGCCGGCGATGGAGAATGCCTCGGAGGGCGCAATGGTCTTCAATGCCGCGTGCAGGGTCTTGCGACGCTGACCGAATGCCGCATCGATCAGACGAAATACGAGTTCCCGTTGTGTGCCGTCGTCTGTGCTGTTCGCAGTTCCCGGGGCAGCCGGGTCATCGGCCTGATACCGGGTGAATTTGACGAGCGCGGAATCCACATTGGGAGCCGGCCAGAACACATTGCGGCCGATGGTGCCCACCCGTTCGGCGGTGCCATACCAGGCGAGCTTCACGCTCGGCGTGCCGTAGATCTTGGAACCGGGCTTGGCGGCGAGTCTGTCGGCCACCTCTTTTTGCACCATCACCAAGAACGAGCCGAGGTTGTCGAAACGCTCCAACAGCGTGAGCAGAATCGGCGTGGCCACGTTGTACGGCAGATTGGCGACCAGCGTAAACGATGCGTCATCGCTGAAATCAGGCACGTTCTCCGGGGTGACGGTTAAGGCATCCCGATTGACGACGGTGAGTCGTGACGTGGCTTCGGGCATGAATTCGGCGACTGTGCCCGGCAGTCGTTCGGCCAGCGGCGGATCGATTTCGACTGCGGTCATGGTGGCGCCGGTTTCCAAAATCGCCAGCGTCAACGATCCCAGGCCGGGGCCGACTTCCATGACATGATCGGCAGCGGTCACTCCCGCCTCGCGTACGATACGACGGACCGTGCCGGGGTCGATGACGAAGTTCTGCCCGAATTTCTTGGTGGGGCTGATGCCGGCATCGGCCGCGATACGACGGATATCGGCGGCGCCTAACAGGTGACCGGTGGCGGGAATGGTGTCGTTCATAAGCGTGTGTTCCTTGTGGGCTTCGTAACCGATCAGTACCAACCGATTTGTTCGGAATTTTGCCATGCCTTGGACGGGCTGCCGTATCTTTGTGCGATGTACCACAGACCCCAATCGATCTGTACGGCGGCATCGTCACGGTAATTGGCGCCGAACGCAGCCATTTTGTCTGCTGGTAGCGACTGAGGAATGCCGTAGGCGCCGGAGCTCGCGTTTTCGGCATACCACAGCCATCTGGACTCGCGGTTCCATAGTTTGACCAGGCAATCCCAGTCGTTGCCTGTCCACCCGCGCTGCGCGGCGGCACCGGCGGCATAGGCCTGAGCCTGGGCTACGGTGGCGTGCCAGAGTCGGCCGGAGGGCGTGGTGGTTGTTCCTGAATCGGAGCCGGAAGAGCCGGAATTGTTGTTCGTACCGCCGCCGGTGTTACCAGTGTTGCCGGAGTTGCCGGTGTTACCGGTGTTGCCAGTGTTACCGGAATTGCCGGTGTTGCCGGAATTGCTGGTGTTGCCGGAGTTGTTGCCGCCGGTGTTGCCGGCATTGTTGTTGGACGACTCGTGCTGATTGTTGGAACCGGAATCGGCCTTGCCGTTATCGGCGGAGTCGGATTTCTTATCGGAACCTTTATCGGTATCAGACTTGGCGGCGCCTACGGCGATGATCTGGTCGATGGCCATCGAGGTGACGGTCTCCGATTTCAGCGTCTCCGATTCGGCCACGCCATCCACATAGGTGACGTCGTACACCTGCGTCTTCTCGCCGTTGACGCCCTGCTGGCGCACATCGGCTTGCCCTTCAGCCAGATTCGGGTCGATGATGGTCTGGGTGGAGAACGGAATCACGGACGTGCGCGTCTCCTCGCCGTGGGTCACGCGGCGTACGCGCAGAATGGTCTCGTCGCTGTCTTTCTCAACGCTGACGCGATCCTCCTTGTTGAGCACGATGCCCTTGGAATCGAGGATGGAGGCGGCCGGCAGCTTGCCATTGGGGGCCACCGAGCTTTTGCCGTCGGCGATGACGGTGACCGGCCCGGACTGGTTGATCACCAGGCCGCCGGTGAGCTGGTTGTACACGTTCTTGATGTCGACGGTGATCTTCGCGGCGTTGTTCTGGTTTTCCTCGAAAAATCCCAGTAGCTGGTCGGCACTGGTGGCCACGGTCCAGAAGGGAACGGACGTGCCGTCGATGTTGATAGTGGTCTGGTAGGCGGACTGTACGGTGACCACGGCATGATTGGCGAGCTGGTCGCCGGACGAGGTAGTGACGATATCGTGGGTCTTGATATCCACCCCTTGTTCCTCCAGAAGACGGGTGGCCGTCATCGCATATGTGGTGACTTGGGTGGTTTGCCCGTTGATGTTCAGGGCCACGGATTTACGCGCGGTGAACGCGAATGATCCAGCCAGCGCGATACTGGTCGCCGCGATACAGGCGATTACGCGGATGCGACGCAGTGTAACAAACCGCTGCGGGGTCCAACGCCGTGCCATTGCCATACTCTTCCTGCTGGGTGAACGATTACGCCACCCATCGTAACGGTTGTTCCGGCCCGTACTGCGGTTTCACCGGCCACCGTCACCATTCCTGCTCGTCAGATTGTTCTGAGCTCAAAAAAAGAAAAGAAAAGGGGGGCGGGAGAGAAGGGGATGTTCCCGCCCCCTTGAAGGCGCGGAGCTGGTTGGGGGACGCTCCGCCCTCATTCCAGGAAGCCCATAATTGGGGGAAGGCTCCTGGAGTACTTACCCAAGGTAAGAATTATATGCGTAGAAAAGTCTACGTATCACATAATACGCCATTTTTTCTGCGCGACGAGCCTCTTGTCGGGATCGAACCGACGACCTGCCGCTTACAAGGCGGCCGCTCTGGCCATCTGAGCTAAAGAGGCGATTGTTCTTAACGCGTAAATCGTTGCGAACAAATGACTAGTATACCGGTACTTCCCGAGTGGTCAATTTAAGCCGAGCCGCAGGCGGTATTGCATATGTCGCGGTGTCAACTTATTCGGCCACGCGGCATCAGGAGGCGACCGAAATCGGCTTTCCGCTGGCACCGATGGATGGCATTTTGCCTTCCGCGCCTATCTGGTCAGCATCCAGCCCAATGGACTTGAGGAAGCCGTCCACCATATTCGTGTCCGCCAGCGTGAGCTGCTTCAGATCCCAGTATTCGCCGTTGATGGTGAGTGTGGGGGAGGAGAAGGCGCCGGAGCTGTTGAACAGTTCGGGGCGCAGGATCGTGTAGTTGTTGGAGGCGGTGAGCCAGTCGAGGTATTCGTTCTTGCCGCTGAACGCCGCGGCGGCCACATCCTCGCTCACGCCGGCCTTGACGGCCTGCTTCTCCAGCTTGGCGTTGCTTACCGGCTCGTAATTGGACAATTCGCCCGGCTGGAAATCCTCAGCGTAGATGTTGGAGAGGTAGCTCATGAGGTGGTCGGGATCGTCATCATGCTCGGCAATGTAGATGGCACCGTTGAACACGCGGTTGGAGTAGTTGTCGGAGCTCTTGTTGTCCTGGAAATTGAGGAAGTGCAAATCGATGTTGAGCTGGCCGGCGTTCATCAGCTTGACGAGCGTTGGATCGAGCTGGCGGTTCACCGAGGCGCAGCCGGGGCACAGCGGTTCCATGTAGATGGATACGGTGGGAGCCCCCTCGGCTTTCTGGCCATACCCTTTGTTGGAGATTACGAAGCCGGCCTTGTCGTCGGCGTTAGCCGGCTGGGTACTGACTTTCTTGAGCTTGCTATAGGCCTCGTCCACGGTCATGTTGCTTTGCTGGCTACTGCTGCTGGTGTTGGACGGCCGCATAGCCTTGTATACGGCGAATCCAGCGATGGCCACCAGCACCACAATAATGGCCACCACAATGCAGCCGATGATGGTCTGCTGCTTACGCTCCTTGGCTGCCTGCTCGGCCCGTGCCTGTTGTGCGGCTTGTTCAGCTGCGCGACGTTCAGCGCGAGTAGCACGCTTGGCTTGGTGCTTCTGATCTGACATGGATATCCCTTTGAAATCGCTTCGGTGTTTGGCCCCATCATAATGACCAGTCCTGAGGAAGACTGCGCCCAGAGCTGATCTGAGGTGAATTCCCTGTAAAAGTGTGACGGAACGAACGTATCGGATACACAACGGCCATGTGTGCGGATGGCTGATGTGTGAGATTCCGCCCCGCTCTAGGCGAACGGCATCCAGTTGATCGGCATGCCCAGAATCGGCATCGCGCACAAGGCCACGGTGATGATGGCCCATATGGTGAACAGCACGGTGCCGCGCCCGCCGCCCTTGGGCGCCGGCGCCACTGGAGCAGGTGGAGCCCCACCCACTTCGGTGGATGGGGCGCCCGCCGGGCGACTGTGTTTGAGCCCGCGCAGTACGCCGCCCCCCAGCCGAATCATCATCGACTGTGGGGCGAACACAGTGACCAGCCAGCCGATGGCCATGAAACCGCCCAGCGCCAGCCCGGAAGCGGAGAACGGCACATCATTGAGCAACGGCACCGGAATACCCCAATCCGCGGTGAAATACCAGGAGATGGTGTGAACGGGCAGTGCCAGAGCCGCGGTGGCCACGGCGGTTCCCGCCATATAGATGATGACTAGCAGCAGTATGCGGGGAATGGCCAGCAGCAGGGCTTTGACCAGATGCCAGGGAAAAGTCGCCACGCGAATCCACGAATCGGAGTTTTTGCGCTCGCCGCCGCGTTTGCCCTCGCGCTCAAGCTGGGGTTCGGTGTTATAGGCCAGGGTGAGCAGTAGCCACAACAACGCAGTGGCCGCGATGATGGCCACGAGCGGAGCATTTGCCGCCAGTGCCGCCAGCGGCGCCGCCAGCAGGATCAATGGCAGGGTGCCGCGCTGCAGATATTCCCCTCGCTTCACGTCCACCGGATTGGGCATGGGAGGATTTTGGACCATGGTTTCGGTGGGGGCCGCTTGGGCGGTTTGGTCGATGATGCGCTGCAATGCCGGGCGAATGGCGGGGTCCACCGCTGTGGGCTGGTTGCTTGCGGGATCCCAGCTGCTCTGGGCGGTGCCGGACGGGGGGAATGATGACGGCTGCGGCGTAGGGAGTACGGTGGTGCGCTCGGCCATTGGCGTGGTTTGGTCCGGCATCGGTGTGGTCGCGCCGGTGAGTACCTGTGTGCCGACGTCGTCGGTGAAATCGGCAGCAGCGTCGGGCAACAGTTGCGTGGCCTGCTCCGCACCGGCCAGCGGACGTGGCGGCATATCGGCTAAGGGCAGCGTGGCGGTAGCGGCGCCAGCCGGCGAGAATACGGCGGTTTCGCCATCGCCGTTATCGCCCTTATTGCCGGAGAACACGGCCATGGTGGGAGCCTCAGCGGCTTCCTCGGCCGCGCGCCAGATGGTTCGGGGATTATTGCGGTCAACGCCGCCGGCCGCGCCAAAAGGGGGCATCGCCTCCGCGGCTTCGGCAACGATCGCAGCCGGTTGTCCAGCCACGGCTCCCGCGGCGAACGGTCCCGCCTGCTCGCCCTGCCAAGCGTTGGGATTCAACGCATCCAAGGCGATGGCATTCAGCAATTGATCCGGCGTGCAACGATCCCTGCGATCCGGGTCCAGTGCAGAACGGAAGGCAGCCAATGTGCCGGCCGGTAGTCCGGAAAGATTCGCGTTGCCCGAGGCCTCGCGCTCAAGTACCGCCATCATCGGCTTGGTGCCGAACACAGGCGCGCCGGTTGCGGCAAAAGCGAGCACGGACGCCACCGACCACCAATCGGTGGCGTCGTCGGATTCGGCACCGTCAATAATCTCGGGTGCGATGAATCCGGGTGTACCCATCACTAGGCCGGTGCGGGTCACGTGACTTTCGCCCTCGCCCATCGCGATACCGAAATCGACCAATACCGGTCCGGCGGCCGACACCATCACATTGGTGGGTTTGATGTCGCGATGGACGATGCCGGCCGCATGTACGGCTTTGGTGGCTTCGATGAGCTTGCGGGCCAAGCGTTCCAAATCGTCGCCCACATACCGGCCATTGGCGGCCACATCATCCTTAAGATTCTTGCCCTCGATGAGTTCAGTGACGATGAACGCCAACGTATCGTCGAGTTCCATATCCACGATGCCGCACACACCCGGATGATTGATCTTCTTCAAGGCCATGGCCTCGCGCCGCAGGCGCTCGCGCGGCGTGACATCGGGCTTGAGGTCGGGGTCGTGCAGGGCCGTGGACGCAGAGCCGGAGCCTGCCACTGACTCGTCGGTCAGGGAGTCGCGCAGAATCTTCATGGCATAGGTGGTGCCGCCGTCGTCGCGCACCCGCCACACCGACCCCATAGCTCCTGAGCCGAGCCGGGAGATCAGCGTATACCCACCAACCACTTCGCCGGGCTCAAGATTCAACGCGTTCAAATCGCTCATGCCCTCCATCCTAATGCCTTGCTGGTGCATTATTCTGGCTCTCTCCTGGGAGGCCGAGCTTGATATTTCTTGGCTCCCCTCTCTGAGAGGGGAGCCAAGAATAAGTGCCGTTTACGTATTGAGAAGTGCCGTTTACGCCATTAAGGTCGATTGCCCTGACCGGATGTGGTAGCAAATTATGCGCTCGAAATGACAGGATAGGTGCGTGGGCAGGTGCGCCAGTCGTGAATTTGCGACTCTATAACCATCGGCATCAAGGATGTGTCGGCGGTGACCCAAAGGTGAGCCAGCCGGGCACATTCAACAGTGGCACAGCGATGCAAGGGCAGTATCGTGAGCCGCTGATCGAATCGATAACGATATCAGATTCGAATGCCGCGACTTCGCCGGTCGTACCTTCGAATACTTCTCCGAAGACGGCTACCTGTTCGGCGTGATGGCCTCCCAGCAGGTCGCTGGCGCTCCGGTCAAGGCCTGAGGTGTGTCTCCGATAACTGAATAGCTAAATAGAATGGACGGCCTGCTGAGCGCTACTCAACAGGCCGTCCATTGTGTATCTGAATGCGAAAAGTCATTATATGGAACGGAATATATCGATACTGTGCATTGTGCCGATTACTGATTCCGACGCAAGTATTCGCGCAGGAAGGGCACGGCAAAATCGACTTCGCCTCGTTCTGTTTCGCGGATAACGAAGGCGTCAAGGAGGCGTTTGCGGTAGGTGGCGGCATAGTTAGGCGTTTTGCCCATGCGCTGTGCAACATTCACGGTGGGAGAGGGACCATCTGACGCTGCCATGGCTTCGAGATACTCACGGTCGTTTTTGGATAAGCCTTGCAACTCCGGGATGCACACGGCGTTATCAAGGTCAATACGTGCTTCCTCGATACCTGCCGTAACATCAGCGTCGATGATGGTATCCGAGTCCCGCATGTCTGCGGCATCCCAGATATGGTAGCCAACCAGTTGAATCATATAGGGGTATCCGGCTGTCACATTGGCTGCAGTGCTTAATTGAGCGTCGGTGATGGACATGCCGGAGGCGCGGAATGTTGTGGCGAAAGCATCGCGCACTTCATCAAGAGGAATATCTGTGAGTATGTTCGTTTTCGCGCGACGTAGGAACGTGATGACTTCGTCATTGAACAAATCAGAAATCATCTGTGGGAGACCGGCGAACACGATGGCGATATTGCGTCGTTCCCTGATTTGATGCTGTATGGCAGTGGCGATGGCAATCATGTCGGATCGCTCAGCCGCTTGAGTCTCATCAATGGTGATAAGCAACCCAGCATGGCGCTTCTCAAGCGCATCCAACCGTCCGGCAATGGCACTTCTCAACGTTTCGGGCATACGCTTCGGGGATAGTTCGGCTTCTCCGAGGCCGATGCCCGCTCCAGCAAAAGTCAACGATGGTCGGATAGTGAGGTGGTCAAGGGCCCCTCGCCCGGTTCGTAAGGCATCAACAAGGCGTTCGCATAGTCCGGCAGAGGCCGTTTCTTCGATGACATCCCATCTGCGCGCTTTGGCCCGGTCTCCGAACACAGTGAGCATCACGGTTTTTCCGGTTCCACGAGCGCCGGTGACGAGCATAATGCGCCCTGGGGCACCGACTCCGTTATCGAGACCTTTCTCGAAATCGCGGATAACTTTGCCTCGGCCGATGAGCAGGGGCGGTTCCCCTCCTGCCGTTGGCTTGAATGGGTTTTCCTTTGCCTTCATGTGGACCGCCTCCTCGCTGAATCAACCTAAAATAAAAATTATCAAAAATATCAAAAAAATAAAAATTATCAAAAGCTGGGTTGAGCCGACTGAAGAAAACAGCCGTGGCGACAATGATCCTGCCGCAATCCGCGGTGACAACAACTGACGCGGACCTTCTTGGCAGAATCGTTGTTTGTCCCGCTTCGCCAATCAACGTCGCTCAAGTTCGGTGCGCAGACCGGCTACCGTAGCGGTCAGCTCACGCACTTCCTCGCGCAATAGGTCGATTTCGGGATTGGCTGATGTCGCAATAGCCTCTTGCGCGGCTTCCTTGGCCACTTCCTTCTCCCGAGCGTCCTCGCGCCGATCCGTCTCCAGATTGACCTGATCCACGATCCACGAGGCCAGCGTGGCCGTCACAATACCGATCAACGCGATGCCGGTGAACATCAGCACCACCGCAATGATCTTGCCTTGGAAGGTGACCGGCGAGAAGTCGCCATATCCCACGGTGGTCACGGTCACGAACGCCCACCACAACGCCGTGCCGAAGTCGGTGATCGTGGATCCGGACGCCTCGCGCTCCACGGAATACACGGCCAGCGCGCCCACGTACATGAGCATTCCCACCGCGCCGACCGCGTATACGGTGATGCGCCCGCGCACCGCCATGCCGGAGGTGCGGTTCAGCACGTGCAGCACGGTCAGCAAACGCAACAGTCGCAAGGGCCGGAGCATCGGCAGCGCGATGGTCAGCAGCGTGAACAGGTTGTGCTTGAACCACCGCCAGCGATCGTCGGCCAACCACAGCGAGACCACATAATCGACGACGAACACCACCCAGATCACGTTGATGACGGTTTCACACAGCGCGATATGCGTGCGGGAGAGAATTTCCCACGAATACACCACCAGAAACACCACGGACAGCACCATCAGCGGCCAGTCCGTCCACTTCTTCCACGTCTTCAGTCCCATATTCCGATTGCAGTGGCGCGCCCGCTGCGCCACTGCGGAGCATGACTCCGGACGTCAGTGTTGTATACGTTCGTATACATTTCACGTTGTGTACGAACGTATACAACGGTATCTTTCATCTCGCATTTCCCTTATGACTATCACCACAGTGATATAATCAAGAATATGTAAGGAGAGAGAGAAGGAGCCGGCCAATGGAGACCGCATCGATCGAACTGTGGCATGGCTCTTCGCATGTCATCAAGCATCCTGAATACGGGCTGGTCAAGCCGAACAACGATTATGGCCGCGGATTCTATTGCACGCGCAGCGTCGAGCTGGCCAAGGAATGGGCGTGCGCGGGACTGGATGACGGTTTCGCGAATCGGTACACGTTGACCACGGACGGGCTCCTCTTCCTGGACCTGTCCCAGCCGCCCTACACCATCCTGAACTGGCTGGCCATGCTGGTCGAAAACCGTCGTTTCCAGCCGACCACCGCCGTCGCCGCGCAAGGCATCGAATATCTGAAACAAGTGTTTCTGCCGGATGCCAGTCAGGCTGACGTCATCGTCGGATATCGTGCCGACGATTCGTATTTCTCGTTCGCCCGCGCTTTTGTCAATAACGCGATTTCCATCGACCAACTCGCTGAGGCGATGCGGTTGGGTGAGCTCGGCAAGCAGATCGTACTCACCAGTCCTCAGGCATTCGCGGCGCTGCGGTTCCAAGGCTGCGAAATCGCCCGCGCTTCGACCTACCACGTATTGCGCAACGAGCGCGACCGCACGGCTCGTGAAGCCTACCGTCGCAACAGCGCTGAAGCCGATCTCGACGGCCTGTTCATGCGCGACATCATCCGTGAGAAAGTGACCAACGATGATCACCGCCTACGATGAGACATACTTGCCGGACGCCATGGCCAACTTGGCCGGTGCCTTCGATTATGCGCTGAACGATTGCGGGTTGCCGGTCGGCCTATTCATGGACTTCTTCGCCACCTCCGAGGCGGCCGCGCTTTTCGGGCGAGGCACGCCCAAATACGTGTGTGGCATGTCCGGCGAGGAGCTGGTGGCCGAAATCATGCGGCAAACCGGTTGGGCGCGCATTCTCGATATGCCGCCAGCCGCACTGCGCGCCGGCTCAACACCCGAATACTGGGCCGGATGGGTACTCGCATACTGCCAATGGATCAGGGGAGTGCGGTTCTCGGACATTCTCGATGTGCTGTCGCTCGACGATATCGTGCGACTGTACCCGACTCTGCACGAAGCCGACGAAAGCCGATTCGTCGACGTGTACGACGAGCGGGCCGCCCATAATCGCACCGAGGGCGACTCCCGGCTGCACACGATCCGCGTGCGCGCCAGACTCAGCCAATCCGGGCTGGCCCGCCGCTCCGGCGTTACCCTGCGCTCCATCCAAATGTACGAGCAGCGCCGCAAAGACCTTGGCAAAGCTGCCGTCTCCACCGTGCTCGCTTTGGCCCGCACGCTTGGCTGCCGCATCGAAGATCTGTTGGAGCCGTAAAGACGCGGAGTAGTATCGCGCCGCATCGATTCTGATAACTGAACAACTACTTTTAAGGCCCGGCCGGATGCTCGTTTGGACATCCGGCCGGGCCTTCTGGCTCCACACGGGGTGCCGAGGTATCCGTTCTCCGCTTCGAGGGGCTGATTTGGCCTTCCGTAGAGGTTTACTCCCGTTTCGAGGGGCTGGTGGCCCGCTAGAACACGGGTATAAACGGCTTCGCCCCACCGTCATTCCGCCATTTTGGGGATGCGCTTACTTGAGTACCAGCCCCTCGAAACGGAGATAGATCTCCGGAAAGGGTCAAAACAGCCCCTCGAAACTCAAGATGGCGGTTGCAGGGCGGTTGAGGATCAGTCGAAGAGCGGTTCAAACGCAAATGTGAACAATGCCACATGTGATTGGGCGGGTCGCTGCACGCCGATTTTCGGGGGTGCATGGGAATGGCGGAATATCAACGAAAAACCCTATATCTAGGTTTGTTATGTGACACGCGCCACTACATATAGTGCCTTGATTTCAAATCACACCGCTGTAATATGGCCTTCGCTTCACTGTTCATCAGAACCACATCAAGGGGAGTCGCCATGACCGTCACCGTGTTCACCAAGCCGCATTGCCCGCAGTGCGATGCCACCAAGCGCCATCTCACCAAGCTGGGTGTGCCGTTTGAAACCGTGGACCTGACGCAGAACCCCTCCACCCTTGAGCAGCTGCAGGCCGCCGGTTTCCAGCAGGCTCCGGTGGTCATCACGCCGGACAACTCCTGGACCGGCTACCGCCCCGACCTGATTCGCGAAGTCGCCCAGCAGGTGGCCGCCGACAACCGCGCCGCCGCCACGGTGTCCGCGTGAGTCTGAGCCAGCCCGAATTCGCGGCCGAAGGCAAGACGATCGGCGCATTGGTCTACTTCTCGTCGGCCTCCGAAAACACCGCACGGTTCGTGGCCGGATGCCGTTTGCAGGACGAAGGCATCAACGTCTACCGCATCCCGTTGCGGGCCGCCGACCCGGCGCTAAACGTCCGCGAACCGTACGTCATCATGGTGCCCACCTATGGCGGCGGCGTGGTCAAGAAAGCAGTGCCGATTCAGGTCAAACGCTTCCTCAACGATCCAGCCAACCGCGAGTGGATTCGCGGCGTCATCGCCTCAGGCAACACCAATTTCGGTGAGGCCTACTGTGCCGCCGGAGACATCATCGCCGCCAAATGCAAGGTGCCCTACCTCTACCGTTACGAACTCATGGGCACCCCGGAAGACACTGCCGCCGTGCGAAACGGCCTCGTCCGCTTCTTCACCGAACAGTAAATCTTGACCCCCTCGAGGTATTGGCTCCCCTCTCCGAGGGGAGCTGTCAACGAAGTTGACTGAGGGGAGCAACTGTCTGAGTAAACACACTTCTGCCATATTCCAAGGATTTCCAATGACTGACCTCACCGCCACCGGCCTGCCGCTCGACAATACTGCCGACACCGCAGCGGAACAGTACGACCCGGCGCACGATTACCACGCGCTCAACGCGATGCTCAACCTCTATGACGCCGACGGCAAGATCCAGTTCGACAAAGACAAGGCCGCCGAACGCGAATACGTGACAGGGCACGTGGCCACCAACAGCAAGCGGTTCGCCTCCACCGCCGAGCGTCTCGAATACCTGATCAGCAACCAGTACTACAACCCTGCGGTCTTCAACCAGTACTCCGCTGAATTCCTCGACCGCATCTACGAGCACGTGGAATCCGCCGGCTTTGAGTTCGGCACTTTCCTTGGTGCGTTCAAGTTCTACACGTCCTACGCGCTCAAGACGTTCGATGGTCGCCTCTATCTTGAGGACTTCCCGCAGCGTTGCGCCGCTGTGGCCCTGGAGCTCGCCGCCGGCAATGAGCAGCAGGCCATCGAATACGCCGACGAAATGCTTGCCGGCCGCTTCCAGCCCGCCACCCCGACCTTCCTGAACCTCGGCAAGGCCCAGCGTGGCGAACCGGTCAGCTGCTTCCTGGTGCGCATCGAAGACAACATGGAGTCGATTTCGCGCGGCATCAACGCGGCCCTCCAGCTCTCCAAGCGCGGCGGTGGCGTGGCCCTGCTGCTGAGCAACCTGCGCGAGCTCGGCGCCCCGATCAAGCACATCGAGAACCAGTCCAGCGGCGTGATTCCGGTCATGAAGCTGCTGGAGGACTCCTTCTCCTATGCCAACCAGCTCGGCGCACGTCAGGGCGCGGGCGCGGTGTACCTCAACGCCCACCACCCTGATATCCTGCGCTTCCTGGATACCAAGCGAGAGAACGCGGACGAGAAGATCCGCATCAAGTCGCTGGCTCTTGGCGTGGTGATTCCGGACATCACGTTCGAACTGGCCAAACAGAAGGCCCAGATGGCCCTGTTCAGCCCGTACGACGTGGAGCGCGTGTACGGCAAGCCGTTCGCCGACATCTCCGTTACCGAGCATTATGACGAGATGGTGGCCGACGACCGCATCAAGAAGACCTACATCGACGCCCGTAAGTTCTTCACCACCATCGCCGAACTGCAGTTCGAATCCGGCTACCCGTACATCGTGTTCGAGGACACGGTCAACCGCGCGAACCCGATCGAAGGTCGCGTGACCATGTCCAACCTGTGCTCGGAAATCCTGCAGGTTCAGGAGCCGAGCGCATACAACGAGGACCTCACGTATGCGCATGTCGGCCGCGACATCTCCTGCAATCTGGGTTCGCTCAACATCGCTAAGGCGATGGATGGCGGCTTGGGCCACACGGTGGAGACGGCGATCCGCGCACTCACCTCGGTGGCCGAGCACACCAGCATCAACGCGGTGCCTTCGATTCGCCGCGCCAATGAGGAGGGCCACGCCATCGGTCTCGGCCAGATGAACCTGCACGGCTTCCTGGCCCGCGAAGGCATCCAGTACGGTTCTGAAGAGGGCCTCGACTTCACCGACATGTACTTCATGACCGTGGCCTACCACGCCTACCGTGCCTCGCACGCGCTCGCCGTGGAGCATGGCCGCACGTTCGCCAGCTTCGCTACGAGCGACTACGCCAAGCCGGCCGGCCAGGGCAACTACTTCGACAAGTACACCGATGGTCGTCGTTCGCTCACTCCGCGCACCGAACGGGTCCGTGCGCTGTTCGAACAGTACGGCATCGCGATCCCGACTGCGGCCGACTGGGAGGCCCTGCGCGACGCGATTCTGAAGGACGGCATCTACAACCAGAACCTGCAGGCCGTGCCGCCCACCGGCTCGATCTCGTACATCAACCATTCCACGAGCTCGATTCACCCGATCGCCTCCAAGATCGAGATTCGCAAGGAAGGCAAGATCGGGCGCGTGTACTACCCGGCCGCCTACATGACCAACGACAACCTCGGGTACTACAAGGACGCCTACGAGATCGGCTGGAAGGCCATCGTCGACACGTACGCCGAGGCCACCCAGCACGTGGATCAGGGACTGTCGCTGACGCTGTTCTTCCCGGACACCGCCACCACCCGCGACCTCAATAAGGCCCAGATCTACGCCTGGCGCAAGGGCATCAAAACCCTCTACTACATCCGCATCCGCCAGCAAGCCCTGGAAGGCACTGAAGTCCAAGGCTGCGTCTCCTGCATGCTCTGATCGTTCGAGGGAGCGTATACCGCCTTTCTTCGGCACTCGACGTACCTTCGTACGCCTTCGGCCTCAGACGGCGGTCTCCGCACGCATTGAACAACCAGAGAGCCGTTGTTACTCCCCTCACTCGGCTAACGCCGACAGCTCCCCTCAGAGAGGGGAGCTGGCCGCGAAGCGGACTGAGGGGGGCTCCACCATCTAAGGAACCAACAATGTCACGAACCGTCTATAGAGCACTGCTCCGGCTGACCGCGCCGGAGGAGTTCGAAAACAAATCCAACGACGATAACGACAACGAGTAAAAGGAACACTACTCATGGCACCTATCTCCATTCCGCGCAAACCGCTGAAACTCATCGACCGCGTCTCCGCAATCAACTGGAACCGCCTCGAAGACGAGAAAGACCTTGAGGTCTGGGACCGCCTGACCGGCAACTTCTGGCTGCCCGAAAAAGTTCCCGTCTCCAACGACATCCCCAGCTGGCAGAAGATGACCGAGGACGAGCACACGCTCACCATGCGCGTCTTCACCGGCCTGACCCTGCTTGACACCATCCAGGGCACGGTCGGCGCCGTCTCCCTGATTCCGGACGCGCTCACCCCGCACGAGGAGGCCGTGTACACCAACATCGCCTTCATGGAATCCGTGCACGCCAAAAGCTACTCGTCCATCTTCTCCACCCTGTGCTCCACCGAGCAGATCGATGCCGCATTCGACTGGAGCGAGAACAATGAGTTCCTGCAGAAGAAGGCGGAGATCGTGCTCGACTATTACGAGGGCGACAACCCGTACAAGCGCAAGGTGGCCTCCACCCTGCTCGAGTCCTTCCTCTTCTACTCCGGCTTCTATCTGCCGATGTACTTTTCCGCGCACGCCAAGCTGACGAACACCGCCGACGTGATTCGTCTGATCATCCGCGATGAGGCCGTCCACGGCTACTACATCGGCTACAAGTACCAGAAGGGCATCGCCCAGCTGAGCGATGCCGAGCGTCTGGATCTGCAGGACTACACGTACGACCTGCTCAACGAGCTGTACGACAACGAAGTGGAGTACACCCAGTCGCTGTACGACCGCGTGGGCCTGACCGATGACGTCGAGAAGTTCCTGCGCTACAACGGTAACAAGGCGCTGATGAACCTCGGCTACCCGGCTTTGTTCCCGGCTGAGATTTGCGATGTGAACCCCGCGATCCTGGCCGCCCTGAGCCCGAACGCCGACGAAAACCACGACTTCTTCTCCGGCTCCGGCTCCTCCTACGTGATGGGCAAAGCCGAAGAAACCGATGACGACGACTGGGACTTCTAAGGGTTTCGCGGTCCGCGAACCCGCAGCGCCGCCGCGTTCGCACGGCGGCGCTACGCTGGAGATATGGAACAGGAGCCGTTGGTCAGCATCATCATCCCGGTATATAAGGTCGAGAAATTCCTCGACGAATGCGTGGCGTCCGTTGCTGCGCAGACGTACGCCAATCTGGAGATTCTGCTGGTCGACGACGGCTCGCCCGACAATTGCCCGGCCATGTGCGACGCCTGGGCCGCCCGCGACCCGCGCGTGCGGGTGATTCACAAGCCCAACGGCGGACTGTCCGACGCACGCAACGCCGGCATCGCCGGGGCCACCGGCGCCTACCTGTACTTCGCCGATTCCGACGATACCGTGGCCCCCACGTTGGTGGAGGACTGCCTGAATGCCATGCGTGAATACGATGCCGATCTGGTGATGTTCCAGTTCGACACCATCTCCGAGAACAACAAGCCGCTGCTGTCCAACTATCGCCACAACGACTTCACCGAGGTGCAGGTCCTGACCCCGGTCGAGGTCATCAAAAAGCAAGTCAAGGCTGAGATTGACGGCTATTTCTGGGCCTTCCTGGCACCCGCCTCCACCTATCAGGGCACCGGATTCTCCTTCCCGGTGGGTCGCAAAATCGAGGATCTCTCCCGTATCTGCAACGTGATCGGCGAGGCCACGCGCGTGGTCCGTCTGCCCAAGGCGCTGTACCACTACCGCATGCGCGAGGGGTCGATTACCGCCAGCTGGGATCCGCAGCTCACCCGCGACTGGACCCGCGCCGCCGACGACCGCGAGGAATACATCGTCCACCGATTCCCCGAGCTCAAGGGCTTCATGACGCTGCAACAGCTGAATTTTTTTGCCAACCTCGATTACGAGACCATGCGCCAGTCGCTGATCGCCGGGCTCAAGATCGATCCCGAGGACGCCGACGCGCTTCGTCGCCGCATCGAGGGCCTGACCAAGTCCGCCGATGAGGGCGATGAGCCCGTACCGGAAACGTTGCGTGAGTTGCTCGGACTGCTCAAGCTGGGCATCACCAAGGTGGCCGATGGCACGTTCGGTAAGGCCGATGGCAGCGGTACTGACGGCGATGCCGAGAACGATGACGTAACGCTGGCCGACCGTTTCCGCGACATGCGCGAGGACTGGCGCCAGCTGCGCATCCAGCGCATCGAAAACGCCGAGGAGCGCAAGGCCGAGCGCAAAGCCGCCCGCAACGGCGTCACCTTCGAGTCTGTGTTGCATTAGTCGGCGACTGATGGAATCCGTCAGTTCGGGAAGAGCAGGCCTGCTCTACGTCGGGCGTGCCGGTTCGCACGTTCGAGAAACAGGCGTGTCATGGGCCGAACCACACAACACCCCCAGAAACGCCCATAAAGTTAACTACATTTCAGACACGCCACTTGCCTTGGTCCACGGTCCGTGTATAGTAGTTCTCGGCTCAACGAAGAGAACCTTCACTGAACCGGAAAAAAGTAAACGCTGAAGCTTGCAGTTTCCGAAAGCAAAGTTGTACGTCGGTGGCGAGGGCGGAAGCACAGTAAAGAACAAATCCCTTTACAACGGATCGTGAGGCACGTACCTGCCTCTGAAAGGATTAGTAATTATGGCAGAAGTCGTTTTCGACCACGTCACTCGTATCTACCCGGGCAACGATAAGCCCTCCGTGGATGATCTGAATCTTGATATCAAGGATGGCGAGTTCCTCGTCCTCGTCGGCCCTTCTGGCTGTGGTAAGTCTACGACCCTTCGTATGCTCGCCGGCCTGGAAGAGGTCAACAAGGGCCGCATCCTCATTGGTGGCAAGGATGTCACCACGATGCAGCCGAAGGACCGCGACATCGCAATGGTGTTCCAGAACTACG
>ENA-OXEA01000705-OXEA01000705.1-human-gut-metagenome-genome-assembly--contig:-NODE-705-length-20183-cov-7.580286_pt1 | contig 20183 bp, 17 predicted proteins | sample MGYA00249352_ERZ652237 | MGnify/ENA primary metagenome ERZ652237 (study PRJEB26925, sample SAMN05826962) | human gut metagenome | biome: ENVO:2100002; feature: ENVO:00000062; material: ENVO:00002003... | reverse complement strand
AGTCAAGAAGGTCACCGGTCTGCCGTTCACCGAGGCTGTCATGGCCCGCCGCGCCGGCGACCCGCCGCACCTGATCGGCTCCCCGAAGCGCATCAACGAGGAGATGGGCTGGCATGCCAAGTACGACGTGGAAGACATCGTCAAGTCCGCGTGGGATGCGTGGCAGGCCAACCCCGAGCACCACATCGACGTCGCCACCTGGAAGCAGGTCGGCTGAACGGGTGGCCGGGTGACTGGGTGGCCGGTCGGGCTGCTGGGCGTTGACGGTCGGCTTATGGCCGGACGTACCGCCGTCTGAATGATGACTCGACCGAATACGGGGCCGGTTCGCGTCGCTTCGTCTGCGGATGGGGCGGTGCGGTCGGCCCTGGTCTGTCCGATCGTATTGCGCCGGTTCGGGGATGGCGCTGTGATGCCTTGGCGTTGAGATGAAAGCGTTGACAGGATATACTGGGCGTAGCGCCGGGCGGTGAGCGGCGGCGGGAACGATAGCGACCGAAGGAGTCCTGAGATGTCATCGAATACGCCAAGTGCCATGCCGACTGACGGTAATGACGGGCAGGTGCCGACGCAGGCCGGGTATGAGCAGGCGGGCGATGGTTCGTGGGCTCCGGGTGCCGGTGCCGCGGATGGTCAGGTGCCGCCGTATGGTCAGGGTGAGTATGGTCAGACCGGATATGGCCGGCCGGATTATGGTCAGGCCGGGTACTCGGGCCAGCCAGGGTATGGCCAGCCTCAGCACAGCCAGACCGGCAGCTATGGAGCACCGGGGTATGGCACCCAGCAGCCACAGTACGGGGCTCCCTATGGCGCTGCGCAATATCCTCCGTATCCTCCGTATGGCGCGAACCCCTATGGCGTGCCGGCGTACTATGCGCCGAACGATCGATGGAACACGATGTCGATTGTCGGGTTCGTCCTGTCGTTCGTGTTCTGCCCGGCCGGACTGATTCTCTCGATCATCGCCCTGCGGCAGATCAACCGCACGCAGGAGCGCGGCAAGGCGTTCGCCATAGCGGGCATCGTCATCAGTGCGATTGCCATCGTGATCGTTATCATCACCATCATTTTTGCGATCGCGGTGGGGGTATACATGGTGAATCATCCGGAAACCTGGAACGGGTCGTACTGCATCAACGGCGATTGTGTCTACAAGGATTACGGCGACTCCGCCTTCACCAGTCTTGCGATCATGCCGTTGGCGGCGCTGATAGGGTAGGTGCGGGAAGTGCTGGAAATACTGGGATTCAGGTTCATCCTCGGTGGTGTTCGGGCCTGCCTGGGAGGCTCTGCGGGCGCTGCGACACGCCGAAGTTGCATATCGCCCAGAACTCTGTAATATATCTACTCGTTGCTTGCAAACAAGCATATGGCCCCGTAGCTCAGTTGGTTAGAGCGCCGCCCTGTCACGGCGGAGGTCACCGGTTCAAGTCCGGCCGGGGTCGCTCGAACAGATTCCTGTTCATGGCTCTGTAGCTCAGTTGGTAGAGCGAACGACTGAAAATCGTTAGGTCAGCGGATCGATGCCGCTCGGAGCCACCATGGCTTTGAAACCTCGGAAACATCCGAGGTTTCTTTGTTTTTGCCCACACGTATGACGATTGCGGCCGTATGTCTAGCGCCAAGCCACTGATGCCGGCTGTTGGTTGAATACGCGCTCGCATTGCGGGTAAGCCCCCTAAAATGGTCGACGCAAGTCATGTTGACTTGCGAGTTACTGAGAAATGACTAAGAAAACCTCCGTTAGAGGGGGAATCTGTCTGCTGTTTGGCTACACTGGAACACCGTAAGGCAGTAACAATGGGGGTTTGTGGGCAGAGTTATGCCGTAACCCCGTTAAGGGAGTATTCGCTGGGGTGGCGGCATGGAAGTGCTTCTGGTCGGCAACACCGACTTCATTACCAAGCAGTGGATTCAGCATTCCTTTCCCCGAGACCATGTGGTGATAGCGGAACGAGAAGGCACCGTAGACGGCAATGACCGTCTCAGAATCGTCAACATGTCTGACGCCAACACCCTTGCCGAAACTCTTACCACATACGAATTCGATCGCATCGTATTCTTTTCCGAAGGCCTCACCCCGCGAAGTGAGCGTGACGGCGATCTCGGATATCTTCGCAGATTGCTGCACGCCATACGTAACAGATCCACGCAAATGCTGATGGTATGCGGACCGGAATCCGAATTCACCTATCCGGAAAACGCCGACGTACGTGATACCAGCAAAAGTCTGATGTCTCGAGCGTCGGAAGAACTCTGCCTGTATTACGCGCGCACCTACCGTCTGGAAGCGAAAATCATTCGCTGTCCATACTTGTATGCACCCGAGCGCAATGGAGCAACCGCATATTTCGGTAGACTGTTCGAACAGGCATCGGCAGGGTCGATCTCATTCTGCGAACGCAAACAGCAACAGACATGCTTTCTCTGCGCCGACGATCTTGCCGAACTGATCTACCGCATGTTCGACGATTGGACCGCCGAAAGCGAAATCTTCCATGTGCCCAACGCGTTTGACTCGACATACGGTGATTTGGCTGAGGCGAGTTCTAGTGGTCGTCGCAACACTTTGAGGAATCGGAGGTTGCGGCGATGGGCTACGAGTTCGAGGGGTCGTGCACGAACGGCTGCGTGACATGCAGGCCGCAAGGCGAGCCCGCTATGCGGAGCTGCTGAAGGCGGGCATGAACTTCACGCAGGCCGCGCACGCGGTCGGCGTCTCCAAGCGCACGGGCAAGGTGTGGCGCAACGGGCTCACCCGTTCGACCGGGCGTAACGAGGGGCCACTGGTTGATTGGTACGCTGGCCGCATGGGACCAGAACGAGACAGGCAGGCGGGCACGCGGCGCCATCTGAGCGAGGACGAGCGCATCGAGATCGCCGACCTGGTGCAGGTCGGCGAGGGCGTGCGCGCCATCGCACGCAGGCTGGGGCGAAGCCCCTCGACCATCAGCCGCGAGCTTCGGCGAAACGCCCACCCGCATGACAGCGTCTACCGGCCCCGGCGCGCCCACCAGATCGCCCGGTCGAGAAGGCCGCGGCCCAAGGAACGCAAGATCCGACCCGGCACCGCGCTCTACGACTACGTGGCCGCAGGGCTCAGACGCCACTGGAGCCCCGAGCAGATCAGCCGGCGCATGCTCCTCGACTTCCCTGATAATGAGGCCATGAGAGCATGTCACGAAACCATCTACCAGGCCATCTACGTGCAAGGCAGGGGCGAACTGCGCAAGGACCTCGCCAAGGCGCTACGCAAGGGACGCGCGGCCAGACGGCCCAGAAACGACGGTCAGTGCCGCCGGCCGCGCTTCCGCGAGCCGATGGTCATGATCAGCGAACGGCCCGCCGACGTCGCCGACCGGGCGGTCCCCGGGCCATTGGGAGGGCGACCTGATCTGCGGGACCGCCAACAGGAGCGCCATCGGCACGCTCGTGGAACGCGCAACCCGCTGCACGATCCTGCTCGCCCTGCCCGACGGCCACGACGCCGAACACGTGCAGCAGGCCATCATCGACAAGATGGGACGGCTGCCAAGGCCGTTGCTCAACTCGCTGACCTGGGACCAGGGCGCCGAGCTCGCCCTGCACCGCAGGATCACCGCCGCACTGGACATGCAGGTCTACTTCTGCGACCCGCGCAGCCCATGGCAGCGCGGCACCAATGAGAACACCAACGGCCTGCTGCGCCAATGCTTCCCCAAGGGCACAGACCTTTCCGGATACAGCCAGGACTACCTCGACGCCGTCGACGACGAACTCAACGACAGGCCGAGAAGAACCCTCGACTGGGCCAAACCCGCCGAAAGAATCATCGAGCTGTTCAACACCATGCAATACGCTCAATAAAGCAAACAATCACAACGACATGTTGCAACAACCACTAGAATCCGCCCTTCGGGGACGACAGAATCTACCGCATCGGAGGCGATGAGTTCGTGATTGTCAGCTGCAACCATACGGTGAGCCAAAGTATGCGTCGGATGGCGCGTATGCGTCGGGATTTTCTGGAAGGTGATTGGGATATATCCGTAGGCATGGCCGAATCCGATGATGGAGGGGATCTTCCGGACCTCATCAATCAGGCGGAAATCCGTATGCGTCAGGACAAGAAACAGTATTACGTCAATGGCGGAGGCAAACGTCAGCTCCGCATGCTCAACAACCAGCTTGAGAATATTTTGGTGCGTAATGAGGATATGAAAGCGCTGCTTGAACATCTGAATGTACGTTATCCGGTGTCATTTATAGTCAATCTGAATACCGATACGCAGCGTTCGATCATGGTGCCCGATTTCTTTCAGCGTATGCTTGATGATCATGACGGTTCCTTCCGCGAAGCATTACGTGAGTATTGCTGTGTGATGATTGCTTCCGAATATCAAGAAGGTCTCCTGCGACTGCTTGACTACGATGTTGTCCGTAGCCGGCTCAAGTCGGAAGGTGTCGTGCAATGCGGTTACGTGAAGAACGACGGTGAGCGGTTCATGTTGACGATTCTTACCGACAACAGATCCATGGACGATACCATGTGGGTGTTCGAACGTAAGGACCTGCTGTAGCAGAAGGGCAGGTTGTTCGATGGATGTTTTTACCCCCTATCTGGTTTTATTATGTGAGAATGGTTACATAATGTCGCGGTGTCGTTGATCGCATAACAGTTGAAAATGGGTTTATGATGGGAGCGTTGGCTTCGGCAAGGTATGACGAAGCCTATGAACGCACAGTAGCTTAAAGGAGAGCATACTATGGTCTATCGCATGATTTTCAACCAGACGGCGTATTTCGGTCGCGGAGCCATCAAGGAGATTCCGGGCGTTGCCAAGTCGCACGGCTTCACCAAGGCATTCATCGTCACCGATCCGGTGCTGCTGGAAACCGGTACCGTCAAGAAGGTCACCGATGTGCTCGATGAGGCAGGCATGCCGTACGAGGTCTTCGACAACGTCAAGCCGAACCCGCCGGTCGAATGCATTCAGGACGGTGTCGCCAAGTTCGCCGCATCCGGTGCCGACTTCCTGATCGGCTTGGGCGGCGGCTCCCCGCAAGACACCTGCAAGGGCATCGGCATCATCACCGCCAACCCGGAATTCTCCGATGTGCTTTCCCTGGAAGGTGTTGCCGACACCAAGAATCCGTCCGTGCCGATTTTCGGCGTGCCGACCACCGCTGGCACTGCTTCGGAAACCACCATCAACTATGTGGTCACTGACACCGCCAACAAGCGCAAGTTCGTGGCCGTCGACCCGCACGACATTCCGATCGTTGCTTTCGTAGACCCGGATCTGACCGACTCCATGCCGCGCGGCCTCAAGGTTGCCACCGGCCTTGACGCCCTGACCCACGCCATCGAAGGTTACATCACTCCGGGCGCATGGAGCCTGTCCGACTGCCTGTCCATGCAGACCATCCGTATGATCGCCAAGAACCTTGCTAAGAGCGCCGACGGCGACATTCCAGCAGGCGAGCAGATGGCATACGCCTCCTACATCACCGGTATGGCCTACTCCAACGTCGGCCTCGGCTTGGTGCATGGCATGGCCCATCCGCTGGGCGGCCGCCTCGGCGTGGCCCACGGTGTTGCCAACGGCATTCTGCTGGCTCCGGTCATGGAATACAACAAGGACTACACCGGTGAGAAATACCGTGACATCGCCGACGCCTTCGGCATCGCGGACGCCTACACCGGCGATATCGAAACCGTGCGCGAAGAGGCCGTCCAGGCTGTGCATAAGCTCACTGTGGATCTGAAGAACCCGACCACCATCTCCGAGGTTGGCGCAACCGAAGCCGATCTGGAGCCGTTGGCCCATGATGCCTTCCACGATGTGTGCACGCCGGGCAACCCCCGTCAGGCCACGCAGGAGGACATTCTCGCCATCTACAAGAGCCTGATGTAATGCGGCAATTCCCACGAATCGGCAATCGTGCGTAGCGAACGACGAATCGTGGGAGAACATCGCTGAGAACATAAAAAATCGTGGTGTGAATCGTAATAAATTCACACCACGATTTTTGTATGCGATTACATATCATGTATGTTGATGAATCGCACATATTGAAATATTTCGATATCTCAATTCAATATGAATATATGCGAATTAATCGTTGGAATCCTCGTGCTTTTCGCTCCACTCCTCATCAGTAGGGGTGTCGTCATACCATTCACGTCCCTCCTGCTCGGCCAACTCCATCTGCTCGTTGATCCACGCCGCCTCCGCAGGATTGATATCGGCGGTGTCAAGCACCTTCTGCCATACCGGATACAGCAGATGCATCACCGGATATAGCGCGGTGAGCAGAATCTCCGGCTTATGTTTGCGCGAATGCTGTGGATGCGCGTCGAACGTGTTCTTGAAACGACGCATGTAATTGTTGAACGACGTGAGCGACGTGTCCATACGGCGGGCGCTGATGCCGGCGATCATACGCGGGCAGTACACGGTTTTCAAATCCTTGCCCAGCAGATGCAGCGAAATATCGATATCCTCATGCATCACATCGGCCTTGTCGCGGCACACTTCGTCAGAAATTTCGCGCCAAGCTGAAGCGCGGACCGCCATATTCGAGCCAAACAGCAACGGCTGGCCACCATCGGCCTTGTAAATACGCTTGCGTGTGGAATTATCCCCACGCAAACCAAAATGGCGGCTCGGCAGATCGTAATACATCACCGGACCAGTGGCACCCATGGCCTCCGGGTCCTCAGTGAAAATGCCGGACACCACTTCGACCCAATCCGGGCGAATCATGCAATCAGCGTCGAAACGGCCCAAAATATCACCAGTAGCGTGATTCAAACCATAATCGCGCGTCGGAATCAGCCCCTGCTCCTCATCCTGATGCAGCAGACGGACGGGTGCTTCCGGGTGGTCTTTCATAAACTGCTCCACCATGGCTACCGTCGAATCGGTGGAACGATTGTCGACAACGATCACTTCATGGGGCATCACGGTCTGCCTGGTGGCATTCAACAGGCAATCGTTGATACGCTCCTCTTCATTCCAAGCGGGGATGACAATTGAAACGTTCAGCATAACTACCACAATAGCTCAGCCTGTACACGACGCCTATCGCTACAATAGGGAGCCATGAGCGAAAGCGAACAGCGAATGAACAATACGCAGAGCGAAAACGGTGCGAACGCCAGCGAACAGCGTTGGGATCTCGGCACCCTGTTTCCAGCCAAAGGAGATTCCCGAAAACCGCCGGAATGGCTGGGGCGTGCGCTGCTATACATCGCCATAGCCATTGTGGTGTTTACTTTCTGCTGGCGCAGCTGGGGCAAAATCGAATATCTGGTGATCGACATCATCGTCTCGCTGTTCATCGCGCTCGCGGTGGAGCCGGTGGTGGTGCCGCTGGTCAAGCATGGCTGGAAACGTTCGTTCGCGTCGCTGTTCTCGCTGCTGATGCTGGCCGTGATGCTCGGCGTGCTGTTCACACTGTTCGGCAACCTGTTCGTGCAGCAGATGATCGCCTTGGTGAACGGTCTGCCCGACCTGTATGAGCAGATGTGCCAGTTCGCCAGTCAATACGCGAATTTCCAGCTTCCTGAGATCAATAATCTCGGCAATGAGATTCTGAAGAACATTCAAACGTCGTGGGTCACTGATTTCGCGGGTACCGCGCTGAATACGGTGTCGGGATTGTTTTCGTTCCTGATTAACCTCATGACGATAATCATGACCACGTATTACATTTCAGCGGCTGGTCCGAAACTGCGTCGTGCCGCATGCCAGTGGATGGCTCCGGCGGCTCAGCGGCGATTCCTGTTCGTATGGACGGTGAGCCAGAGCCAGATCTCGTCGTTCCTGTTCTCCCGCGCCATTCTCGCGTTGCTGAACGCGTTCTTCACAGGAATCTGTCTGATGCTGCTGCACGTGCCCTATTGGCTACCGTTGGCGCTGTTCTGCGGTGTGGTTTCGCAGTTCATTCCTATGTTGGGTACGTATATCGGCGGCGCGTTGCCAGTGCTGTTCGCATGGGGTAGCTGCGGATTGTGGCAGGCCGTGGCGGTGCTGGTGTTTATCTGCGTGTATCAGCAGATCGAGAATCTGATTTTCGCGCCGAAGATCTCCCAGCGCACCATGGATGTGAACGATGCCGTGGCGTTCCTCGCGGTGCTGGCGTTCACCTCGCTGTTCGGCGCGTTGGGCGCGTTCCTCGCATTGCCGGTGGTTGCATCCGTGCAGACGATCTTCCGCACCTATACAAAGCGGTACGAGCTGGTCGATTCCCCGCTGATGGACGATCCGGTGCCTGAAAAGAAGTCGAAGCTGGTGGAAGGTGCCGAAGTACTCAGCGAGCATCTGCACAATATGCCTCGCGCGGTGCAGGGATCCAGTGCGCATGTGCCTATTCCCGACGAAGTGCGGCAGTTGCAGGAGCAGGCGTACAATATCACCCGTTCCGAGGAATCGCTGGAATCGGACGAAACCGTCGCCATCCCGAAGCACGTGTTGGACAAAACGGAACGCAAGCCATTGCAGGGTCTTGAGAGTGAAAACACATCTCAGGAATCCAACGAAAATCCGGAATCCGGCAATGAACGGAAGAACGGCGAGTCGCGGGAAGCTGAAGGAAGTACGAAAAACGCGGATGACAATCCAAGAAGTAGGTGGCGTTAATGGTACTGCTGAGCGTACTTGACATTCTGCTGGTCATCGTCGGTGGCGCAGGGGTGGTCTATCAGGCGGTGTGCATTCTCATCTCCCTGTTCACCAAGCCGATCAAATTTCCCGACGCGCCGATGGACAAGCGTTACGCGGTGCTGATTTCCGCACGAAACGAGGCGAACGTCATCGGCAACCTCATTACCTGCATCCAAACGCAGACCTACCCGACCGAACTGGTCGACATTTGGCTTGTCGCCGACAATTGCACCGACAATACCGCCGAAGTGGCGCGCAATATGGGCTGCCATGTGATCGAACGCTTCAACAAGGAGCTTGTGGGCAAAGGCTACGCGCTGACGTATCTGCTCGATCAGATGAACGATTCCGGTGCATCCGACCCGTACGATGCGTTCTTCGTGTTCGACGCCGACAACAAGCTCGACAAGCATTACGTCGAAGAGATGAACAAGGCGTTCCAGTCGGGATTCAAGATTCTCACCAGCTACCGCAATTCCGTGAATTTGTCTGACAATTGGGTCTCTTCCGGTTCTGCATTGTGGTTCATCCGTGAATCTCGATTCCTGTCGGCCTCGCGCATGTGGCTCGGCAACAGCTGTCATGTAGGGGGTACTGGCTTCATGTTCTCGCAGGAGATCATGCGTCGCAATAATGGTTGGAAATTCCACCTTTTGACCGAGGATTTGGAATTCACCATGGATTCCTTGCTGCACGGCGACCGCATCGGCTACTGCGGTACCGCGATTCTGTATGACGAGCAGCCTGTCACCTTCGCGCAGAGCTGGCGTCAGCGTTTGCGTTGGAGCAAGGGCTTCCTGCAAGTGTTCCGTTATTACGGGCCGGCTTTGGTCAAACGCGCCATCAGGGAACGCGATTTTTCCGCCGTTGATTTCACGCTGCTGTTGTGTCCGTTCACGGTGATCGGTATTGCGCGCGTTCTGCTGGGACTGTTGTTCGCGACCTGCGGATTCGTGACATGGCAGAGCCAGTTGAGCTCGTTGACCGGTTGGACGTCCGGCATTGTGACGTCGGTGATCGGCATGATGGCGTTGGCCGCGTTGACGATTATTGTGGAACGCGATCAGATTGGCGCCACCAACAAGGAGCTGTTCGCGTATGTGCTGAGCTTCCCGATCTACATGTTCAGTTATGTGCCGATCTCGTTCCAGGCGATGTTCGCCAAGTCCGAATGGAAGCCGATCGAGCATAAGGGATGACGTTCGTTCGCTGGCTTGCGCGTTCCTGCCTTTTCGTTTTCATTTCGATTTCCTCTTATGACTGGAGTGTTGTTGTTCCATGGATGATTCGGCTGAATACCGGCATGTGAAACGCCGTCGATACATCACGGTGGCGCTTTCCGTGTCGCTCACCACAGTGTTGTGCGTCGGCTATGTCGTGGCCGACATTTTCGACAAGTTGCCGGGTGTTCTCACATTGCAGGAAGTCGAGCATGCCACAGCCAAAACGCCGGGCAATGCCATTGCGGCCGCGACGATGGTCGGAGGGCTTGACGCTTCGAAAACCGTGGATGCCGTTGCGGCAAAGGCTCTGATCAGCCAGTTTGAGACGGCTGCCTCCGATTTTGGCGGTGAATACGCCATCGCCATCGCCGATGCGGCTGGCAATGTGGTGGCCGAGCAGAATCTCGACACGCCGTATACGCCGGCGTCCACCATGAAAACGCTGACGGCGTATGCGGCTGCGGCCACGCTCGACATGGGGTCTACGTTGGAGACGCAGACCTATTTGGAGCAGCGCGAAGATGGCACTTCGCGATTGGTGCTCAAAGGCAACGGCGACATGCTGCTCGGCGTCGGCGAATCTGATTCGGCGCACATCAATGGGCGTGCCGGGCTGGGAACGCTTGCGGCAAACACGGCCCAAGCGTTGCGGCAGCGGGGCATCACTTCCGTGACGCTCGTCTACGATGATTCCCTGTTCGGCAACGACCGTTGGCCCAACGGCATCGCCGAACTCGATCCGGACCACGTGTACTACGCGCCGACCGCATCCATGGCCGTGGATGGCGGGCGAAACTGGAACGGTGCTAATCCTACGGATCCCGATACGTTCAGCACATATCCCGTTTTGAGCACGCAGCCGGCCCGCGAGGCCGCGCTGGTGTTCGCGCAACGCCTGACTGAGCGGGGCATTGCGGTGAACGGTTCCGTGGAACAGGGAGCCGTTCCCGACGGGACCAGCCCCATTGCGACGGTGAGCTCCGCATCGCTGAACGAGATCATGGCGTTCATGCTTCGGCATTCCGACAATTCGCTGGCCGAGGAATTCGGCAGACTGCTGGCTTTGCACCTTAACGCCGGCAATTCACCGGCCGGAGCGGTGCAGTCGGTTGAACAGGTACTGGCTCAGCGGGGGATTTCCGCCGAAGGCCTCACCATGGTTAACTGCTCGGGACTGGCTGAGGATTCCAAACTCACCGCGCATACCTTGCTTGACGTGCAGCAGCGTAATCTGACGAGCGGGTCCGGTTCCGCCGCCGCTGAGGGGCTGTCGATTGTAGGATTTGTAGGCACTGCTGCGAATCGTTTGAACGATGCTGACGAAGCTGGTCTTATCCGTGCCAAAACCGGCAGTTTGGGAGATGTGACTTCCATGACCGGCAATGTGTCGCGCCATAATGGCGGTGCGTTGAGTTTTGCCGTGATCGTCAACGATCCTGATGATTCCGAAGCCGCGAAATCCGCTATCGACACATTTGTGGCAGCACTACCGAAGTTGTGACGCCATGGTGTATTCGTCACGTTTGCGCAAGGGAATCGGCGAACTGCGCGCCGCGTTGGAATCGGCCGGTTTGGGATTGCAGGATGCCCGTTTCGCCCGTCATGGCGAGCACGCGCCCGATGTGGACGCTCCGCTGATTATGGTGTCCTGTTCCGGTGGGCGCGATTCGATGGCGTTGGCTGCGGTTGCTGCGAAAACGTGCGCTTCATTGGGATTGCGATGCGGGGCGATTATCATCGACCACCAGTTGCAGCAAGGCTCTGCCGGTGTTGCGCGGGCAACCGCCGATCGTTGCGTTGCGTTGGGTCTTGACCCAGTTCGCGTTCGTGCGATTGACGTACCCGACTCCCGCGGCATCGGTGTTGAGGCAGCGGCGCGTGAAGCACGCTATCATGCGATTGTCGACGCATGCTCCGACGCTTCGGCCGTGCTTCTGGCTCATACGAAAAACGATCAGGCGGAAACCGTGATCATCGGTTTGTTGCGTTCCGCGGGCCTCGATGCGGTTTGCGGTATGAACGGTTCCTTCATACGAGACGGGGTGCGTTTTCTACGCCCATGGCTGAATGTGACCCGCGAAGAAACCACCGGCATCTGCGAGGATCTGCGGCTTGCCTGGTGGGACGATCCCACAAATGGGCCGGATGTGGGAGATTCGGGTGGAAATGAGCCTCTTCCCGCGAACTATCCGCTGCGATCCCGAATCCGGCACGATCTCATGCCATATCTTGCATCATTCGCGGGAAGCGACGTCGTGTCGAAACTTGCGCTTGGAGCGAGGCTTGCCGAAGACGATCGCGCATATCTTGACGATGTGGCGCAACGCGTGTGCGAGCAAGGCGTAACCGTGAACAACGGCGAGATAATCATCGACGTGCGTGCGTTGCAATCGCAAGACATTGCCATCAGAAGACGGGTGATTGTGCGCTCGCTTGCAGAAGCAGGCATTTCGTGCATGGCACGGCAGGTTGAAGGGATCGACAGGCTGATCTGCGACTGGCACGGCCAGAAAGGTGTGAATCTTCCCAGCGGATATTCAGCATATCGCCAGAAACACGTCATTCGCGTGTGCCAAGATGGTGGGCATGCGAATCGCTGACGTACAAGAAGATATTGATCACGAGCTGATCAGTAAAGAAGAGATTGCCGACATCATCAACCATGCTGCAGCCCAGGCCAGTGAAGACTACCGTGGCAAGAACCCGCTGCTGGTTTGCGTGCTCAAGGGTGCGGTGAACACGCTTGCGGCGTTCTCGCAGGCCATGAGCATCCACGCGGAGATGGATTTCATGAGCTTGTCGAGCTACGGTTCCGGCACTCGATCGAGCGGCAAGATCACCGTGCGGCAGGATCTGTCCACCGATGTTCGCGGTCGTCATGTGCTTATTGTGGAAGACATCATCGATTCGGGCGTCACGTTGGCGTGGCTCGTCGATGAGCTCAAAAGCCGTGGTGCCGCTTCCGTGGAGATTTTTGCGCTGTTGGAAAAGCCGGCGCGCCATAAGGTGGATGTTCCTGTGAAATATAAGGGACGTGAGATTCCCGATGAATTCGTGGTCGGTTTCGGCTTGGATTATGACGAGCGATACCGCAATCTTGATTCGATCGCGGTGCTGAAGCCGGAAGTGTATGAAGGAGGTCAGGCATGAGTTTTCCTGGTCCGGGCCAGTCGCCGAATAACAACGGCGGCGGCAATAACCCGTTCACCAATCCGTTTGGACGCAATAATAACGCCGGCAATGGCAACGATTCCAACGGCAAGGGTGACAAGTCCAACGGCAACGGATCCAATGGCGGTCCGCGTCCGTTCTGGCAGTCCCCATGGCTGTGGGTTGTGGTTGTGGCATTGCTTGCCGTGACCATGTTCCAGATTTTCGCCGGAACCGGTTCCCAGACCATCGACACCAAGGACGGTCTGCAGATTCTCAACGGCAACAATGTTGAATACGCACAGATCGTAGACAACACCCAGCAGGTCAAGCTCAAGCTTAAGAGCGACTACTCCGCTACAGACCCTGATACCGGGCGTATGAAGAACTACGGCAAAAACGTGCAGTTCTACTACACGTACGCGCAGTCCGCAACCGTGGTCAAGGCCGTACAGAAGGCTGATCCGGTCAAGGGCTGGACGGCGACCATGCAGCAGAGCAGCATTTGGACGTATCTGCTGACCTCGCTGCTGCCGTTCCTCATTATCTTTGGTCTGTTCTGGTTCATGATGAGCCGTATGGGCGGTGCTGGCGGCATGTTCGGTATGGGCGGCAAGAAGAACAGCGGCAAGCTGCTCGAAGGCCAGACCCCGACCACCAAGTTCGCCGACGTGGCCGGCGAAGAGGCTGCCGTGCAGGAAGTCGAGGAAATCAAGGACTTCCTGAAGGATCCGTCTCGTTACAAGGCTTTGGGTGCCCGCATTCCGCGTGGCGTATTGCTCTACGGCCCTCCAGGTACCGGTAAGACGTTGCTGGCACGAGCCATCGCAGGCGAAGCCGGTGTGCCTTTCTACTCCATGGCAGGCTCCGACTTCGTGGAAATGTTCGTGGGTCTTGGCGCCTCCCGTGTGCGCGATCTGTTCGATGAGGCCAAGAAGAACGCTCCGGCCATCATCTTCATCGATGAGATCGATGCCGTCGGTCGTAAGCGTGGCGGTTCCGGTATGAGCGGCGGCCACGACGAACGTGAGCAGACGCTGAACCAGCTGCTCGTTGAGATGGACGGCTTCAATAACGACACCAATCTGATCATCATCGCCGCGACCAACCGCCCCGACGTGCTTGATCCGGCACTGCTTCGCCCGGGCCGTTTCGACCGTCAGGTAGCCGTCGAAGCGCCTGATTTGGAAGGCCGCGAGGCTATTTTGAAGGTGCATGCCAAGGGCAAGCCGTTCGTGCCTGATGTCGATCTGCGTATGATCGCCGTGCGTACGCCGGGCTTTACCGGCGCTGATCTGGCCAATGTGTTGAACGAAGCCGCATTGTTGTGCGCCCGCGCCGGTGCGCAGCTGATCGACAACCGCGCCATCGACGAGGCCATCGACCGCGTGCAGGCGGGCCCGAAGCGCCGTTCCAAGGGCATGGCGCTCGACGAACTGCGCAACACCGCATACCACGAGGGTGGTCACGCGCTGGTGGCGGCTGCCATGAACGATACCGATCCGGTCACCAAGGTCACCATTCTGCCGCGTGGCCGCGCACTTGGCTACACTGCGGTGATGCCGACTGAAGATCGCTATTCCATGTCTCGCAACCAGCTGCTCGACCAGATGGCGTACGCCATGGGTGGTCGCACCGCGGAGGAAGTCGTGTTCCACGATCCGACCACCGGCGCTTCCAACGACATCGAAAAGGCGACGAACATCGCACGTCAGATGGTGCTCGACTACGGCTTCTCCGACAAGCTGGGTGCCATCAAGTGGTCCGATGACGAACAGAGCGACCTTGGATCGCTGAACCACAAGTATTCCGCACGCACCGCCGAAATCATCGACGAGGAAGTGCTCAAACTGGTGGAAACCGCGCATACCGAAGCGTGGAACGTCATCAACGAGAATCGTGAGATTCTTGACGAGCTCGTACGTCAGCTGCTCGTCAAGGAAACACTCAACGAAAAGGAACTTGCGGAAATCTTCGCTAATGTCAAGAAGGCGCCGAAGCGTGAAGTGTGGCTGAGCGACAGCAAGCGCCCGGATTCCGACATTCCGCCGGTTCCGATTCCCGAATCCCTGAAGAAAAGCGCAGGATTGACCAACTGATGAGCGATACCGAAGCATTCGATACCCTCTTCGACGACAAGGCCCGTGCCGCCCATGCGGCCGGGCCTGTCGGCTATGACGAGGAAGGCGTGCGCCAGGCAGTACGCCTGTTTCTGAAATCCATTGGCGAAGACCCGGACCGTGAAGGCCTGCTCGACACCCCCGACCGTATTGGGCGTGCCTGCAAGGAGCTGTTCGCAGGCCTTGGACACGGCCCCGAGGAAGTGCTCAAAACCAAGTTCAAAGTCGATACCGACGAAATGGTGCTGGTACGCGATATTGAACTCTTCTCGGTATGCGAACACCATCTGCTGCCGTTCCATGGCGTGGCCCACGTCGGCTATATTCCGTCGAACGGCCAAGTGGCGGGCTTAAGCAAGCTTGCACGACTGGTGGAACTGTATGCCCGACGTCCGCAAGTGCAGGAGCGCCTCACCCAACAGGTGGCCGACGCGTTGATGGAAGGTATCGAAGCACGTGGCGTGATCGTAGTCACCGAATGCGATCACATGTGCATGGCCATGCGTGGCGTAAAGAAGGCGCAATCGCGTACGGTTACATCGGCGGTGCGTGGCTGCATGCGAGACGCGACGACGCGAGCCGAAGCCATGAGCCTGATCCTGTCGCAGCATGCGTGATCGGCGTGACTGCAGCAAGTCGAATCGTAAATACCAATAACCGGATATAGGAGGGGAAACCGGATGACCATTGATATGAAATCGATTCATGATAGTGACCGTACGCTGGTGATGGGCGTGCTCAACATTACGGAGGATTCGTTCTCCGATGGAGGGTTATGGCTCGATCCTGCGAATGCGAAAGCGCACGGCGAAGCGATGATGAAAGATGGGGCTGACATCATCGATATCGGTGCCGAATCCACTCGCCCCGGAGCCAAACGTGTCAGTGAGGAAGCCGAGCAAAACCGCGTGCTGGGTGCTGTGGATGCGCTGATTCCGGAAGGCGCGGTGCTGTCCATCGACACTACGCGCGCATCGGTGGCTCGCATGGCGTTGGAGCATGGTGCGCAGATCATCAACGACGTGTCCGGCGGTCAGCTGGACCGCGAAGTGCCCCATGTGGTGGCCGAACACGCGGAAAGCCTTTACATTGTGCAGCATTGGCGCGGTTGGCTTGCCGGCTCTGCAGGCGACGTGCCTGACGCTAATACGTCCGTGTACGCCAATGGCGTGGTGAACGACGTGTATGACGAACTCATGAAGCAGGTCGACGACGTGCTTCAGGCAGGCGTCTCGCCGTCACAGATCATCATCGATCCGGGTCTTGGATTCTCCAAACCGAGCGTCGAACATAACTTCCCGCTGATGATGGCGTTGGAGCGGTTCAACGCCACCGGGTATCCGGTGCTGATCGGAGCCTCGCGCAAACGATTCGTCGGCGCGGCGCTTGCCGATGCCGGTATCGACGAGCCAAGCATGGGCAGCAAAGACAATGCGACCGCCGCCATCAGCGCCCTGTGCGCCGAATATGGAGCGTGGGCCGTGCGTGTGCATGACGTGGAGAAAAGCCGTGACGCGGTGGCGATCGGCAATGCGTGGCGTGCTTTCGCCAACGTCTGATACGCGCGGTGGGTGCATACGTTCGTATGCTCTTGACTGCGTAGGCACGGCAACGCCTCACATCACTAAAACCTTGAGATATGCAAAGAAAGGCTGGCATGGATCAGATTCGATTGACTGGCGTTCGCGCGGTCGGCAAACACGGTGTGCTTGATTTCGAACATGAGCGTGCGCAGACGTTCGTCGTCGACGCCACGCTGTTTCTGGACCTTGCGCCAGCCGGGCATTCCGACGACCTGCACGACACCGTCGATTACGGTGCCATCGCCAAAGGAATAGTCGCCATTATCGAAGGCGATCATGTCGATCTCATCGAAAAACTGGCCGATCGCATTGCCAGCATGATTCTTGAATATCCTGCCGTGGCGCGAACGCAAGTGACCGTGCATAAGCCGAGTGCGCCAATCGTCGTACCATTCGACGATGTGAGCGTAACCGTGGAACGTTCTCGTGAAACAACTTCGGCTGCATCGCAAGTGCATCATGCCATCATTGCCATGGGTGGCAATCAGGGCGATGTAGTGGCCACCTTGCGTGACGCGGTGCGTTCGATCGACGGACTGGCGTCCACTCAGGTTACGGGCATTTCGCCGCTGTACCGTACCGATGCGTGGGGCATGCCCGATGGTACCCCCGACTTTTACAATGCGGTTGTTTCCGTGACCACCAAGCTATCGGCAATGGAGCTGTTGCGAGGATTGCAGCGCATCGAAGCCGAACATGGTCGAGTGCGTACCGACCATTGGACTTCGCGCACACTTGATCTGGACATCATCGATTTTGACGGTCAGAGCAGCGACGATCCGGACCTGACGCTGCCTCACCCCCGTGCATGGCAGCGGGCGTTCGTGCTGGGGCCGTGGCTGGCACTCGAACCCGATGCCGAACTGCCGGGCGAACATGCCGGTTCCGTGGCTCAACTCCTCCATGAATCGATCGATCGCGACCATATCGACGAAATCGCAGATGATTGGATGGTGGAAAGCCCGACCGGCTACGGTACCGACGACCTTGCCTGCGATGCCAATAATGCGGGCGATGCGGATGATATGGGCGAAGCGTATGATGCGATCGATTCCAGCGATTTGCCGGAAGGAACCGCCGCAGCCAAAGTGGCCGCACTCGCTTCTGCACAGCTAGAACCCGCATCGAAACGTGCGGTGATCTCACTGGACAGCCCAGCAACCGATGCCGAACAGCAGTTCCGCATGGCCATCGTCACATTGGACGGCATTCCCGGCAACCAAGTCGAGGGCATCTCACCCCTCTACCATGTGAGCCAACTCGACGGACTCCCCGACAAAATGGCCGCGGTAATCCAGATTTCCACGCGCATGGGCGCCCATGATCTGATCGAAGCATTAAGCAATGTGGAAGCTTCCGTCGGCGAAGACTTCGATCTCGACCTGATCGACATGGAAGGCGTGACATGCGATGAACCTGACTGCAAGGTGCCGTGGCCCACCGCACGCAACCATGCCGCAGTGCTTGCGCCATGGCTCGACATGGATCCCGATGCGCGACTGGGCAAGGATCCGGTATCATTCCTGCTGGCCATGGCCCCCGATACCGCGCAAGTGGGACTGCTGACCGACAATTGGATCATCGGAGGTACGCTATGAAAGCGCGCAGAACCCCTTGGTGGTGCTATGTTCTCGCTGCCGCATTAGGATTGCTGGCCGGTATGGGATTGGCGAAATATGGCGAGATTTCAGGTTTGCCATTGGTCGGCGCTCCATGGATCGTGCCCGTGGTGTTGGCGATTCTGGGATTCGTCGTGCTGTATATGGCATTGCAGATCCACAAATACACCACCACGGATCCCGAAAAACGCGCGCAGCTGAAACCTTTGGACCCGCAGAAGGCGTTCGCCACACTGGTGTCATGCAAAGCGTTGGGCGTGGCAGGAGCGGCGTTGGCCGGCTGGTATGGTGGACAGCTCATCATGAGCCTGCCGCATGGTGAGGCGACGTTCTACAGTCAGGCCATCCTCGAATGCGCGATCGCGGCAATCGTATGCATCGCTGACATGATCATCGGCATTGTGGGGGAGTGGTTGTGTCAAATCCCACCAATCGACGGTCCGGAAAGCCCGAAAATGAAAACGGCCACGCAACGAAACCGTTACGCGGCCGCGGCAACCAAATCGGCAACCCAAACGAAAGCCTGATTGTCCTTACTTCTTCAAATCCTCCTCAGGAACACGGATCATCGCCTCCTGAGTCATGCAGGCAACAAGCTCGCCATCCTGCGTGTATACCTTCGCCTGCCCCAAGCCACGGCCGTGAGCCGCGGTAGGCGTATCCTGCACATACAAATGCCACTGATTGATGTCGATATCGCGATACCACCACATCGAATGATCGATCGAAGCGAACGAAATGCCAGGCGTGGCAATACTTAACCCGGCACGACGCAACACCGGCTCCAGCATCACCTGATCGCAACCCATAGCCAACATCGCACGATGCATGACCTGCGGAACGTCAACCGTGCCGTCGGCCTTCATCCACACCATCTGCTTGCCGGAATCGTTACTGGCGCTCTTCTTATCGGCACCCAGCATGATCGTGCGCGTCACATGACGAATGTCGAACGGCGACTTTTCCGCATAGTATTTGGCATACGAAGACTTTTCGGCAAACGGCTCCATCAGCTGCTTCGCACTGGTCAACGTTTCCGGCTCCGGCACGCCTTCCGGCATGGGATCGGCGAACTCAATGCCATCCTGACCCTGCTCCTGGAAGCTGGCGATGGCCGTCAGAATCGAACCCTGAGCCTGCGTGACATTCACGCGACGAGCGGAAAACGAGCGGCCATCACGCAGATTCTCCACATCAAACAGCAAATCCTGACGAATATCGCCGGCGGAAATGAAATAGCCATGAATCGAATTCGGCAGACGAGATGGCGGAACCGTTTTGGATGCGGCCATCATGGCCTGCGCGATCACCTGACCGCCGTACACGCGGCCAGTGGGGAAATACAGGCTTTCGCCATTCACATATGTGTGGCTGCGGTACGTGGAAGGCGTGCCCAGCTGAAGCACCTTCGCCAACCGTTGTAACGGAGTTATTGCTGTCTGCGCTGTCTGTGTCATAACGGGCCTCGATTCTTTGAGTCGCATACGATAAACGCTTCGTTCTGGAAACGAGTCTACGCAAGGGCGGTAAATTTCGCCGGATTGTTTTGTAACGAATGCGTGAGAAGCGTGAACGGCAGGTAATCGTCAAACGATTCACATACGGCAAAGCGCCGCACTTCGTAACGAAGCACGGCGCTTTGCTGAAATTTGCGAGTAACGTTCGCAATTATGGTCTTGCTTCGCAAGGCTCATTGTTGCCTTCGTTCGGCTGTCGCCTCACTCAGGCTAAGCCTACAGACAGTCCACAGGACTGTCTGCTTAACGGCTAGCCTGTGGCCCTGCAATTATGGTCTTGCTTCGCAAGGCTCATTGTTGCCTTCGTTCGGCTGTCGCCT
>ENA-OXEA01000671-OXEA01000671.1-human-gut-metagenome-genome-assembly--contig:-NODE-671-length-21088-cov-6.105311_pt1 | contig 21088 bp, 10 predicted proteins | sample MGYA00249352_ERZ652237 | MGnify/ENA primary metagenome ERZ652237 (study PRJEB26925, sample SAMN05826962) | human gut metagenome | biome: ENVO:2100002; feature: ENVO:00000062; material: ENVO:00002003... | reverse complement strand
CACTTATGCGATCGTCGGCAGCGTCAGATGTGTATAAGAGACAGGGGCTTTATATCCCGGGCACTTATTCGGCCAAGGCAGCCGGCATCGGCGACATTGTCGTTACGATGACCTTTGACGAAAACCGCATCACTGATGTGGTTCTCAATGTTGCCCACGAGACCCCGTCCATCGGTCAGGCGGCTGCCGAACGACTCAAGTCTTCGCTCATGGCGGCCCAATCCGCTCAGATTGATGTCGTTTCGGGCGCTTCCATCACGTCGAATGCCGTCATGAAGGCCGCCGGCAAGTGCATTGCGCAGGCCAAGGGTGAAATCCCCGTTGAAGTCGTCTCGAAGGACGCCGATGCCGATGCGGATTCGGGCGATTGGCTCGGAAAGGCGCCTGAGATTGCTGAAAATAGCATCACCGCGACCTATACCACCGATGTGCTCGTTGTCGGCTGCGGCACGGGCGGTCTCTTTGCCGTCTGTGCGGCTGCCGAAGAAGGCGCCAAGGTGATCGGCATCGATCGTTTCTCGACGGGCACCGGCGTGCGCGGCGACGTGGGCGGTCTCGACTCCCGCTATCAAAAGGCCTGGGGCACGAAGATCGATAAGTTTGATTTCGTGACGATGATGACCCAGTACGCGGCCGGCCACATCAATCAGGACCTCGTCAAGGTCTTCTGCGAGCAGTCGGGCGCCGTCGTTGACTGGTACGGCGACCGTCTCGCCGAACGCGGCGTCGAGCTCTGGCATGAATCAGGCGACAAGGACGACCATACCCGCTACGAACACTTTGCCATCGGCCACTCTCCTCGCTGGGCCGGCAAGACGACCGAAGACGGCAAGAAGCTTAACGGCAACATCGTGCTGGTTGATTACGCCAAGAAACTCGGCGCCCGCTTTGACTACAACACCCGCATGGTGAAGCTTGAAAAGCAGGCGGGCCGCGTGACGGGCTGCATCGCCGAAACGGGCGACGGCAAGTTTGTGCGCTACATCGCCAAAAAGGGCGTGGTCGTCGCCACCGGCGGCTATGCGCAGAACTACCAGATGCTTGAGGCCCTTCAGCCCTGGAATCTGCGCGTCATCGGCCGCAACGGCGGTCTGCCGGGCGCACGCGGCGACGGCATTCGTGCCTGCCTTTGGGCGGGTGCGGCGATGGATGAAACCCATTCGACGATGCTCTTTGACCGCTGCGCGCTGCGTATTGATCAGCCGACCGGCGCCGAAACCGCCAAGAAGGGCGATTCGGGGTTTTTCTGGATCGGCTCTCAGCCCTGGCTCAAGGTCAACGCTGACGGCAAGCGCTTCTTCAACGAATCGGGCACCTACGAAAACATTCTTCACGCTGACGAATATCAGAAAGGGCACTGCCACTACACGCTCTTTGACGCCAACTGGCCCGAACAGACCAAGCAGTTCAAGATGCACGGTTGCTCGCGCGTGCACCCCTTTGAAAACGGCGCCGACCCCAACATTCTCTGGAGCGTCTTCGCAGAAAAGATGCTCCCGGGTCTGATTGAAAAAGGCTTTGTAGTGAAGGCCGACACGATTGAAGAGCTCGCCCGCAAGCTCGGTCTCCCTGAAAAGACGCTCAAAGCCACGGTCGAGCGCTACAACACGCTCGCCCAAAACGGCAAGGACGAAGACTACGGCAAAGAACCGCACCGTCTGGCTGCGCTTACGAAGGCACCCTTCTACGGCGCCAAAAACACGGGCTACATCCTCTGCACGATGGACGGCATCCGCATTGACACGACGATGAACGCGATCGATACGGACGGCAATCCCATTCCGGGTCTCTACGTCATCGGCAACGATTCGGGCGGCTTCTTCGCCAACACCTACCCGAACCTTGCCACCGGCGTGGCCTGCGGCCGCACGGTCACCTTCGGCCGGCTCGTCGGCAAGCACCTCGCCAAGGCGTAACGCATGCCGCATTGAGGTCTAAGTCTGCATAAGACTCGGCTCCCAGCACTCGTTCGAGCGTGACTTCGCGCCGTTCGAACGGGTGTTTTTTTGTGTTCTTTCCTCATCTTTTCAACAACAAACCGCAGCCCCCCGAAAGCTTCATGGCGTCATGAGGCCGGGGGTCTCCAGAAAAAAAGGAATAGGCTCATGAAGAAGCAAACCCTCCTCGCCGCTTCGCTCCTCAGCGCAGCTGCCTTCTCTGCCGCCGCTTCAGACATTCAGGTATACGGCGTTCTTGACTACGGCTTGACCTGGCAGGACCGCACCAACTCGGACGGCTCGGATTCGGCAGCGCTCCAGATGACATCCGGACAGTACATCGGTTCGCGCTTTGGCATCAAAGGCACCGAAACCCTCGCCAATGGTCTTAAGGTCGGCTTCGTGCTTGAAAACGGTTTTGGCGCCGACACGGGCTCTTTGGGGCAGAACGGCCGGCTCTTCGGCCGTGATGCCCGGCTCTTTCTTGACGGGAGCTTCGGGTACCTGTCATTTGGCCGTATGGGCTCCATGGTGGGCGGCAACGGCCCCTACGCCCGCTTCGGTCACGTCGTGAGTCCGTTCTCCTGCGGCTGGGGCGATATCGGCGGCCATCTGCAGGTCGTTTCGCTCGGCTACGAATTTATTGACAATGCCGTCGCCTACACGACCCCGAAATGGGCGGGCTTTGACGCCACGGTGCAGTATTCCTTCGGCTCCGACACGAAAAGCTACGGCGATAACGGCGTCGAAGGGAAGTCGAGCGTTGAGCGCATGCTGAGCGCTGCCGTGCGTTATCAAAATGAAGCGCTGATGGTCGCTGCCGGCATTGAAAGCATCAACCATGCCCAGCCCGCAGCCGATGATGCTCAGCTTGACGACGCGTTCTCCTATAACCTCGGCGCGAACTACAACGCCGGCTGGGCAAAATTCTTTGTCTACGGGCAGATTTTCGAAAACTACGTGAATGCCGCAAAAACGACGACCTTCCATCAGGATTCGGGCGTTGACGGTTTCGGCGTCAATGTTGGCGCAGATGTGCCGCTCTTTGGCGGTACGTTCAAGGCCTCTTTCGGGTACGGCGATTTCGAAGCGAGCCGCGACAGCGCTCTCTCGATGAAAACCTGCCAGACTGCCGTCGGCTATACGTATTCGCTCAGCCGCCGCACGACGCTTTATACGGCAGCCGGCTGGATCCATTCGAACAATTCGAGCGCCTATGAAGCCCAGAAGCCCGCAGCTGCCGAGGATATTTATCAGTACACCGCGGGCATCGTGCATAAGTTCTGATAAATAAGCCTTTAAGGCTAAATTTCCGAGCATTGATCTCTTGGAAGCGGTCTGCCCTTGGGGGCTGAGACCGCTTTTTTTTTCGAACGGCGTTTTTCTGAGGCGCTGCCTTCTTTTCCATGCGCCCTGACCGAACAGCGCAGCATCTCTATGCCGCAGGACTTGAAAATCAAGCGGCCGTCCCCATATAGCCCCTATTGATCGGGCTTTCAGCGCTCTGCGTGAGAACGTGAAGGACGTAAGGAGCCCGCCCAAAAGCATTTTTCGGAGATACAAGAAGAAAATGGCTGCAGAAGTTCATGCTTTTCAAACCAAGGTGAGCAAGCTCCTTAAGCTCCTCGCCAACTCGCTCTACTCCAACAAAGAGGTGTTTCTGCGCGAGCTTGTCTCGAACGCGTCTGACGCCATCGATAAGCTGCGGTTTGAATCCATTTCGCACCCTGAACTCCTTCAGGGCGATCCTGCTTTTGCCGTCCGAATCCGTGCTGACAAAGAGGCCGGCACGCTCACCATTTCCGACAACGGCATCGGCATGACGCTCGAACAGGCCAACCAGCACCTCGGCACGATTGCGCAGTCCGGCACGGAAGACTTTCTCGAGCACCTTTCCGCTGATCAGGCCAAGGATGCGCAGCAGATCGGACAGTTCGGCGTGGGCTTTTACTCGGCCTTTATCGTGGCCGACAAAGTAACGGTCGTGTCTCGTGCTGCCGGCGCGGCCGAAAACGAAGCGGTGAAGTGGGAATCTGACGGTTCGGGCACCTTCACGAGCGAACTCACAACCCGTGCTGAACGCGGCACCGACGTCATTCTTCACATGAAGAAGGACGAAGAGACATTCCTCATGCCTTGGACGCTTCGCGAAACGATCACGAAGTACTCTGACCATATTTCGGTCCCCGTCTACCTCTTTGAAACGAAGCCCGCTGAAAAAGAAGGCGAACCCGAGACGACGGAATGGGTTCAGGTGAACGACGCCAAGGCGCTTTGGACGCTCCCGCCCAAAGATGTGACCGATGATCAGTACAAGGAATTCTATAAGCACCTCACGCACGACTGGCAGGATCCGCTCTGCTGGGCGCACAACCGCGTGGAAGGCGACCTTGAATACACGTCGCTCCTCTTCTGCCCGGCGACGGCGCCCTACGATCTATATAACCGCGATGTGCAAAAGGGGCTGAAGCTCTTCGTAGAACGCGTGTTCATCATGGACCGCGCTGAAGCGTTCCTCCCCAATTACCTGCGTTTCGTCAAGGGCCTCGTTGATACGAACGATCTGCCGCTTAATGTCTCCCGCGAACTGCTCCAGGAAAGCCGCACGGCTGCCAAATTGAAGAAAGCACTGACCAAGCGCTGCCTCTCGATGTTTGAAAAACTCGAGGGCGAAAAAGAGACCACGTTCTGGACGCAGTTCGGACGCGTGTTGAAGGAAGGCGTCGTTGAAGATCCGGACAACCGCGAAGCTGTGCTTAAGCTCCTGCGCTTCGCGTCAACTGCGTCGGAGGGGAGCGAAAACGTCACGCTCAAACAGTACCTTGAGCGCATGCCCGAAGGCCAGAAAGCGATCTACTACCTGATCGCGGGCAGCCGCGAAGCGGCGATGGGCTCGCCCTATCTTGAGGGGCTCAAGAAAAAGAACGTTGAGGTGCTCCTCCTTTGGGACCGCATCGATGAGTGGATGATGGGTTCACTCACCGAATTCGAAGGAAAGAAATTCATCTCTGCGACGGCCGCTGACCTCGAGCTCGGCGACATCAAAACGAAGGACGGCGAACCTGAACAGGCCGTTGAAACCTCGAAAGCGGATGAAGACGCTGCGGTGGCGCGCTTTAAGGCCGCGCTCGGCGACCGTGTTGCCGACGTGAAGGCCTCTGCCCGCCTGGTGGACTCCGCCACATGCGTGGTCGGCGCTCACGATCAGATGCTGACGCAGCAGATGCGCCGCATGCTCGAAGCCGCTGGTCAGACGGTGCCGGAAGAAAAGTACACGTTGGAAGTCAACGTGGAAAATCCGCTGGTGCAGAAGGCCCTCAAGGAAACGGATCCGGCGAAATTCAGCGAATGGGCTGCGGTGCTCCTCGATCAGGCGCTCCTCGCTGAAGAAGGTTCGCTCAAAGACCCGTCAGGGTTCCTTAAGCGCCTGAACGCTTTGCTGCTGAGCTGACCGTCGGTACGGTTCGAGCAGTGAATAGGCACGGATAAGGTTTAACACTCATTCGTGCTCCCTCAAAGAAACCTCCGCAGACTCCTTTCTGCGGAGTTTTTTTGCGCTTTGGGTCGTGAGCTCTGTGTTTTGCGATCGCTGGATAGGGCTGCCTCAGTCTTCCGGCCGATGCTGCAATGTGACCAGCGTCAATCGGACCTCCTCCGGCGGAATGAGGCAAAAGAGCGCAGAAACGCCGATAATGATGCGCTTAAGTTTGAGATGCTGAAAGCCTGGGACACGGTGCTTGACCCAAGCCGCTTCAGCGTTTGCTGTCATTCACCGCTAGTTTCTTCGAAGCGCCTGCGGGCGCTCACTGTCGTCATCATGGATCCGAGTTTTTATAAGGTCGTTGCCTTTATCTCCTTCATTACGCTCGGTTGGTGTCTGCGAAAATTCAACGTCTTAAAGCCTGAGGCTTTTCAGGCAATCAGCGGCTTGGTGATGTTCGTGACGCTGCCCTGCACAACCATTACGGGACTTAACGGCACAACCATCGGCGGCGAAATGGCCTTGATTGCGCTCCTTGGCTTTCTCGCCAACATCGCCTTTCTCATTGTGGCCTTTCTTTGGACGATGCGTGCTGCGGATAAAGATGAACGGGATTTTCGCCGGCTCAATACCTGCGGCCTCTCGATCGGACCTTTTGCAGTGCCCTATGTTCAGGCGTTTCTCCCGACGAGCGGACTGGTGACGACCTTAATGGCCGACGTCGGCAACGCGGTGATGGCCGCGGGCGGCACCTACGCGCTCATTGAAAGCATGCGTTCGAAAACGTCCTGGCTTTCAATGGCGAAGCGCATTTGCTACAACCTCCTCCACTCCGGACCGATCGTCGCTTTCCTCTTTATGGTGGTGCTTTGCCTCTTGGAGATCAAACTGCCCGAAGTGATCACCACCGTCACTGGGTTCGGCGCCGCTGCCAACACGTTCCTCTGCATGATCATGATCGGCGAATCGATCAATTTGTCGGTGACATTCAAGGATCTTCTTTACATTCTGAAGATCCTCGCCGTGCGTCTGGTGATTCAGGTGGGGCTCGCACTCTTTTTCTGGTACTGCCTGCCTTGGGATTACGACGTTCGCCGGGCCTTGGTGCTGGTGGCCTTTGCGCCGGTTCCGGCTATGAACCTGATTTACACCGCAGCCCTCGAGGGAGATCTCGGCAAAGCGGCCAATTTGAATTCGCTCTCCGTTGCGATGGCAATCATCTGCATGTCGACAGCGATTTACCTGATGTAATCCGATCAGAAGCTTCCAGATTCCCAAAAAAAACTGGGGCGGCTCGAAGGCATCTTTCGGGGCGCCCCAATTTCATTTTGAGTCCCTGCAGTTGTCCTAATGGCGCTTGATTTAGCCGGCAGCACCCGCTCTAGGATGAAGTTCAAACGTTCGAGCGCCTAATTGATCGATCTCATTTTGATGCGCAATGACAAAAAAGTGCGTATCCGGGAGTTCACTTTGAAGCACCCGCAAAAGTGCCTCTGCAGAGCGTGAGTCGAGCTGACCGGTCGGTTCGTCGAGAAAAACCATTTTGGGCCGGCACAAAAGCACCCGTGCTGCGGACACTCTTTGTGTTTCGCCGCCGGAAAGCCGTTTGCCCCAATCCATGGGCTTGTCGAGTTCGCTCTCGAGCTGAGGGAGACCGACCAGTCTTAAAACGCGCTTGAGCTCAGTGTCGTTCTGCGTCTTAGGGTTCGGGTAACTCAGAACGGACCTTAGCGTGCCCTTAGGCAGGTAGGGTTTCTGGGGGACAAAAAAGGCGCCGCGCGAGAGCGTTATTTTCCCGGTGCGCCAAGGCCACAGTCCGGCGATGCTTCGCAAAAGTGTCGTTTTGCCGGTGCCGCTCGGTCCGCTGATCCGCACCCAGCCGGGGAGGCGGAATTCGCCTTGAATGCCGGCGGCGAGGACGCCCGCATTCGGCCTCATGAGCGTGACATTTTCAAGCTTCAGCACGGCGTCATCCACGCGTTCGCTTTCGGGCGGCGCGGGCAATTTATCCATAGCGTTCTGGAACCCGGCCAGACGGTCCACAACGGCTGCCAGCAGAATCAGATTGCGGTAGGAGTTGATGAACCAATCGAATCCGTCGACCACATTTGAAAATGCCGTCTGAGCCTGCATCATGCCGCCGAGCGTGATGCTTTTCTGCAGGTAGAGCGGCAGGGTTGCAGCGATGGGAATGAACCACGTCAGCCGCATTTGCAGCGCCGTAAAAGTTTCGACCTTCACTTCCCGATTAATCAGCGCGCGCCAATTCTTTCGAATGTGCTGGAACGCATCCCGCAGTCTTATGCGGTCCGTGTCTTCTCCGTTCATAAAGGCGATCTCGGCAGCGTTTTCTCGAATGAGCAGCAATGCGGAACGGTAGTCCGCTTCCGAATGCTGACGCGTCACATTAAGCGCCCGCAGAGGATTGCCGACCCAGTGCATCAGTAAAGTGGAGACCACGGAAAAACCGAGAGCGCACCAGACGAGATAACCGGAAATTTCTATTTCCATTCCGCCGATGACGGCTTTCTGTACGCCTGAGGCAGCCCACAGCAGTCCGATAAACGAAATGAGACGCGCCATGGTCTGACAGAAACTTTTGACGAGATTGAGTGTCAGCTCAGAGAGTAGCCACAAGTCCTCGGCGATTCGCTGATCGGGATTGTCCGGCTCTCCAGAGAGCTGCAGACGATACTGCCGATGTTCAGAAAGCCAGCGGCGTTCGAACGCAACGGTCATGTGCTCACGCCAGGCAAACTTGAGCCGCTTGAGAATCCAGTTGCCAATGACAATGAGCGCAGTCATTGCCGCGAGGTAAAGGAGATATTCAAGGAGCAGCTGAGGGATTTCCTTGGCGCCGAAATTGGACAAGGCATCGAAAAAGGCCTTCTGCCATCGCGCCACCAGGACGACGACCTGAACAAATAAGAGCGAGCATGCAATTGCGGATCCCAAAGCCAGCCAGGCTTTCCAGCTTTGGCGTGTGAGCCAGAAAGGAGCAGCGAGTCGGTAAAAGTTGCGCAGCAGATTCATAAACGAAAGGCGGGTGACGGTTGCTGGGAACGCGCTGAGCCCGCAATCCTTATTGGATCACGGGCTCTGGTCCCTTAGGCGGGCAGGTTCATCAGTATTCGGCCGAGATGCGCAGCAGGAAATTGCGCGGATCGCCGTAATAGCTGTTCATGCTGAGAGCGCGGTTGTTCACGTTGAGAAAATACCGACGGTCAAAGATATTGTTGACGATGAAGCTTGCTTTGATCTTGTCGGTGATTTTGTAGTGGACTGAAGCGTCATAAACAACAAAGCCGCCCTGCTCCAGCGTATAGGGGTAACTGTTAATCGTGTTTTTGGTGCGGCTCTGTACCTGCGCGCCGGCCCCGACCGTCCAGCGGTAGGCCGGTCCGGGGAGGTTAAAGGTCGTATAAGCCCTCAGAATGTGTTTGGCCGTATAGGGACTGTAGGTGTCTCCTTCTTTAGAAGGATCATGTTCGTATGATGAGGTGTTGAAGGTATATCCGGCAAAAACATTCCAGCCGGGCAGAATTTCCCCGCTGGCTTCAAGCTCTACGCCGCGGCTCACGACTTCGCCGAGCGCAATGGCAATGTCGCTCTTCGGATCCGGGTAATACGCGCGGTTTTTCTGCGACAAATGAAAGAGCGCAATTGAGGTATTGAGCTTGCGGTCGAACCACTCGGACTTCAGCCCGAGTTCATAGTTTTCGCCGACCAAAGGATCGAGGAAGTTTCCGGAAGCATCGCGAGCCGACTGAGGCTTAAAGATTTCGGTGTAGCTGAAATACAGACTCGAGGATTTGGCGAAATCCCAAGTCACGCCGCCGTACGGCGTCAGGTGGGTTGTGGTTTGTTCGGAAGTTGTTGTACCGTCGGGATCCGGCTTGCCATTCCAAATCTGCCAGTATGTGTGCCCGCGCGACTTGAATTTGGCATAACGGGCGCCGGCAATAATGTGCCAGTCCTCCGTCAGGTTGTAGCGTGTGCCGAGCAGCAGACCCAGATCGGTCCGATCTGCGTCGTAGCTCGTACGATTCTTGAGAATGGAATCGTTGCCCCAATCGGGTTCGGCAATTTCGCTGCCGGTGAAATCCGTGATGTCAAAGGCGGTGCTGTCCAAGACTCGGCGCCACGTTGAATCGCTGTGTTCTCGATTCAGGTTGGCGGTGAGAAACACATCATGTTTGCGCCCGAGAAGCGGATAGACGCCGTTCACATTGAGGACCCCGGCTGCCTGCCATCCGGAATTGTCATAACTTTGATGATTATTCATTTGGCCCAACGGATGGTCGGGATCGCAGCCTGCAGCAGGTCCGACAAGCGCCCCGAGGACGGTGTCCGAGTCGTAGCGCAGATAATTTGCTTTGGCGACAATGCGCCACTCGTCATTGAAGTAGTGCTCCAATTCGGCGAACAAATTGGTTTTGTTGTAGTGGCTCTTTGTCCAGTCCAGCCCCAGATACGTTTCCTTCGGAAGGTTGAGTGAATTCCCATTAACGTCGAGCGGAAGCCCGAAATAATCAGGTGTCTCGGATTTCTTCTGATAAATGGCGCCGAAGGTCACCAAGGTGTTTTCATCAATGTCGGCTTCAAGAATGCCGTACGCCGTGCCGGACTGCTCGCCCACATCATCCTTGAAGGAGCCTTTTTTGTTGAGGATGCCGACAAATCGGCCGCGAAGCGTCTGAGCCTCATTGAGACTGCCGGAGATGTCGCCCACGGTACGATAGGTATCCCAGCTTCCGGCTTCAGCGCTCGCCGAAGCCTGAAAATCTACGGTCGGTCGTTTGCGGACCGCATTGATGGTGCCGCCCGGTTCGCCGTTTGACTGCGTCAGTCCCGTCGGTCCGCGGACCACTTCAATGTGGTCATAAATCGCCAGATCGGTGAGCGATTGGGCGTCGCGGTATGGGTTCCCGCTGGCGCCGCCGCTCACTGTGGACGAAACGCCGTCTTCCTGGATCTGGTCGACATAAAAGCCGCGCGAGAGAAAGCGAGTCGTACCGGAATTCTGAATAACGGTGATGCCGGTGGTTTTGCGCATGGCTTCACTCATGTCCGTAATCCCCTCATCCTCGATTCGGGTCATCGTGACGTTGGAAACCGACTGCGGTGTTTCCCGAGGCGACAGCGCCAGCCCGGTAGTCGTACTCATGGCAGAGGACTTATAGGTTGAGTTGCGTTCGGTTCGGGTGCTGATGTCAGTGGCGGTGATCGTTACGGCGCCGAGGTCGACAGGATCTTCCTCAGCCCATGCGGGAAAAGAAACACAGGCAGCTGCAACTGCTGCGGCGAGAGCAGATTTTGAGAGTGTCTGATAACGGACAGGCATGATGTTGTAGTTTGCTGACAGTTCGAGGGATTTCATTCGGGACTGCAAATGCATACAATCCCGAATACAAACGTAACTGAATGTTATTATTCTCAATGCGAATCGTTCTCAGCCGCATTTATTAATATTTGTTACATTATGTAACCGCCTCTTGCAGTCCATCCATTATTAGTAGAAACCTATTTGCGGCTTCTTGCGGCCCTCCTCCTTCATCTGCACTTCGCCCTCGAGCCGAGTCACAAAATCGGCCGTGTTCTTTAATGGATTAAACCGCCCGCCGCGGCGAACGGCGGCAAAATCGCCCGGGGTCAGACCGTCGAGCCGCTCGACCCGGGCAACGTCTGCGGCACTGAGCTCACCGAGAGCAAGCTTTCCCGCGCAGCATTTCGCGAATTCAACCGTCTGCTTCGTCGTCATGGGACGGAATTCGGCCTTCAGATCAAAGCGGCGCAGCGAAGCACGGTCGATCTCTTTGAAGAGATTCGTCGTGGCGCAGAAGATGCCGGGGAAACTTTCCATTTGGGTGAGGAGCTCATTGACCTGAGACACTTCCCAGGAAGCCCGAGCATTCGCTCGATCCTGAAGGAACGAGTCGGCTTCGTCAATGAGGAGCACCGCCCCCTGCTGCCGAGCACTGTGAAAGGCGCCTGCAATGAGCTTTTCCGTCATGCCGACAAAAGGCGACAAGAGGTCGCTCGCGCGCTTAATCACGAGCGGCATATCCAGACGGGCTGCCAGCCACCGCACATACTCGGACTTGCCGGTCCCCGGTGCGCCGTAGAGGCAAAGCCGCCCCGAACGGGTGCGTTTGAGTCCCTCTGCGATGGCGTCAAGATCAGCATCGGTGTTGACAAACGCAGTGCTGTACATGTCTGACACATTGTTTAAGGCTGCGGGGAGCTCTTTGCCGAACTGCGCCATGAGGGTAGCGTTAATGAGTTTTTCAGCTGTTTCATCCGCATCCACCTCGCCCGACAAAGTCTTCACTACGCCGGCCGTTCTGGAGGCTACTCCAGGTGAAAGTTCTTCGCAGGCCGCGCACCGATCAATAAAGTGTTCTGATACAGCGCCGTCAAACGCCTTGCGGCAGATGCGCCGACGCACGCTTTCGGGCGGAATCGGAATTTCGAGCACCACATCGAATCGGCGCATCAGAGCGGGATCAATGGACTGAGTGGAGTTGCACGCCCAAATCGTTGGCACCGGCGCCGTCTCGAGCGTCTTATTGAGCTCAGCTTTATTGGTGCGGGCCGTCGCTGCCATGCCGAAGATGGAAATCAGTCCTTCATTGAAAACGTCATCAGCCTCATCGAGCAGAAGCATCGTCTGAGACGTGTTGGCAAAGAGTCGTTCGCCGCAGTGCCACCGCGTCAGGCGATTGCTTTTGTCGCTGCGAAAACCGCTCTCTGACCCGCTTTTGGGACTCACTTCAAAGAGCGCCGACCCCGTTTCTTTGGCCAGCAGGCGAGCGAGCTCCGTTTTGCCCGTTCCCGGGGGACCGTAAAGGAGCACGTTGACGCCCTGCCGATGCTCTGCCAAAGCTTTTTTAAGGTAGGGCAGCAGGTAGGATTCAATTTCCGGCTGGTGGGTGAAGTCCTTAAGCGTCAAGATGGTCTGAGGCGCCGCGATGACGGCATGGGCAAACATCTCCTCGAGCGTCTGCGGAATCGTAAAGATGGTGTCGAGCAAATCCCCGTCATCGAGAAAGTTAATCTGATCTTCAAAATCCGGGGTCCTGCTGTTAATGCCGCTGATCAGTCCGGTATTCCACAATGTTTTCGATTTTGAAAAAACAGTTTTGCTGACTTTGCGGCCGAATGCGGCCGAAAGCACTTCAACCACCAAGTCAAGTCCGCGGCGCTCATAGTCATAGGCATTGCAAATAGAGCGCAGTCCGGCAAAATGTCTGACGACCGCCAGAAAGGCCAGCGTTTCAAGCTCATCACGGGTCAGATCAAAAGCTTCGGCAATGAGACTGATGTTCCGGCCGAAAGTGGAAGGCAGCCCGGCAACCATGTCCTCCGCAGACGCCTCCGCTGTTGTGATATCGCCATTGCCGAAGACCAATTTTCGGCAGAATTCGAGCGCCCGCGGTGCCGTGCGTTTAAAGCCCAGCTGCTTCAAGCGCTGCGGGATATCTTTTCCGAGTGAACCAAAATCTTCATCCTCCCAGACGCATGTCACCGCTTCCCCGGCGACTTCAAAATCGGCAAAGCGCTTATCGAGATCCTTTTCAGAAGCGGCGATGGCCCGGGCCGTGAGCGGGCGCAGCTTGAGGTTGTCTTCACCGTCGTCGGCATCGTCATCATCTACGCTGAAAGTTTCACTGTCGATGGTTCGGGCCTCGGTGAGTTCCGCCAGCCATTGGAGTTCGATATTGAGAAGCCCCTCGATACGCGTGCCGTGAATCGTCCGCATTCCATCGGCATCGAGCCGCATCCATGCTTTGGTGCAGGCCATGAGGCGCACAACCCAACGCTCAATGGTGACCGAATCAGCCAATTTGACATTGCCGTCGGTAACGTACTCAAAGCGCTTGTCATTGCTGCCCAGATAAATATGGGTACACGTTCTTCTGCGTTTGCGCATTGTTTTTTCCTTCCGGATGTCGGGTGAGACGGCTGCTCAGAGCGCCTCTCCTCACCTCGCGTTTTGATTTATTTCCTTCTGACAAGATCATTATCAGCACACCTGCGTCGACCTTAGACGCATAAAAACAATCGAAGCATGAAGGCCAATGCGGCCGATTCAAAGCGCTGAGCGGCCCCAAGAGGAAGCGCCTGGTTTAAAATTGCACTCTTTGCTTCGGATTCAGCAGCCGGGCAGTGCGTTGAAACGCCGATTGCGCCTGAGCAAAAAAGTAAATACAAAACCAAGGCATAGGACGACGCGCATGGCGACCTTCACGAGCGGCATCAGTTGGGAAACGGATGAGTGGTTCCGCACGTTTTCGGAATCCTTTCCCCAATACACCCAGCCGGGCATCTGGATAGCAGCTGAGGAGCGCCTTGCCTCGCTTCGGGGAGCTAAGCTCGAATGGGATGCCACTACCCGAACAGTGCGCCTGAAGCTTAAAAATTCACGCGGACAGCCTTACACGCTCGCCATGCATTTCTATCCGGGTGCCGTGCATGCTGCCGCCCCGATCGTTGAAGCCGCGGCCAAGATTCCGGGCCTTCTGGAGTGCCTTCGGGCGGGCGACCTGCCTGCGCCGCTGCTTGAAGCCATTAATGCTTCAGGGCTCGACATTTTTATGCGCCGTCCCGGCTCGATTCAGTTCGATCCCGGCATGATGTCGAGCGAATGCGCGCTCCTGATTGCCGCTTTCATGCATGATTTGGAGCTCGATCCGGGGCGCTGGTTCAAATTTATCGGCATCGACTTTCAAAAGAGCGCCGATGAAGCGCTTTCAGCTGCCGGAGACAACCATGCGGCTCCTCAGTCTCCTGATGGTCCCGCTGCTGAAACGCTCTCCGAAGCCCAAGCGAACGCGGCTTCGGCCGCCAATGCTCAAGAGCCGCTTTTTGCTGCGGGCGAAGCGCTCCAAGGCACCTTCCCCTTTGCCGATCTTGAGGACGATGCGCTTCGGCTGAGCGCAGATATTGCGCCAGCCGAGATTCCGGACTTGGGCGCAGAGGCTAATCTCACGCGTCTGCGGCTTTGGCAGGCTCCGGGCGTCCCGATGCTCTCGCCCACGATCGTTTCCGCACTGCCGTCCTCTGGGCTCTCTGCTGTTCAGGCTAAGCGTTCCTGGTGCGCGTTCGGCGACATTGAGGCGCGAACCTTCATGCAGAACCTCCTCTCGGCAGCATCGCTCACTGCGGACGAAGCCCTGAAGATGCTCGCACGCCGCGAGGCTCGCCAGGAGCGGCTCGGCACCGCTTCTCCCAACAGCAAATGGAATCGGTTTCTGCTGAGCACCATCGAGAAGGAGCCGTCTGCAGAACTCCCCTCCTTGAAGCTCCTCTGCGGGCATCACCCCTGGGACCGCATTGTGTTTGCCCTGCAGGCCGAAGACCAGTCGATCCATTGGGCCGAGGAAAGCGGCGACATGATCATGGCGCTTCTGATCCCGACCCGCCGTGATCTGGCGGGGGCGGATGCCTCGTTTGTCGTCTGGCGCGCACTCGCTGAAGCAGCCGCGCAGATTTTGGCGGCCCGCGCTGTGCTGCCGCTACCTGCCCCGGCGCATTACGAATCCGACGCTGCGGATCAGTCCGCCGACGGCATGTGTGTCTATTGGCATCCGGCATTGAATGCGCCGGGCGTAAAGAACCTCCTCTCGCAGGTGAGTGCTTTAATCGGACCGCTCCTCCCCCTGCAGCCGCTCGCGCCGCAGTGCCGAGCCTTTGCCGGCTTGAGCACTCATCCCGACGCGCCCTATTCGGGCGTTTATCTTGCGCTCACGCTCCTCATTACTTCGCTCATGCGGCATACGTCCAAGCGAAACCGGGAGATAGCGCGTCACCTCGTCGGGCGCCGCGTGCGCAGTACGCTAACCGGCGAAGGGTTTGCCCCCAATGCCGCATCGCTGCCGGACCTGAAAAACGTTTTGGCGGGCTTTTTCGCACTCCCCATCGCCGGCGCGGCGCTTCCGGCCAAGCTGCTCTTGACGGGCGTACTCGGAAACGGCGCCCTGAAGCTCACGCTCAGTCTTCCCCCGCGGCAAGGCCCGCGCAAGGGTGAACCGCTCACGCTCGCTGACTGGGATGACCCCGAAGGGAATACGGCCGGCCCCAACAGCATCGTGCGCGAAGCCCTGCAGCTCCTGGCGGCGGATTATCCGCTTTTTGCCGAATTCGGTCCGAATTTCGATCAGCCGAGCCAAATTGAGCGCAGCCGCTGGGAATACTTCCTCTTTACAGAGCTCCCGGAGCTTTCTGCCTGCGGTGTCGACGCAGTGCTTCCCGAGAGCATGCGGCGGATTGAAAAACCCGAAATCGTCCTCACGGCGGCGCCCGGCAATGCCAGAATGCAAAAGCGTCTGGCCACTCAGGGCATGCTTAATGCCGCTGCGCTCGCTGACTTCCGCTGGGAAATCGCGGTGGGCGACGAACGCATGACGCTCGCTGAGCTTCGCGCACGCATCAATCAGGAAGGCGAGCTCCTCTCCTCCGGGAGCGCGCTCTTTCACCTCACCAAGGAAGATCTGGACCGCTTGGTGGCCGAATGGGCCGAAGCTCAGAAGAAGGAACTTTCCAACTGGGACAAGCTCCGCGCCCTGCTTTCAGGGTCCTCCAACGGCCGACGGGTAGAAGCCGCCGAGGCGCTCCTTGAGCGCATTCGCGAATCGGCGGCCGTCAAGGAACTGCCGCCCCCAGTAGAACTCAATGCGGTTCTTCGCCCCTATCAGATCCGCGGCTTCTCGTGGCTCGTTCAGAATGCCATGCTTGGCCTCGGATCCCTTTTAGCCGACGACATGGGTCTAGGCAAAACCGTGCAGGTCATCGCCTGCGTTGCAGAACTTAAAGCCCGCGGAGAACTCGACCGCGGCAAAGTTCTGATCGCTGCGCCCGCGTCTCTCCTCGTCAACTGGGAGCGTGAGATTGAACGCTTTGCGCCCGGCATCACGGCGCTGATCTATCACGGCAAGGACCGCACGATCTTTGCGCTCGACCACAGTCGTCCGGACGTCATCATCACGTCTTACGGCATTTTGAAGCGCGAACTCCCGCAGCTCTCGCAGATGCAGTTCCGTCTCTTGGTGCTCGACGAAGCCCAGGCGGTGAAGAATGCCAAAACCGGCCAGGCAAAAGCCGCACAGGAATTTCCTGCTGATTCCGTCATCGCGCTTACGGGCACGCCGGTTGAAAACCGGCTCGCAGAGTACTGGTCCATCTTTTCTATTGTGGAACCCGGCCTCTTGGGGTCGCCCGCGCAGTTCCGACGTGATTTTGTCATGCCGATTGAAGAGCACCGCGACCGCGCAGCGATTGACCGGTTCCGCCGCATTACGTCGCCCTTTCTCCTCCGCCGCGTGAAGACGGATCCGGGCATTCTGGATGAACTCCCAGAAAAGAATGTGGTCGACTACTTCACGACGCTCACGCCCAAGCAGGTGGCGCTCTATGAAGAATGTCTCAAGGCCAATCTGGAGTCGCTCGAAACGCTTGACCGCGAATCCCGCGAGCAGGAAGCCGCGGGCGACAGGCTCCATGCGGCGCAGGCGCGGCTCTCACGCCGCGGACAGATTCTGCGCATGATTCTTAACCTTAAGCAGATCTCCAATTCGCCCTCGCAGTTCCAAAAGGAATTTGTCGATAAACCCGACTCCGGCAAGGCTGAAGCGCTCCTCGAACTCCTACGGCGCTGCCGCCAGTCCGGGCGCAAGGCGCTCGTCTTTACGCAGTTCCGCGAAATGGGCGAACGACTGGTTCGATGGATTGAAGATGCTACGGGCCGCAAGCCCGAATTTCTCCATGGCGGTGTGCCTGCGGCCAAGCGAATGGAAATGGTAGATGCCTTCCAGAACAACCCGGACTCGGAAGTCTTCATTTTGTCGCTCAAGGCGGGCGGCACGGGTCTGAACCTCACAGCCGCCTCGGCCGTCATTCACTATGACCTTTGGTGGAATCCGGCTGTAGAAGATCAGGCCTCGGACCGAGCATGGCGAATCGGTCAGCGACGGGATGTGGTGGTCTATCGCTTCATCACAGCCGGCACCTTTGAAGAAAAGGTGAACGAAATGCTCAAGAAAAAGCGTGAGCTTGCGGATCTTGCCGTCGGTGTCGGCGAATCCTGGATCGGCGACCTGACAGACGACGAAATTAAGTCCATCTTTTCGCTTTCTTCGTCCGGCATTTAACGCTCGAACCTGAACCATCGAATTGGAACCCGAGAGCCATGGACAAGAGCATCGCCCTTTATCTCTTCGTTTCTTTCGTTGCCTGCGTCACGCCGGGATCCGGCGTGCTCTATACGATTGCAAGCGGATTCCGCGGCGGCATGAAATGCGTTTTGGCGTCTCCGCTCGGCACGTGTTTGGGGTGTTCATTAATGTCAGCGCTTTCCGCTACGGGGCTTGGCGCCCTGATAGCCAATTCCCCGGCGGCTTACAGCGTGCTTCAGGTGGTCTCCGCACTGGTATTGGTGTGGTTCGGCTTTCAGAGCTGGCGCACGGGCGCGCTTGACCTCTCCGATGCCGGCAATTCCGCCGCGCGTGAGGGACTGCGCTCCGGCCAGGAGCGCTTCACATTCCGGAAGATTTTTTGGGGCGCCGTCGTTCTCCAGGCCTCCAACATCATGCTGATTGTGTTCCTGCTCTCACTGATGCCGCCCTTTATCCGCACGGATCAGGCGTACCTTCCGCAGGCGGTCATGCTTTCGGCGCTTTTTGTGCTCGTCTGCTTCGTCGTGCATTTGGGCTACAGCTGGATCGCCGCTGCCGGCGCCAAGCGGCTCGCCGGCCCCAAGTTCTCTTTCTGGCTCAACCGCATCAGCGCCGTTCTTTTCTGGCTGCTTGCGGTGAGCGTTATCTGGAACGCCTTTTTCAAGAGCTGATAATTTGCGTCAGCAGCGTGCGGTTTGCCTCAGATCCATGCCTCGGAGCATTACTGTCCGCCTCACTGACGGCGCGATTGGGCTGGCTATCTCCCGCATCCGTTTGGTGTTCGCACAATCAGAAAAGTACTGACTTCCTGAAACGCCGGCAGAGAGCGGCATCGGAATACGAAAATTCCTGCGTTTTGATCGCCAAAATAACTAAGCTGAAATATCTATTTTTAGCTTTTTTTGCATTTTCATAAAAGAAACAAGATCTAACGTCATTGACTTTAAACGCAGGGCTCTTTTAGGCTTTGTAAACCATCTGTTCGACCCCCAAGCGGCAGCAGGCACATCGAAGTCCGATCTTTAAGAGGATCCTTTCCCATTGCTTTGATGTCTGCTCTGCCGTCCAAAAGACCCCATAAAAATGCTGCTTTCTTTGCGGCTCAGCCGGAGTATTTAATGAAGCGAAACCGAGTCGGCATTGCCCTTTCCGCTGTAGGCATTCATGCGTCCATCGGCAGCGTCTATGCCTGGAGCGTACTGACGAAGCCTGTGATGGCAGAGATGGGCATCTCGCTCTCGAGCACGACCTGGGCGTTTTCCATCGCCATTTTGTTTCTCGGGCTGTCTGCGGCGTTCCTCGGCAAGTTCGTTGAACGCATCGGCCCTCGTGCTTCGGGCCTCCTTTCCATGCTCTTTTTCTGTTCCGGTCTGATCGGCACTGCGCTGGCCGTTTCGATGAAGAGCGTCGCGCTCCTCTATTTCTTTTACGGTGCTATCGGCGGCATTGGGCTCGGCATCGGCTATATCACGCCGGTTTCAACTTTAGTCAAATGGTTTCCCGCTCGCCGCGGATTTGCCACCGGATTGGCCATTATGGGGTTCGGCTTTGCTTCGCTCATCGGCGGACCGCTGATGCAAAAGCTCACGGCCCTCTATGGTCTATCAGCGAACTTTCTCATCATGGGAGGGGCGTACGCGGTTGTCATGACGCTCTCCTCCCTTTATTTAATGCCTCCGAAAGCTGGTGAAACGGTTGATCTCACCAAGCTTTCCGACGATGCATCGGAAAAACTGAAGAAAGCCGCTGCCGCCCAAACCGGCAGACAGTACACGCGCCGCGAAGCCGTCCAGACCTGGGAATTTTGGTCGCTTTGGTGGCTTTTCTTCACCAACATTACCTGCGGCATCGGACTCCTCGCTGTTGCCTCTCCGATGGCTCAGGAAGCCGTCGGCATGAATGTTGCCGGTGCTGCCGCGCTCGTGGGCGCCATCGGCATCGTCAATGGTCTTGGGCGGCTCGCCTGGTCAACGCTTTCCGATTGGATGGGACGTGCAGCGACATACGTGCTTTTCTTTGTGATCGAAACGGCAGCCTTCTTTGCGCTCGCCCAAACCCCGTCAGAAGCCCTTTTTTATATCCTCGTTCTCACGATCATCAGCTGCTACGGCGGCGGATTTTCCTGCATGCCGGCCTTCCTTTCGGATTTGTTCGGTGTTCGTCAGCTCTCCTCCATTCACGGCATCATGCTGACGGCTTGGGCCTTGGCCGGCATTGCCGGGCCGATGCTTTTATCCGTCATTAAGGAAACGACCGGGAGCTACCACCAAACGATGCTGGTTTTTGCCGGTTTGATGGCGGCTGCCCTCGTGCTTTCCCTCATCTTGAAAGTGAAGAGCACCAAACACTGAGGATCGAGTTATTGGCCAAACGCGCTCTTTTTAGTCGAATGGTCGTTTTGATGCAGAAATAATCTTGAGGAGAAATGCATTCTGCACTGAAATGAAGCCCTCAATACCAGCTTGATTCAAATAGTGATGAGCTGAAAAGATGGCTTCAGCGGTACCGCAGATGTCTGCCTCAGCAGGCATGGACGGGAATGATTTCAATAATCGACAGACTGAACAACAATCGGCTCATGCAATTCGCATGAGCCGCAACAAAAGTGCTCCAGAAGCTTTCCAAAAGGCCGGCTCGTCGTCCTTGCGGCCGTCTTTGCCCGCTTGATGCATCAATTTTTTGGAGAGACCGTTCGTGCGCTTAATAGCGACGGCATTCTTACGGCTTTCCGCCCAACCGCAAATCGTTTTGTCCGCGCAATGTCCCGCTTCGCCCGGAGCTGGGGCTTACTGGTTAATGCCGCCCTCCTCCTGCGCTCTGGAACTAAACACCGATCCCTGCAGACCTTTTTTGGCGACATAGGCTTCTACCCACCGCTTCACGCTTGTCTGTGATGCCCCGGTCATTTCGGAAACTTCTTTAAGGGTATGGCCGGTCAGACGCAAACGGACAGCCTTCTCTTTGATGTAGCGGTTATAGCGAAAGAGCGACGGCGAAATTTCCGTTTTGAAAGTGCCCTTCTTCCAAGCGTTTGACCAGTCTTTGACGGTATTGGCCGGAATATTGAGCATCCTCGCAGCCCGCACGTACCCATACCCGGCTTCGAAGAGCTTAACGGCGCTTCCGCGGAGCTGAGCGGGATTGCAGTACTTCGGACGCAGCCGGTTGCGCACGGACTGTTCGGGCGGAGATGACGGAGCTGAGAACGGCATTTGAACCTCGCAATCCGAATTCAAGGTAAAAAAAAAGCCCGTCCCCCGCACAGGCGGCAGACGGGCGCGAGATGAGAGGCGGGATCGAACTGCCGGGCAGTCCGTCTCACCTCAGTTCATTGGTTGTTCACCCGCCTCCGCCGACCCTTGGAGTACGGCCGACGGAGGCTTGGAGCTCACGACTGAGGAATAAGTTCCTCAATTCGATGCGCGTTTTTAGAACGAGTAACGGAGGTTGGCGTTGAAGGCATTGTTCATGCGATCGTCGCCGCCGGCCGTCAGACC
>ENA-OXEA01000663-OXEA01000663.1-human-gut-metagenome-genome-assembly--contig:-NODE-663-length-21521-cov-14.610034_pt1 | contig 21521 bp, 17 predicted proteins | sample MGYA00249352_ERZ652237 | MGnify/ENA primary metagenome ERZ652237 (study PRJEB26925, sample SAMN05826962) | human gut metagenome | biome: ENVO:2100002; feature: ENVO:00000062; material: ENVO:00002003... | reverse complement strand
ACTTGGAGAAGATGATGTGGCCGCTCTGCTCACCGCCGATGCGGCAGCCGTTCTTTGCCATATACTCGTAGACATACTTGTCGCCCACGGCAGTCTTGGCGTAGCCGATGCCCTGCTCGTCAAAGGCCTTGTACAGGCCAAAGTTGGACATGACCGTGGTGACAACGGTGTTGGTCAGCAGCTTGCCGCGCTCCTTCATGTAGCAGCCGTAGATGTACAGGATGTGGTCACCGGTGATCACATTGCCCTTTTCATCCACGCAGAGGCAGCGGTCTGCATCGCCGTCATAGGCAAAGCCCACGTCCAGACCCTTTTCCACCACAAACTTCTGCAGGCCCTCGATGTGGGTGGAGCCTGCGTTCAGGTTGATGTTCAGGCCGTTGGGCTGGTTGTTGATGACGTAGGTGTCTGCGCCCAGCGCATCGAACACGCTCTTGGCAATGTTCCAGCTGGCACCGTTGGCGCAGTCCAGACCCACCTTGATGCCCTTGAAGGAGTAGATGCCCAGGCTGATCAGGTAGCCCATGTAGCGGTTGCGGCCCGCCACATAGTCCACGGTGCAGCCGATATGCTCCCGGTGGGCAAAGGGCAGCTCCGGCCAGTCCTGATCAAAGACATGGAGCTTGCCGTCGATGTAGTCCTCCACCAGCAGCAGGGTCTCCTCGGGCATCTTTTCGCCGTAGCAGTCGATCAGCTTGATACCGTTGTCGTAGAACGGGTTATGGCTGGCAGAGATCATAATGCCGCAGTCAAAATCATCCACGCGGGCAATGTAGGCCACACTGGGGGTGGTGGTGACGTGGAGCAGGTAGGCATCTGCGCCGGAAGCGGTCAGGCCCGCCACCAGGCTGTACTCGAACATATAGCTGGAGCGGCGGGTATCCTTGCCGATGACGATGCGGGCAGGCTCGTTGTTGCCGCTGCGCTCCCGCAGTGCATTATAATACCAGCCCAGAAAACGGCCTACCTTGTAGGCGTGGTCGGCGGTCAGGTTTACACCGGCCTCGCCACGGAAGCCGTCGGTTCCAAAATATTTTCCCATGATTCTCTTCTCCTTCTATTGCAACGTTACGTTTTCTCTTATCCCTGAGAGCGCTCTCTCCTTGCTCTTACTCTTTATAATAGCATAAAATCGGAAAAGAATCCATGGGTTTGGGCATTCTGTGCAGCCCGCCCCCGGAACACCAGCTCTTTTTTCAGCCTTTACTGCATCTTTAGGAAAAGTATGGTATACTTTTCATCTGGAGTAGAATAGATATGGAGGGATCCCCATGAAGCAGAAGACCCGCTGGCACGACGCGCTGGTCCTGGCCGCTGTGCTGTGCGCTGCCTTTCTCATCGTGACCGGCACACAGCAGATCACCGGCCGGATCGATGGCGTTGCATCGATGGTGTTTGTTCTGGCAGTTTTTTTGACCTCGGTCTATACGGATGGTTATGTGTGGGGCGTGGTGGCTTCCCTGATCGGCGTGCTGGCCGTGAATTTTGCGTTCCGCTCCCCTTACTTTGCCTTCAACTTCACTCTGCCGGAAAACCTGTTCTCGGGCATGGCGATGCTGGTGGTGTCCATTATGACCAGCACCCTGACCACCCGCATCAAAAAGCAGGAACAGCTGCGGATGGAGAGCGAGACCGAAAAGATGCGGGCCACCCTGCTGCGGGCCGTCTCCCACGATCTGCGCACGCCCCTTACTTCCATTTACGGGGCCTGTTCCACGGTCATTGAAAATTATGACAGCCTGGAAAAAGAGCAAAAATTAAAACTTCTTGGCGAAGCCTGTTCCGATGCCCAGTGGCTGAACCGGATGGTGGAGAACCTGCTGTCCGTCACCCGCTTTGACGGCGGGCAGGTGGCCGTGCAAAAGACCCCCACCGTGCTGGACGAACTGATCGACACCGTGCTGGTACGGTTCCAGAAGCGCTACCCCAAGGTGCCCGTTACCACCTACCTGCCCGACAGCTTCATCGTGATCCCCATGGACTCGATGCTGATCTCACAGGTGCTGACGAACCTTTTGGAAAATGCCGCCGTCCACGCCGAGGGGATGACCCAGCTGACCCTGCGGGTGTTCACGCTGGGCAGCCGGGCAGTGTTTGAGGTATCGGACAACGGCTGCGGCATTCCGAAGGAGCGCCTGCGCACCCTGTTCACCGGTGTGCTGCCCGCCGATGCCGCGGCCGACAGTGGCAAGCACGGCATGGGCATCGGCCTTTCGGTCTGTGCCGCCATCGTCAAGGCACACGGCGGCGAGATCCAGGCCGAGAGCAAGGTGGGCGAGGGCACCAGCATCCGCTTCTGGCTGGAGACCGAATCGATCGAGACGGAGGAAAACGAAGATGAGCAATAACAAATTCAAGGTTCTGGTCGTGGAAGATGAGGCCAACATCTGCAGCTTTATTGAGACGCTGCTGGAGACCAACGGCTATCAGGCCCTTGTTGCCAACACCTGCGCCATGGGCCAGACCCTGTTCACCTCCCACAATCCGGACCTTATCATCCTGGATCTGGGCCTGCCTGACCGGGACGGGCTGGAGCTCATCCGTTTTGTGCGGCAGAAGTTCCTGACCCCCATCGTCGTGCTCTCGGCCCGCACCACCGAGCAGGACAAGATCGAAGCGCTGGATCTGGGAGCCAACGATTACATCACCAAACCCTTTGGCACCGGCGAGCTGCTGGCCCGGGTGCGCGCCGCCCTGCGCACCAACCGCTTCGGCGTGCTGGGCGGGATGCCCGGCGGCGTGTTCCGGGCACAGGGGCTTGAGATCAACTACGAGCGCCGCAAGGTCTTTGTGGACGGTGCCGAGATCAAGCTGACCCAGACCGAATACAACATCGTGGCCTTCCTCTCGGAACATGCAGGCCGGGTGATGACCTATGCCGCCATCGTTCGGGCCATCTGGGGCGATACCGACTGCGGCAGCACCAAAAAGCTGCAGGTCAACATGGCAAACATCCGCAAAAAACTGGGCAGCGTGCCCGGGCGCAACACCTATATTCTGAACGAGCTGGGCGTGGGATACCGGATGATCGACGAGGACACCGATGCCAGGCCCGAAAGCTGAGGACTGCGTATGCTTCCTGCACTGATCATTTTTCTGCTGACCTATCTTCTGATGCTGGTCCTGCCGCAGTACCGGCCTTTTGCCGCGCTGGGCGGGGCCGCTCTGTTTCTGGCTCTGGGCGCGGCGGGCCTGTGGGACTTCACCCTGATAGATGCCGCCCGGGCCGTGGATTTCAATGTCCTGCTGATGATGGCGGGCACCATGGGCACGGTCTCCCTCTTTATTGAGAGCAGGATGCCCGCCCGGCTGGCCGAGCTGCTCATCGTGCGGGTGCCCAACGTGAAATGGGCCGTGTGTATGCTGGCCCTTTTTGCCGGGGTCATCAGCGCCTTTGTGGACAATGTTGCCACGGTGCTCATGGTGGCCCCTGTGGGCCTTGCCATTGCCCGCAAGCTCAAGATCTCCCCCGTGCCCGTCCTCATCTCCATTGCGGTCTCCTCCAACCTGCAGGGAGCTGCCACCCTTGTAGGCGACACCACCAGCATCCTGCTGGGCGGCTTTGCGGGGATGAACTTCTTCAATTTCTTCTGGATGGAGGGCAGGCCCGGCATCTTCTTCGGGGTGGAGCTGGGGGCGCTGGCCTCTCTGGGCGTGCTGCTGTTCACTTTCCGGCACGAGACCCAGCCCATCTCGGCCACGGTGGAGACCGAGGTCACCGACACAGTTCCCTCCGCCCTGATGCTGCTGACGGTGGGTCTGCTCATCGCGGCCTCCTTCCTGCCCCAGCCTGCGGGCGGTCTGCCGCTGGCGCTCTATGGCCTGCGCAGCGGTCTGATCTGTGCAGGGGTCTGCCTGTTCGGCATCCTGCGCGCCTGCCTGCGCCGCCACTCGTTCGCGCCGTTCCGGCTGGCGGCCCGGGAGCTGGACTGCGACACCCTGCTGCTGTTGTTCGGGCTGTTCATCCTGATCGAGGGCATCCGCAAGGCCGGGGTCATCGATGCCGCCGCCCAGCTGTTCTACACCCTCTCCGGTGATGATCCCTTACGGCTCTATACCCTGCTGGTATTCGTCTCGGTGGGCCTTTCTGCCTTCATCGACAACATCCCCTATGTGGCCACCATGCTGCCGGTGGTGCAGGGCATTGCCGAGCTGATGAACGGCGGTGTAGGCTTCCCGCCTGAGCTGTTTTATTTCGGCCTGCTCACGGGCGCAACTCTGGGCGGCAACCTGACCCCCATTGGCGCTTCGGCCAACATTGCAGCCATCGGCATCCTGCGCAAGCAGGGTGAGCAAGTACGCACCCGTGATTTTCTGCGCATCGGCATCCCGTTCACACTGGCAGCCGTCCTGACGGGCTATGTGTATCTCTGGCTGGTGTGGGGCGCATAAGCGCTGCCGTGCCAAAGCAGTAGCAAAAAACGCGCCGTGTACAACGACACAGCGCGTTTTTCTTGTTTATTCCAACCCGATCTGCCGGGCGTATTCTTCCAGCAGCTCCCGTTCCAGGAAGGGGGTTTTCACGCCCTCACGGTCGCGGTAGGTCTCGTGGCCCTTGCCGATGACAGCGATCAGGTCGCCCTCCTGGGCGTGATCCACGGCGTAGTGGAGCGCGTCCAGACGGTCGGGGATCTCCACAAACTTGGCATCTGGGTTGCCCTTGTTCATGCCCACCCGGATATCGGCGAGGATGTCCTCGATCTTCTCAAAGCGGTTGTTGTCCTCGGTCAGGATGGAGAAATCCGCCATTTTTGCACAGGTCTCGCCCATGCCGTAGCGGCGCAGCTTGGAGCGGTTGCCGCCGCAGCCGAACACCACCACCAGCCGGTGGGGGTGATAAGCCCGCAGGGTAGTGAGCAGGCTCTCGGTGGAGACCTCGTTGTGGGCGTAGTCCAGCAGGATGGTAAACTTTTTGCTGATGGGCACCAGTTCCACGCGGCCCTTGACCACGCACTTGCCCAGACCCTCATGGATGGCGGCATCGGGCAGGCCCAGCACCTTGCCCACGGCCAGGGCGGCCAGCGCGTTGTAGACGCTGAACTCGCCGGGCATGTTCACCCTGACATCCATATTGTCTCTGCCGGAGACGTGGAACGCCACGCCCAGAAAATCGTGGGTGCGCAGCAGCTCACAGCCCTCGGCGCGGTAGTCGGCCTTTTCACTGCGGCCATAGGTCACCAGCTTGCAGGTGTGGCCTTCCAGCAGGGCTTCGGTGTTCTCGTCATCGATGTTCACCACGCCCACATCACACCGCCGGAAGAGCTGCCCCTTCCAGCTGCGGTACTCCTCAAAGGTCTTGTGCTCACCGGGGCCGATGTGGTCGGGAGAAAGGTTGGTGAACACGCCGATATCATAGTGCACACCCGCCACACGGTCCATCATCAGGCCCTGGCTGGACACCTCCATCAGGGCCACATCGCAGCCTGCGTCCAGAAACTGGCGGAAGGTCTTTTGCAGCTCGTAGCTCTCAGGGGTGGTGTTGGCGGTATCCTGATGACGGCCCATGAAATAGATGCCGTTGGTGCCGATCATGCCGACCTTTTTCCCGGCAGCTTCCAGCACACTCTTGATCATGTGGGTGGTGGTGGTCTTGCCCTTGGTACCGGTCACGCCGATCATGGTCATCTGGCGGGAGGGGTTGCCAAAGAGGTTGCCGCTCATCAGCGCCATGGCATAGCGGCTGCTCTCCACCTTGACCACGGTCACACCGGGCATGGCAGAAAGGTCGATGTCGTGCTGGATGACCAGCACGCTCACGCCCTTGGCGGCGCAGTCCGCGGCAAACTCGTGGCTGTCACGCTGGGTGCCCACGATGCAGACAAAGGCAAGGCCCGGGGCCGCCTTCCGGCTGTCGTAGATGATGTCCTGCACTTCGGTATCCAGGCTGCCCTGCACCAGTGTAAAGGGCACGCCTTCCAGTAATTGTTCCAGCTTCATAACATTACACGCTCCTCATTGGGTCGTTTGGGGTTGGTTTGCATCGCCCGCTGCCGGGGTCGTTCCTTCGGCGGGGGTCGGCTGTGCCGTCTGTCCGGCCTCGGGGCCTGCCGGGGCCGCGGCGGTATCCGTTGGTGTTTCGGCAGCGGCATCTGCGGCGGCTTCGCCCTCTGCCGGGGCAGTGCCGTCTGTGGCAGTGCCCTCTGCCGGGGCGGTGTCGTCTGTGGCCGTGCCTTCTGCCGTTTCACCGGTCACACCTTCTTCGGCGGGTGTTTCCTCCACCGGTTCAGGCAAGATGTAGCCGGAGGGCAGCTCCGGTTCGCCCTGTGCAAAGGTGAACTTGCGGGTGCTGGACATGCTGATATGGGTGAAGTCCAACTTTCCGGTGTCGGTCGCGGCACAGCCCTTGCCGTCCTCATTCAGCAGGACGTGCTTTGCCAGCTTGAGCTTATATTCCAGCTCGTTCAGGGTGCCCAGCCAGACGCTGATGCGGTCCTGATAGAGGAAGGCCATCTCGTCCACATCCGCAAACTCGATGCGGGTCACGTCGGCGCTCATGCCTGCGGCATCCAGGGCAGCCAGCAGGGTGTTCAGGCTTTCCAGCCGCTGGTCCGCCTCCTCCTCAACAGTGCCGGAGGCGCTGCTGTCGGCGGCGCTGTCCGGGGTGCTGTCCGGGGTGCTGTCGGCCTTGGGCTCCGCCGCAAAGGTCAGCTGTTCGCCGGGCTCGGCAGAGACCGGTTCGCCGCCGTACAGGGTGGGCAGACCGGCAGGCTGGGCAGAATCCTTCTCCAGGATCTTCAGGCCGCCCGAGAGGGTCAGCCAGCCGGAGGAGGTCTGCATGGCCCAGGCAGGCTGGGCTTCTGTTACCCGCACCACCACGGTGCCGGGGTAATTCCGCTCCACCCGGATATCCTCCAGCATAGGGAACACTTTTTCCAGCGCGGCGGCCTTGCTGCCGGGGTCAAAACTGAAGATATTCTCTTCCAGATGGACATCCAGCGCCTGCAGGATCTGGTCGCTGGTGTAGCTGCCGGCCTCCTGCACCACACCGTCCGCTGTCTGCACCTGAATGGAGCTGATCTTGAACAGCATCGTCACGGTGAGGTAGACCCCCGCGCCGATGACGCAGAGCAGCATGACAAGGGCCGTGAGCCGCCGCATGAGCCTGCGCCGCCGGATGGCGGCCCGGGTCAGCTTCCGCTTTTTCCTGCCCTCCCGCCGGACGGGGTCACGCCGGGCGTTCTGCCTCTGAACCGGCCGCATCCGCTGGCCGCTGCGATTCTGGGCGTTCTGCGGGCGGCGCTGGGCGTTCCGGTTCTGGCCGCTGGCCGGGCGGCGGTTCCGCTGGTTGCCCCCGGAGGTGCGCCTCTGGCCGTTCTGCCCGCTGCGGGGGCGCTGTGCGCCGCTCTGGCTGCTCCGCCCGCCGGTGGGAAAGGTGATGCTGTTATCCGGGTAGGAGCCGTAGTTCACCGTGCGCTCCGTGTACCGGCTGGGGCGGGGCGCATCGGGGTCATAATTGGGGTTCGTAATGGGGTGGCCGCCGGAGGAATATCCTGCGTACCCGCTGTACCCCAGGTCACTGCCTGCACCCGCGCTGCTGCGGCGCTGGGTGCTCTGCCCGCCGCGCCGATCATCCCGGGCCTGATCGTAGGCCCGGCGGCGCTTGCGATTCCGGCTGTTCCGGTCATTCTGCGGCATCCGGCTGCACCTCCTTTCCTCTGTTTTTTCCTTCCGTTACGGGGTCTTGACCAGCTTGAGCAGGGCATCCGCAATGCGGTCCAGGCTGTCGTCCACCGACAGGCTCCGGGCATTGCGGCCCATCTCAGCCAGCTTGCCGGGCTGGGCCAGCATCCCGGAAACGGTCTGCACCAGCTTTTCGCCGGTCAGGTCTTTTTCCTCAATGACCACAGCAGCACCGGCCTTCTGCAGCTCCATGGCGTTGTAATACTGGTGATTCTCGGCCACATTGGGGCTGGGGATGAGCACAGCGGCACGGCCCACAGCCTCCAGCTCGGCCAGTGTCAGGGCACCGGCGCGGCTGATGACAAGGTCCGCTGCGGCCAGCAGCTCGGGCATATTGTTGATGTATTCCTTCACCACAAGGCTCTCGCCGGGGGCAAAGCCCTTTTCCTTTTCCAGATCCTGAAACAGCTGCACGCCGTACTGACCGGTGGCATGGAGATGGAGGACGGGCTTGTGATTTTTCTGCTCCCAGGCGCAGAGGTCGGCCACCACCTCGTTCACGCGGCGGGCACCCAGACTGCCGCCGAAGGAGAGGATCACGGTGCGGTCGCCTGCGCCCAGTTCGGCACGGATGGCTTCCCGGTTCTTCGCCTGGGTGAACACCTCCGGCCGGACGGGATTGCCCACCACGATGGTCTTTTCGGGTGCGCCCAGCTTTTCCACGGCGGCAGGCACGGCGGCGAACACGATGTCCACATCCGGGGCCAGCAGCTTGTTGGTCACGCCGGGAAAGGCGTTCTGCTCATGCAGGGCGGTCTTGATGCCCTGTCTGGCGGCGCAGCGCACCACCGGGCCGGACACATAGCCGCCGCAGCCAATGACCAAGTCGGGCTGGATATCCTTCATCATCTTTTTGGCCTTGGGGCCGGAGAGTGCCAGATTCCACAGGGTAATGAAATTCCGCTTGATATTGTTCAGGCTCAGCTTCCGCTGAAAGCCGGTGATCTCGATGTGATGGAAGGGATAGCCCGCCTGTGTGACCAGACGGTACTCCATGCCCTCCTTCCGGCCCGCAAAATAGATCTCGGCGGTGGGGTCGGCTTTTTTGATGGCTCCCGCAATGGCCAGAGCCGGGTTGATATGACCGGCAGTGCCGCCGGCTGCAATGAGTACACGCATCTTGGTTCCTCCTTACTGTTCTGTCTGCGCTCTGCGCGCGGTATCCAGCACAATGGTCTTTGCCTTGCGCTGGCGCTCCCGCTCGGCGTGGGCTTCCTCCCGTTCCAGACGGGCCCGTTCGCCGTTGCGTCCGATATTGACCATAACGCCCATCTCGGCCAGCAGCAGGATCAGGCTGGTGCCGCCGGAGGAGAAGAAGGGCAGCGAAATGCCGGTGTTGGGCAGGGTGTTGGTGACAACGGCGATGTTGCAGAACACCTGCCAGGCGATCTGCGCCATGATGCCGATGCCCACCAGCGTGCAGAACCGGTTTTCGGCATGGAAAGCGATCCAGAAGCCCTGCACCAGAAAGAGGACGAACAGCACGATGACGATCACCGCACCGACGAAGCCCAGTTCCTCGCACACGACACTGAAGATAAAGTCGTTGGTGCTCTCCGGCAGCCAGAGCTGCTTTTCGATGCTGTTGCCCAGCCCCAGCCCCGTGGCACCGCCTGAGCCGATGGCGTACAGGCTCTGCTTGGTCTGGCTGGTCATCCGGTCAAGATCCTGCGTCCAGCCGTCCAGACGGCTCTGCAGGTAGTCGATGGAGTCCACGTGCTTCAGCAAAGTCTCCAGCAGGAACAGCGCGGCACCGGCACAGCCCCAGGTAATGATGCCGCCGCTGCCGCCCAACAGCAGGATGGTGCCCACGATGGCTGTGGTCAGCAGGATGCCCGACATGTGGGGCTCCAGCACCAGCAGGATCAGGACAGGCACCAGCCACAGGATGGGCCGGATGAGTTCCACCACGATGCTGTGGTAGACCCACTTGCGCAGGGGCAGCTCGCCGAATTTGATCTGCGGGGTCCTGGCGGCAATGTCTGCCGTGAGCAGGATCATCTCAAACTTTGCCACCTCGGAGGCCTGCAGGGTCAGGCCTCCGAAGCTGATCCACCGGCGGCAGCCGTTGATGGGGCTGCTGAACAGCACCAGCACCAGCAGGATCAGGCAGACGATATAGCCCAGCTTGACCATTCTGCGCAGGAAGCGGTGGTCAAAATAGGAGAACAGGAACATCATACCCAGGCCCAGCACCGTGCAGAGCAGCTGGGATTTGATGTAATGGAAGCTGTCCCCAAAGCGGAGATAGCCCGTGGTATAGCTTGCACTGAACAGCATGACCAGCCCGAACACCATGATGATGGCCAGGGTCGCCATCCAGTTGAGCAGGATGGGCGGCCAGGGGCCGGGGTCCCGCTGAAAGACGGAAAAAGGCTCTGCTTTTTTTCTGCGGAGTGTTGCCAAACTGCACCCCTCCTTAACTGATTTTTGCCAGCTGAACGGTCAGCGCCACGCCCAGCATGGCAATGATACAAAAGGTATAGAAGATCTGTTCCGTGCTCTGGCCCCGCAGCTCCAGCCAGCGGTGGAGCGGTGCCGAGCGGAACAGCTGCCTGCGGCCCCGGCTGGCCTTGCAGACCAGGATCTGCAGGGCCACCATGCCGCCCTCCAGCCAGAAGGGCAGGGCCAGCGGCAGGGTGAGGTCAGGCCAGCCGATGCACAGGGGAACGCACCCCAGCATCCCGGCCAGAAACAGGCTGCCCACGCTACCCAGCCGCAGCTTTGCGGGCGGGAAGTTCCAGAGCAGGAAGGCCATCAGAGCACCGGCCAGCGCGGCGGGCAGAACGCCCAGCGGGAACCAGCCCAGCAGGGTCATCACCCCCATCAGGCCCAGCATGGCCGCAAAGGACGTGCCGCAGACGATGCCGTCCATGCCATCGGCAATGCGGGCACACTCGGCCAGTGCGACCAGCAGCCCTTCCCACAGCAGCGGGGCAGCAATGCCCAGATCGACATAGCCCACGCCCGGCAGGGTGATCCCGGCTGCAAGGCAGCCTCTGGCTCCCAGCAGCACCAGCACCACGGCACCGGCAGCGGCTTCCAGCCCAAGGCGGGTGTGCCGCCGCTGGCCCAGCACAGAACGGCTGCGGATGCGGGCCAGATCCTCCAGCAGGCCCACGCCGCCAAAGAGCAGAGCCCCCAACAGCGCTGTGAGCAGCCGGACCGAGAACAGGCTCTCGGCCCCCAGCAGCTCAGGCTGAGCCACACAGGCGGCAGTCCAGCCCACGCCCACAGCAGCCAGCACCCCCACCATCAGGCAGAGCCCGCCCATGGTGGGGGCCTGCGGCGGGCGCTCCGGCTCGGCATCCGGCGCTTCCTGCTTGGGTGATGGTGCCTGCCGGGCCTTGGGCTCATCCCAACGTCCCTGGAACGCCCGCAGCAGCGGCACCATCAGATTCCCGAGCGCCGCCGTGAGGAAGAACCCCAGCGTTGAGGCGGCGATCAAGGCGAAACGAATCATAGCTTGATGTTACTCCTTGTAAAAGATCTCCAGCACTTTTTCCAGTGCCATACCGCGGCTTGCCTTGACCAGCAGGGCATCGCCGGGCTGCATTTTGTTCAGCAGGGTCTCGGCGGCCTGAGCGTAGGTGTCGGCATGGAGGGTGGGCAGCCCCTTGGCAGCAGCCACCACGGCAATGCGCTTGGCCTGCTCGCCATAGGTGACGAGGTAGTCCACCTTGTTCTCCACGGCCTGACGGCCCACCTCCTCGTGGGCGGCGCGGCTGATATCGCCCAGCTCCAGCATATCGCCCAGCAGGGCAAAGCGGCGCTTGCAGGGATACTCCCTGAACATGGCCAGCGCGGCCTTCATGCTGTCGGGGTTGGCGTTGTAACAATCCTCAATGACATCCACGCCTCTGACGTGCACCACCTTCTGGCGCATTCCGGTCTGCTCAAAGTCGGCCAGACCGGCAATGACCCGGCGGGCATTCAGCCCCAGACGGGTGGCGGCGCAGTAGGCAGCCAGTGCGTTGGCCACGTTGTGCCGGCCCATGGCGGGGATCTTTACGAGGAAAGTCCCCTCCTCGTGATCCTCCAGCACAAAGCTCATGCCCTTTTCATCCTGCTGGATGGACAGGGCACAGACATCAGCGTTCTCATCGCCCAGGCTGAACCAGACCGGGCGGACATGGTCGGGCAGGACGGCCTTGCGCAGGAAGGGGTCGTCCCCGTTCAGCACCAGCGGAGCACCCTCCGGCAGACCGGCGCAGATCTCCAGCTTTGCCTTGCAGATGTTCTCCTGACTGCCCAGATTGCCGATGTGGGACACCCCGATGCAGGTGATGATGCCCACATCCGGGCGGGCGCACTTGCTCAGGCGCTCGATCTCCCCGGCGTGGCTCATTCCCATCTCCACCACGGCGTACTGGGTCTCTTTGCCGATGCGGAACATGGTGCGGGGCAGGCCCAGCTCATTGTTCTGGTTGCCCTCGGTCTTGATGGTACTGCCAAAGCCTGCAATGGCGGCGTAGGTCATCTGTTTGGTGGTGGTCTTGCCCACGCTGCCGGTCACGCCCACCACTTTGGGGTGGAACTGGCTGCGATAATTGGCACCCAGCACCATCATGGCGTGGTAGCTGTCCGGGCAGATCACGCTCTTCTCCTCCGGCACGCCTTCCACGGGGTGGTTCAGCACCACGCAGAGCGCGCCGTTTTCCAGCGCCTTGGCGGCAAAATCATGGCCGTCGAATTTTTCGCCCGGGAACGCCACAAAGATGCACCCGGGGCAGACCTCACGGCTGTCGGTGGTCACCAGCGTGACCGGGGTCTCGCACTGGGCCAGCGCGTTGACGGCCAGGCCCTCCAACAGGATGTTTGCTGCAATTGCTTCCATACTCTCATTCCCCTTTATCCACAGATCAGATGTACGATGGTTCCTCGCTGGACGCTGGAGCCGGGTGCCTCACTCTGGCTCTGGACCGTGCCGGAGCCTTCGACTGTGCAGTTGAGCCCTGCGGCGTTCAGCATCTGCCGGGCAAAGTCCGCGCTCTTGCCGGTCACGTCCGGCACCTCGGCGTGTTTGCCCTCATAGGTATCGGTATACAGATAAACGGTGGTGCCGTAGGGCACCTCTGCCCCCGCACGGGGGTACTGGTAGGTAACAAGGGCGGCGGTCTGGTCGGATTCGCTCTCGGCCAGGTGATGCTTCAAACCCTTGATGTTCAGCTGCACCTGCGCGTTGCTCCACTCCTTGCCCGTCAGGTTGGGCACCTTGACGGTGGTGCCGCTGCGGTCCACGCCGTCGGTGGCGATGCCCAGATAGGGCGCGATCTCGCTGATGATGTTGCCCACCACCGGAGCCGCTAGAATGGACGAATAGTCGGTGCGGGCATTGTTGGGGTCGTCCAGCATGACATAGACCAGGATCTCCGGGTCGTTGGCGGGCAGGACAGCCGCAAAGGATGCCACCTTCTTGTAGTCGCCGTCGGCGCGGCGGTCCATGTTCAGCTGCTCGGAAGTGCCGGATTTGCCGCCGATGCGGTAGCCTGCAACGTAGGCGTTGCCGCCGCCGCCCTGGGTGCCATCGCCCACCTCAAACTCCATGATCTGGCGGATGGTCTCGCTGGCGCTCTCGCTGATGACCTGACGGCGGATGTTGGTGCCGATCTCCTGCACCACATTGCCGTTCTGGTCCGTGATCTTATCCACCACATGGGGGGTGACCAGATAGCCGCCGTTGACTGCCGCCGAGATGGCAGTGCACACCTGCAGCGGGGTCACGGCCATGGCCTGACCAAAGGCGGAGGAGGCCAGCTCCACCTCGCCCAGACGGCTTTTGCTGTAATACTGCATGAAGCTGGTCTCATTGGGCAGGTCCACACCGGTGCGCTCGGTGAATCCGAAGGCATCAAAGTAATCATAGAACAGGCTGGAACCCACGCGCTGGCCCAGCTGGACAAAGTAGATGTTGCAGCTGTTGCGCAGGGCCTCGGCCAGATTCTGGACCCCGTGCGACTTTCTGCCGGCGCAGTGGTAGGTCTGCTTTGCCACGCTGTACGCGCCGGAGCAGTTCAGGGTGGTGTAATAGGTCGCCTTGCCGCTGTCCACACCCATGGCGGCGGTGATGACCTTGAACACGCTTCCGGGGTAGTACAGCTCGGTGATGGTCTTGTTCTTCCACTGGATATCCCGGTAGGTGCCGGTGTAGTCAGCCTCCGCATCCGCGATCTTCTGGCCGTTCTCGTCCCGCAGGTAGTTGCCGTTCTCGTCTTTTTTGTAGATGGTGTACAGCTCCGGCTCGGCCTGCACCTGCTCCGTCAGGTAGGCCAGATTGGCGCTGAAATCCTGCGGGTCATTGGGGTCAAAGTCCGGCTTGGAGGCCATGGCAAGGATGGCACCGGTCTTGACATTCATCACAATGGCGCAGCCGCGGTTCTCAACGGTGTTGGCCGCCACGGCCTCGTTCAGGTAGCGCTCCACCACCTCCTGAATGTTCACATCCAGCGAGAGCACCAGATTGGAGCCGTCCTTGGCGGCGTAGGTGGTGGCGTTTTCATCGGCAATGGCATTGCCGTAGGCGTTGCGCAGGGTGATGGTGCGGCCATTCACACCGGCCAGCGTGGACTCATAGGAGTTTTCCAAACCGTACACGCCCTGACCATCCGCATTGCAGAAGCCCAGCACGGCAGCGGCAAAGCGGCCGTAGGGGTAATCCCGCTGGAAGCCCTTGGAGGCCGACACCGACACCCGCCCCTTGCGGACAGTGGGGGTGCCGTCGTCGCTCTCCTGCTGGCCCAGGCCCAGCTTGGCCAGGATCTTTTCCAGCGCACCAGCGGATTTTCCGCTCTTGCTGTGGGCCTTGTTGTAGGTCTTGACGTATTCCTCAATGGAGAGCTTGATGGCGTTGTTGACCTTGGTGGCCAGCACCTGATAGGAGCTTTCGTTTTGGGAGAGGGCATCGCAGACCGCCTGATACTGGGTCTGGTACTCCGCCGAAGTGGTGTCCACGCTGTCCAGACTCTCGCCGTCGCCCGAAAGCAGGCGGAGGGTGATCTGGGTGCAGACCTCCTTCATGGCGGCTTCATCGATGGTGCGGGTCTCCGCCTTGGTATCCTGATCGGTGGTGGTGGTATACAGGGCCGTGCTGTAGGAGGGGTCGGCCCAGATGGTCCAGACCACGCTGGTGGAGGCCAGCGTGATGCCGCTGGTGTCGTAGATCTCACCGCGGGTGGCCTGAATGGTGCTGTCCAGCAGCTGCTGCTCGGCGGCGTACTGGCGGTAGGTGGCACCGTCGCGGATCTGGATCTTGTACAGGCTGTAGATCACGGTCAGCGCGGCGGCCACCACAAGAAGCACGGCGGCACCAAAGCTGATATGGCGCAGCCGGGCACTGAGCCGTGCGTGCGGGTCCGCACTGCGGCGGCGGGTACTGTTCTTTTTGGGTTTGGAGGATGGTGTTTGCATTGCGTACTCCCGAAGAAAACCGAAAAAGCGTGCGCTGCCGCACGCTTTTCGTTGTTTGGTTTATTTTGCCGTTCTGACAGAGGCAAGAATGGTCATTGCCCCATCGTGGAGCAGATCCGACCACTGCCGCACAGCGGATGCCTTGCGCACCAGAACGCTGCCCTCATCCAGCCGGATGTAGGTGATCTGGCTCTGGTCGATCTTCATCAGCCCCAGGCGTGTGGCAGTCTCCTCAACACTTGTGATGTTGGTGCGGCTGTTCAGGGCACTGTTGTAGTATGTATACTGGCTCTGCTCGCTCACAAGCTCTGCCTTGGCGCTCTGGATCTGAGAGTTCAGCTCCACCAGCTGTGCCTCGCTCCACAGCAGGCTCACCGCAAAGCCCACCAGCAAAGCCGCGCCCACCAGCTGCAGCGCGTGCTGCATGGCGGCCCGCACGGGGTTCAGCCGCTTTTTGCCGCCCTTTTCTACCCGCAGCGGGACTTTGGGCTGTGCCTGCGGCGCTCTTCTGCGCCGAACCTCTGTCATATCGTATGCTGCCTGACCCATGGTGATCTCCTCCTCACATCTCCGGGGCTGTGCCGCCCTCAGATCTTTTCCAAAACCCGCAGGTGGGCCGAGCGGCTGCGCCGGTTCTCTTCCAGCTCCTGCGTGTTGGCTTCAATGGGTTTGCGTGTGATCAGCTTTGCTTTGGCTTTGCCGCCGCAGACGCACACCGGGAACTCCGGCGGGCAGGTACAGGCGGTGGACCAGCGGCGGAACTTGTTCTTGACCAGCCGGTCCTCCAGCGAGTGGAAGGTGATCACACAAAGTCTTCCACCCGGTGCGAGATGCGCAAAAATGGTGTCCAGCCCCTCTTCCAGCGCGTCCAGCTCATGGTTTACCGCAATGCGCAATGCCTGGAAGGTGCGGCGGGAGGGGTTTTTGTTCTTCCGGCGCTCCGCCGGGGGCATGGCGCTGGCCACGATATCCGCCAGCTGCAAGGTCGTTTCAATGGGGGCAGTTTCCCGGGCTTCCACGATCCTGCCCGCGATCTGCCAAGCGAAGGGCTCCTCGCCGTAATCCCGCAGGATGCGGGCCAGCTCCTCCCGGCTCTCGCTGTTCACGAGATCGGCGGCCGTCTCCCCCTCCTGGCTCATCCGCATGTCCAGCGGGGCATCCGCCCGGTAGGAAAAGCCCCGGGCCGCGTCATCCAGCTGATGGCTGGACACCCCCAGATCCAGCAGCGCGCCGTTGATCGTTTCAATGCCCAGCTGCTCCAGAGCTTGTCCGGCATAGCGGAAGTTGATCTGCACCACGGTGGCAGGCAGGCCCGCCAGCCGGGCCCGGGCCGTCTGCACGGCATCGGGGTCCTGATCCAGCGAGATGAGCCTGCCGCCCTGCTCGCCGTTCAGCCGCAGAGCGATCTGGCGGGAGTGCCCTGCGCCGCCCGCCGTGCCGTCCAGATAGGTGCCTGCCGGGTCGATCTTCAGGCCGTCCAGGCACTCGTTCAGCAGCACCGGGACATGCTCAAACGAGGCCGGGTCAAAGGGCTGTGCCGTTTTTACTGTGTCCATGTTCCCAGCCTCCTTTCAAAACTCAGATAAGATCCTGCATCTGCCGCCCTTTTCTGCCCGGAGCTGCTGCCCGGGAAAGCGGCCTGCGGCCTGCCGGGAGTTTGTGGCCCGGTCAGCCTTGAGGATACAATTTTATTGTAACAAAACAGGCCCCTGATTGCAAGAGTTTCCCTTTTGTTTTTTCTCTCAAAATGTACCAAAAAAAGCCCCTGCAAGCCGTCGTTTTTGCTTGCAGGGGCCGGAAGCTCTCACCGGGAAATTTCACATTCCCGCATCAGAGCTGTTTCCGGGGGCTCTGGCGCAGGTTTGCACGGACATTTTTGACCTGTGCGGCGTTTTCCGCCATCGTCTCTTCCGTGGTCTTGAGCATATTATCACAGTAGTCGGTCACGGTCTGGCGGACAGTGCGGGCCTCGGCTTGGGCGGCGGAGACGATCTCTCCGGCGCGCTGCTGGGCCGCCTTGACGATCTCGGCCTCGCTCACCAGCACACGGGCGCGCTCCTCGGCCTTTTTTACAATGGCCTGCGCCTGTGCGTTGGCCGATTCGATGAGCTGGGCACGGTCGCTGACAATGGACTGGGCCTGCCGCAGCTCCACAGGCAGGTTCTGGCGGATCTCGTCCAGATAATCCCGGATCTGCTCCACATCCACGATGCGCTTGCCGCCCGAAAGGGGCATTCCGGCGCTCTCCTCCAGCGTATCCTCAATGGTATCCAAAAGCTCGTTTACGTTCATTCCGCATCTCCCTCTCCGGCGCTCTGCAGGGGCTTACCATACTTCCACAGCAGGACTTTGCCGTATTTATACTGTTTTTTCAGGGTCATGCCGCCCACCTCGGCAGGCAGCACCAGGCCGGTCTCACTCTCGCAGATCACGATGCCGCCCGGAGCCAGGCATTTGTCCACGCCGGGCAGGATCTTTTCCAGCGTGCCGGTGTGGAAGGGCGGGTCCAGCAGCACGATGTCGAACTGCTCATGGCAGGCGGAGAGATACCGTGCCGCCTCGCCGATGTTGACCCGGCTGCGGTCAAACACGCCGCAGTTCTTGCAGTTCTTCATCACGATGTTCACGGCCTCCCGGTTCTCGTCCAGGAACACGCACCGGGCCGCACCCCGGCTCAGGGCCTCGATGCCCAGCTGGCCGCTGCCTGCGTAGAGGTCGAGCACCCGGGCACCGGGCAGGTCGAACTGGACGATGCTGAACATGGCCTCCTTGACCTGATCCATCGTCGGGCGGGTGATCTCGGTGCCGGGCAGGGCTTCCAGCCTGCGGCCCCGTGCTTCTCCTGCAATAACGCGCATGTATCTGCCTCCTTCTCCCGCTGTCCGGGCCCCCTGCCCGGCCAGCAGCTGTTTCGTATTTTCGTATCTCCATATTATCGTCAAAACGCAACTCTTTGTCAAGGGCACGCGTTGCACTCAGGGTGCAATTGTGCTAAAATCAGGGCAAAGCGCCCCATGTGCGGCGCGTTTTGCCAAAAAAGGAGAGTATCTGCTTATGAAAGTCCTGCTCATCAACGGCAGCCCCCACGAGAAGGGCTGCACCTATACCGCCCTGTCCCTGATCGCCGGGGAGCTGAACGCCAGCGGCATCGAGACCGAGATCCTGAACGTCGGCACAAAGCCGGTGGGCGGCTGCATCGGCTGCGGCGGCTGTGCCGCCGGTAAGGGCTGCGTGTTCGGCGGCGTGGTCAACGAGGCCATCGAAAAGGCCAAGACCGCCGATGCCTTTGTGTTCGGCACACCTGTCCACTATGCGTCCGCCTCCGGCAACATGACCAGCTTCATGGACCGTCTGGCCTACGCGGGCGGCAAGTATCTGGCCTACAAGCCCGCCGCCATCTGCGCTTCGGCCCGCCGCGCCGGCACCACCACCACGCTGGACCAGCTGGTAAAGTACCCCGAGTTCTTCCACATGCCGCTGGTCAGCGGCTCCTACTGGCCCATGGTCCACGGCTCCAAGCCCGAGCAGGTGCTGGAGGATGAAGAGGGCTGTGCCGTGATGCGGGAGCTGGGCCGCAACATGGCCTGGCTGCTCAAGTGCATCGAACTGGGCAAAGCAAACGGCATCACCCACCCTGAAAATCCCCGCCGCCCCATGACCAATTTCATCCGCTGAGTTTCCCCTCGCTCCCGCCTGCCCGGCGGGGGCTTTTTCGTTGACAAATCGCACAATATCTATTATCTTTTTTCATTTACTTCCTCAATTCCCATTAAAAGGATTTTATGATATACTGTATTCACAATCCAGTGAGGGTTGAATTATTATTTTATCAAAGGAGGCCATCACTATGAGAAAGCTTATCACCTGTTTACTTTCTGGAGTTTTAGTTGGTTCCATGTTGCTCGCTCCCGCATCAGCTACAACAACTTCTGTCATTTCTGATGACACTTCTATCGACAACTCTAGCGTTGTTCCTTATGCTTCTCTTTGCGACGAATGTGGCATTGGTCAAGTCCGGTACAATACCAAAACAGAAGGTCCTTGGATTTTCAATCGGTATGTCGAATGCCTTTCCGGCGATCCTCAATATCGTGATAAGGAGTATTATCGCGATTTAACCAAGTACTATCTCTGTGATCATTGTGGAAGCGGCTTTGGCGACGCTGTCCGTGAAACGAAGGTTGAGCATGAACACGGCTGGTAATTAGCTTTTGCTTATTCACTTATAGTACTTTATAATCCTTGCATTCTGCTCCCGCCTTTCCGGCGGGAGCGTTTTTTTGTCGTCAATCCGCATAAAAGGAGCTCTCTTTTTTCTGTTCCTCTCACAATTTTCTCTTTCTGCGATCCATGCTATAATGAAGATGAGATCAGAGAAGTTCACCCCCATACTTTCTCAAAAAGGAGGCGTTTACCATGAAAAAGATTCTTTCCGCATTTTTCGCCGCTTTTCTTCTGGCAAGTCTATGTGCTCTTCCCACATTCGCAGCGTCTCAGGTTCGTTCCACAAATGCTGCAACAACTGCCGAACCTGCGGTCCTCGTCTGTGAATATTGCGGACAGAGCGATATGATTTGTGTGGATGAGTATTATGCTTCCTGGTATACAGTCAATTTTATTCCTTGTCAGGGACGCGACCCCCGATATAATGATTCGGTCGAGAATCGCACTCATGTTGAAATTTATCAATGTCAATCCTGTAAGTTTGGCACCAGCGTAGTTTCTACGGAAGAGCAGATTTCCCACAAGCACCCCGCCATGCGTGCCTACGACCTTCCCAGATTCTGATATTTCCCTTGCGCCTCTGCCCTTGCCGGCGGGGGCGTTTTTGATTTTAACAGCTTTTTCTGCAAAAACGGAAAAAATAAGGGACGGAGTGCTTTTTTCGTTCACAACTTTGTGGTAGCATAAGGGTAAGAATTATTTTGTGCAGAGCGATGGAGACAGGCTATGGAACACTACGATTGGAACGACGGCTGGCTGTTTGCCCCCACCTTTGATCCCGCCATCGTCCGCCCCGAATGCACCGGGGTGGAGCTGGAGCCGGTGCGCTTGCCCCACACGGTCAAAACGCTGCCCTACAACTATTGCAACGAGAACGAATACCAGCGGGTGTCCGGCTACCGGCGGGAGTTTTTTGCGCCCAAAGAGTGGCAGGGCCGCACGGTACTGCTGACCTTTGGAGCCGTGGCCCACGATGCCACCGTGTTCTGCAACGGGCGGCGGGTGTTCCACCACGGGTGCGGCTACACCGCCTTTACTGTGGACCTGACCGAATCGCTGCTGCTGGGCCAAAAAAATGTGGTGGCTGTCCGGTGCGACAGCCGGGAGGACCTGAACATTCCTCCCTTCGGCGGGCAGATCGATTTTCTGACCTACGGCGGCATCTACCGGGCCGTCAGTCTGGACGTGAAGGAGCCCGCCTACCTGCGCGACATCTTCATCGAGGCGCAGGCCGAGGGCGATTTCCGCATCTATTCCTCCACAGTGGGCGAAACCATCGGCTGCACCCTGCAGGCCGAGATCCGCAGCCCCGCCGGGAGCAGAGCCCTGTACAGCGGTGAACTCAGCCTGCCCATTGTGGGCACCCTGAACGGCGTGCATCCCTGGAGCGTGGAGCACCCCTTCCTCTATACCCTGACCGTCCGGCTCATCCGGCCCGGCACCAGCGGCCTGCCCGACCGGGTGCTGGACGAAAAGAGCACCCGGTTCGGCTTCCGCACCATCCAGTTCGTGGCCGGGGGCTTTTATCTGAACGGCCAGCGGGTGGAGCTGCGGGGCCTGAACCGTCATCAGAGCTACGCCTATCAGGGCTATGCCATGCCGGACAGCATTCAACAGCTGGATGCCCAATTGTTGAAAAAGCAGCTGGGCTGCAATGCAGTGCGCACCAGCCACTACCCCCAGAGCCCGGCTTTTCTGGATGCCTGCGATGAGCTGGGCCTGCTGGTGTTCGTGGAGATGCCCGGCTGGCAGCACATCGGGGATGACGCCTGGCAGGCTCAGGCATTGCAGAACTGCCGCGAGATGGTCTGCCAGTGCCGCAACCACCCCAGCGTGTTCCTGTGGGGCGTGCGGGTGAACGGCAGTTCCGACAACGAGGCCTTTTACAAGCGCACCAACGAAGCCGTCCATCGGCTGGACCCCACCCGCCCCACCGGCGGCGTGCGGATCGCCCGCAAGAGCCAGCTGCTCGAGGATGTTTACGCCTACAACGATTACTCCTACTCCGGCCGCGGCCCGGGCTGCGAGCCTCGGTCTGCCGTTACGCCTGACCTGCGCAAGGGTTACCTCATCAGCGAGTTCGGGGGCCAGCAGTTCCCGGCCAAAGCCTTTGACGACGAGCCGCACCGGCTGGCACAGGCTCTGCGCCACGCCGCCGTCCTCAACCTGTCTCTTATACACATCTCCGAGCCCACGAGACCGGAGCCTAT
>ENA-OXEA01000649-OXEA01000649.1-human-gut-metagenome-genome-assembly--contig:-NODE-649-length-21914-cov-6.291505_pt1 | contig 21914 bp, 26 predicted proteins | sample MGYA00249352_ERZ652237 | MGnify/ENA primary metagenome ERZ652237 (study PRJEB26925, sample SAMN05826962) | human gut metagenome | biome: ENVO:2100002; feature: ENVO:00000062; material: ENVO:00002003... | reverse complement strand
ATCCAAAAAAACTCTTGCATTTTGAAATCAGACATGTTATTATAATAAAGCTGTCCGGCAGGACAGGATGTGCGCCCTTAGCTCAGCTGGATAGAGCGTCTGGCTACGGACCAGAAGGCCGGGGGTTCGAATCCCTCAGGGCGTACCAGGAAACCCGCTGATTTCTTTGAAATCGGCGGGTTTTTTGTACTTTTTCGAGGTGTTTATTTTTCTGACCCACGATTTGACCCATTCACTGCCCCATTTGCCGCTGGACGACGATGGAAGAATTGGACGATCTGGGTGTTTCCGCTACAGCTTCATCTCCATGAAGTGGCCCATCTTCTCAGCCGCCGCCTCCTGCATTTTTGTGGTGACGTGGGTGTAGGTATCTAAACGTAAAGCCAGAGGAATAGTGCCCCAGTATTCCGGAGAGGGTCTTGACATCCACCCCATTCTGCAGGGCCAGCGTGGCAAAGGTATGGCGCAAGCCGTGGAAGCGTCAGTCCTCCAGTCCTGCATCTTTGAGGAGCTTCTTATGGAGATGATTGATGGTATCCGGGCAATACATCTCCCCCGTCACTGGCGATGGGAACATATAGGAATTACTCGGATGCAGACTGTGCTCCTGGATCAGCAGATCCACTGCCTGCTGCGGGATGATGATATTTCGTATGGAGTGACGTGTCTTGGGCGGCGATACCTCCAGCACACCATCCCGCCTGGAAACAGATTTTGTGACAGAAATGCTGTGCTTCTCAATGTCAAGGTCACCCCAAAGTAACGCAAGTAATTCCCCTTTACGGAGTCCGCTGGTCAGTTCCAGAAAAAACATCGGCAACACATTCCGCGCTGCCGCAGCTTGCAGATAGGAGCCAACCTGCTCCGGTCTGATAACTTTCATTTCTTTTCGGTCCACTCTCGGCGGTCTGCAGTGTTCCGTTGGGTTTTTCAGGATCAGCCCCTCCTTCACAGCTTGACCCAGTGCGTTATGAAGCATTGTATGGATCCCGCGAATGGTTTTTGGACTCAGACCGGGATCTGTGTTCCCTTGCGGTCGGATCTTTCCATTTTTCCGCAATTCCTGATAGAGCTTCTGCAGGCGTAATCCAGTCAATTTCGAAAGCTCTGTTTCTCCGATATGTGGTTCCAAGATCCCCTTGATAAAGTATCGATATTGAACCTCTGTGCTTTTCCGCACATTCGGCTTGATATAAAGGGAAAACCAGGTATCAAGTCACTCACCAACAGTTGATGATGTCCTTGTTTGTTGCTGCGACTTTACGGGGGTATCTCGGATCTGCTCCGCAAAATTCATGGTCAGAGCTTGAAGCTGATTTTCCAAAACCTCACGGAGTTTTCGTTTACACTCCGTTTGCGTTTTTGCCAGTACGCTCTTATAGATTAGCTTCCCTGTCTCATCATCCCGCCCCGCTGTATAGCGGTCTTCCCATCTGCCGTCCTGACGTTTTCGGATACTCCCCTCTCCACGTGCTCTTCGGCCAGGCATTTCAGCTCACCTCCAACCCTTTCGTTAAACTCGTTCAGACACTTTGCTGTCAACCCAGGCCAAAAGCCTGTCTTTGGGCACAACGATCCTGCTCCCAATCAATATGGACGGAAAGTTTTTGCTGTGGGCCAGCTCGTAAGCGCCGGCCCGCGATATACTGAGTACGCTTGCCACCTGCGGGATTGACAACATGACCGGTAATTCCTCAAAGGATTTGTAAAACTGATTCGCCAAATTCAACCGCTCCTTTCTGTGGTCTATTTCTCTCACCTTAATTCCACAAATACATCTACCACGAAATCATGCAATACTTTGAACAAATTCCGTGATCTTTGTAGCTTCTAGAATCAAGGGCTTCTCTATATTTCTTTATACAAAGCTATATTCCTTTACAGTTAAATAACTTTCTGGCTTTCTATAATACTGGATCGCAGGCCGGGGAGATTTTCGCTCCCCGGCCTGCGATTTTAAAAAGCGTCCACTCCCATGAAATCTGTTCTGCTCATATTATCAAGCATTGGGAGCGGGATGGATTTATCCTGTTGTATAAGCGGTTGGAACAGGGTGCATACCAATGGCCGCGAACGGAAAACGAGGTACGGCAATTGACGCCGCAGCAATACCGCTGGCTGATGGAGGGGCTGAAGGTGGAGCAGCTAAAGGCCCACCGTCCGGTGGACGGCCTGCGTATCATTTAGGCGGTAGAATAGCTGAAAACCCTGGAAATACTGGACTTTCCAGTTCAAATATAGTATAATTTACCCATGAAAAATGAAAGAAATCATGGGACAAGCACCCCGGAGATGGTAACCATTTCACGGGCGGAATATGCGTCTCTGAAAGCGGAAAGAGACGAGCTGAACCAGAAATTGGACTGGCTTCTGGAGCAAGTGCGCCTGAACAGGAAGAAACTCTACGGAGTGTCCTCGGAGCGGCTGGAAGAAGAACTGATAGGCCCCAGTTGAGCCTCATGTTTGACGAGACGGAAGCCTGGTTGTCCAGGCGGAGAGCCAAAGAGACGGAGGTGGCCGCCCATACCCGGCGTTCTTCCAGGCCGGAGGAGGTCCTGCCGGACAATGTACCGGTTGAGGTGGTGGAACACCGGATTCCAGAGAAGGAACCAGACTGCCCTGTGTGCGGCACAGCCAAGATGGAGATTGGAAGGGACGTCCGGCGCACATTGGTGATGATCCCGGCCCAGGTGATGATCCGGGAAAACATTTATTTCACCTACGCCTGCCCCAAATGCAAGGAGGAAGGGACAGAGACGCCGATCCGCAAGGCGGAAAGGCTCCCTGCCCTGACTCCCGGCAGCTATGTCTCGGCGGAGGCGGTCGCCCATATCATGGTGCAGAAATTTGTGATGTACGCACCGTTGTACCGGCAGGAACAGGAGTGGAACCGGGCAGGCGTGCAGTTGAGCCGGCAGACCATGAGCAACTGGGTGCTGCGGGTGGCGGAGGACTGGCTGAAACCGGTATATGAGGAACTGCACAGGCGGCTCCTCCAACGACAGGTGCTCCACGCGGATGAAACCACGCTGCAGGTGCTGAAACTGGAGGGCCGGGCAGCCCGGAGCAAGTGCTATATGTGGCTGTACCGCACCAGTGGGGACGCGAAGTCCCCCGTTGTGCTGTATGAGTACCGGCCTACCCGGAAGGCGGAGAACGCGGCTGCCTTTCTGGAGAGTTTCTCCGGGTGGCTCCATGCAGATGGCTACTCCGGTTACCACCGGTTGCCTAAAAACATCCGGGTGGTTGGTTGCTGGGCGTACCTGCGGCGAAAATTCGATGAGGCGGTGGATGCCCTGCCGAAGGACCAACGCGCAGGTTGTGCGGCACCGGAGGGGCTGGATAATGCCTCTTCGGGATTGAGCAGGAATTGGCAGGGCTGCCGCCGGAAGAACGGTGTGAACAGCGTCTGGCCCGGTCCAAGCCGGTGATGGACGCTTTATTGACATGGGCTGAAACGAAGAGCGCCGCTGTGCCGAAGTCCGCGCTGGGCAAGGCACTGTACTATCTGCGGGAACAGTGGCCATACCTGATCCGGTTTCTGGGGGATGGGCAGCTGGAGATCTTCAATAACCGTGCGGAACGCAGTGTGAAACCCTTTGTAATGAGCCGGAAGAACTAGCTGTTTCCAAATACGGAAGGCGGGGCTCAGAGCAGTGCAATTGTTTATAGCATGATTGAGACTGCCAAGGAGAATCCTCTCTCCCCATACCAGTATCTGACCTGGCTTCTGAGAGATGCTCCGAAACTCGCGGCAGAGGAAAAGAATTTGGCAGAGAAATTATTGCCGGAGAACGCCCCGCAAAGCAGTTGGGATATCCCTGTGAAAATATGACTGTACGCTAAAGAGTCTGCTGATACGCAGGCTCTTTTTCCTTTTAGGTTTCTGAATTTTCTGGTGTCTCTTTTTGTCTCAAAACGGCGAATTTGCGAACTACAGATTTAACGTCAAATTTTTTACCGGAGGTATTTTCTATGGAGGACACACAAGACCTGATTTTTGAAATTGAAGGAAACGTCGGTTCGGTAGGTAGCAGCGATCTGCTGGGTGTTGTCTCTCTGGTCATGACCGGTGGGACAGAAGCCTTGCATCTGGGTAAGACATCGGATTCTTTCGAGCAACAGACTGGAAAGAAAGCAAAAACTGTATCCAGGTCCTTAGCACGTACAACAACTAACATTTGGGAGACTGGAAACAAAAAGATCCTGCGGCAAGTCTATAGCAACCATCTTCCGGTTGAACGTCCTACACCCAAAAATTTCATTATACGGCTTGCGGAATATTTAAAGCGCCAGACCATACGTAAGCAAGACACCCCTTTGAATGGTCTTGAGCGTAATGAAACTATCCCCAAAGAACCAAATGTTCACCAAATGTTCTTTACAAATATTTTTTCCACGAGATACATCCATCCCGCACTTCCTCCTATGGCATTCTAGTACAAGGTCATTTTCCAGATGGCTGGGCCACAATTTCTGTGGTTTCTCCCCCTATCCCACGGCAAAAACGCTGTGGCCTTGCTCGTTAAAAAAGATTCTCGTCTCCAACTTCCCCCTGAGCACCTTTTGGATGTGGTACATGATTTTCTTTCGCAAGAAGTGATTCACTCTTAAAATCCTGCTAATCCTATTCAGCAAAAGAGCGGCCATGCGGCCGCCCTTTTGTTGATGCTTCCCGCTGCTTTACGCTTACATCTCCACTTATTTTAGATGTTCTGCTCCGATGTTCCCATTACACTGAGAGTCCCATCAGCTGAGGTAAAATGTGCTGATTTGCGGGGTATAAGTAACCAGCAGTAAAACAGCAATCATCACGAAAATCCACGGCCAAATCGTTTTTGCGAGAGTCGTGTACTTTACATTGGAAATCTCACTGGCCATAAAGAGGTTCGTGCCGAAATGTACAGGACTTATGCCAACGGCCGTGACGATGAGAAGTAGGAAAAGGGTCCCGGCTCGTTGGGAATTGAACCGGAACCCTTCAAAATCTTGTGTATACCTGAATCCTTTGTTGCGGACTTCCCATCCCTTGCGATGGAATACCATGCTTCAAGACTGCTTCAGCCAGATCTGCTCCGGTTATTCGAAGGTGAAATAGCCCTTGCTGGCTCAAGTCAAAACGGTTTCGTCCTCAGGAAACACGCTGTAAGCACGGCGCTCTTAGACCACGTATCCCATGAGCTTAGGCAGGAACAGGATTAAGTCAGGAATATAAGTAATAAGGAGCAGCGCCACAATTCCCGTAGCAATCCAAGGCCAGATGTCTTTGGCAAGTTTGTTCAAAGGTACGTTGCCAATAGCGGAAGCCATGAACAAGTTAGCACCCAGGGGAGGCGTAACAAAACCGATAGCCAAGTTCACGATGCAGACAATACCAAAGTGGACAGGGCTGACGCCCACAGCGGTAACGATGGGCAGTAAAATGGGAACTGTCAAAATAATGGCGGCGTTGGTCTCCATAAAAGTACCCATGATCAGGAAGATGATATTGATAATCAACAGGAGGACATACTTATTGTTCGTAATCGCCAGAATAGCGTCGGCAATTTTTGCAGGAATCTGCTCCATAGACAGGATGCTACCGAAGCCGGAAGACATACCGATAATAAACATGACTGGGGCTGCGATAGTCATGGCGTGCATAGCCAGATACGGCAAGATCTTCCAGCTCACTTCCCGGTAGATAAAAATACTGACAAGCACACCAACCAGGCAACCCAAGGCAGCAGACTCAGTAGGGGTGCAGATACCCGCATAGATGCTACCCAGAATGATAATAGGAACCAACATGGCGGGAATAGCATCTACAACGATATGCAGGGCTTCTTTCGAAGAATAATGCACCTTTTCTGCCGGCTTGTACCCCCGCTTTTTGGAAGAGAAATAGCAGTAGACACACAGAGCCAAGCCAAAAATGATACCTGCAGGAATACCAGCTGTAAACATGGAAGTCAGAGACACACCCGCGCAGGTAGCATATACCACTTGGCAGACACTTGGGGGAATCATGGTACCGATAGCTCCGCCGATGGCCACGCTACAGGTGGCATAGGAGCGATCATAATGGGAACGGACCATCTCAGGGATCATAATCATACCGATGGCGGACACAGTTGCGGAGCCGGTGCCGGAAATCGCAGCAAACACCATACAGGCCAAAATGGACACAATGCCCAAACCTCCGGTCATGTTGCCGATAAGTAGTTTTGCAACGGCGATCAGACGTTTGGAAATGCCACCCTTTGCCATGATGTCACCAGCAAAGGTAAACAGAGGACAGGCCACCAGCAGGTAGGAGTTGAACCCGTTAGACGCAGTTTTGGTGAAAGACGATACAGCAATCGTATCGAAAACTTCCATATTGAATAAAGAGGTTGCACCCAGTGCCACAGCGATGGGTGTGCCAATCAGAAAAAGGACGATAAAAATGCCCGCGAACAATGCCATCATCATTGTATTTAGCCCTCCTTACGCTTCAGACTGTGCTTAGCACGGAAGGCCTCTTCTTCTGTATAGGCCTCCTCCGGAATCTGCTCGCGATACTCAGCCTTCAAGGCATCATCATAGCAGTAGTTATCTAGCCCCCCATTCAGAACCGCATAGGGGTTTACAAACACGGGCATGGAACAATTGAAGTGACGGATTTTCCAGACCAGAGTCTGGATACTGCGGATGATGCCAAGTCCGTATCCGATAGGACCGGCTAGATACATCACATTCACACTTGCGTTAAAGGTGGTTGCTTGAGCGTTGCTTTGGAAGTTGCGGAGTACATTGTCCAGGGTTCCTTTGAAGAAGTAAATAAAAAGAACCATCATAATTACTTGGGAGAAAATCATCAAAACCTTCTGAACCTTTTCCGGCATCAGACGACGCACAGCGTCGATCTCAATATGGATGCTGTTACGGGTGGCATAGGCCAAGCCCAGATAGCAGACCCACACATAGCAGTACCGGCAGATTTCTTCGCCCCAAGGAAAACCAGCACCAAAAATCTGGCGGCCGAAAATCTGACAAAGAATAATAAGCAGCATCGTGAAAAAGGCGATCATTCCCATGAAAGCCTCAAAGTTGATATCCAGCCAGCGGATCACTTTTTTCATGTTTTTATCTCTCCTTATTTACCAAAATCCGGGCGGACAAACATTGCAATCCGCCCGGATTTTAAGCGGGCGCAGGCAACTGATTACTGTGCGGCAGGACGTGCGTTGTCAACCAGAGACATATATTCGTCATAAGTCTCCTGGCCCACCAGCTCAATAATCATCTCAGATGTAACAGGCTGCATAGCCTCTTTCATCTGCTGCTTCATCGCGTCATCGGGATAAGTGATCTGGGTGCCGTATTCAGAAGCGAACTTTTCCAGAAGAGCTTCGTTCTCGGGAATATAGTTATCTCTGTGGTACTCATAGGCGGCCTGGATAGCCTCATCTACTAGGGCACGGTCTTCCTCACTCAAACTTTCCAGCCACTCCTGGGAAGCAATAGCCATATCAGTGCTGAACACATGGTCAGTCATAGCGAAATAAGGCTGAACCTCATAGAAGGAATAATCTTCAAAGTTGCAGATAGCGCCTTCTTCGCCGTCAATCAACTTCTGCTGCATGGAAACAAACAGCTCGTTCCAGTCCACAGAGACAGGGTCAACGCCGACAGACTGCCATGCAGCAATCTGGATGGTGGAGTAGCCGCGGATGGACAGCCCATTCAGGTCCGCGAAACTCTCAACAGCATGGGCGCTGTTATACAACTCACGGAATCCCAGAGAAAAGATGCATAGGCCCTGTAGGCCAATGGAATTGTATGCGTCAAAGATAAAGTCGCCGCCCTCGCCCTCGAAGAAGTTGTGGACATGATCCAGGCTGTCGAAGGTATAATAGTTATTCAGCAGGGACATTTCAGGTACTTGGGTCTCAAAAGCCACAGGGTTGACAATATCAATCTGGATATCGTTGTTATAGAGCATATCCAACATAACTTCATTGTTACCCAAAACAGAGCCGGCATAGATCTCCACGGTGATGCGGCCATTGCTGGCTTTTTCAATGGTGTCCTTGAAAACCTCGAGAGCACGGACCTGCACAGAGCCTTCGTAGTTGACGGTGCCGATCTTGATGGTCATAGGTTCACCGCCAGAGGTCCCTGCGTTGGAGCCAGTATCATCGCTTTCGCTGGAGCAGGCCGCCATGGAAAATACCATGGTAAGAGCTGTGATAAGAGCAAAAAACTTCTTCATGTTCTTTTTCATAGTGAACTTCCTTTCCTTTTGCAACAGTTTATTTTGAGATTTTATGCACTATTATAAATAAACTAGGGATACATTTCCAAGTGCCCTCTGCCACATTCACCCTGGTAAAACCAGCGGTGGACACTGCTGGTTCATCCAAGAACCCGCTTGTATGCGGCGTTGCTGCGGATACTGGCTTCCTTGGCCACACGCCACTTGCCGTCGATCTTCCGGATCCAGCACTCGCACATCTCCAGGTCTTCCCGGTCCTCATAGCCCAGGCCGGAGCCGGGGCCATCGGGCCCCACGCCGTCCACGGTGGTGGCGTCGTTCCACACCACCTGGCCGAAACGGAAACCGTCTTTGGGATTGCCGATGCAGTGGATCTCCTCGAACACCACGTTCAAGTCCGGCGTCCGGGCCAGGGCACGCAGGGTATCCAGCACGACGTGATCGGAACCCTCCAGATTGTCGCCGCCGTCGCGCTCTTCCTTCAGGCCATCGAAATAGAAGTCGTACACGCGGCCCACCTGCTTGTGCTTCCAGATCAGCATGGTGTAAGCCTCGAAGAGGTCGGCAATGTCCTGGGGCTTCTCATATTTGCAGTTGGCGATCACATCCTCGTAGAACTTGCGCTCAGCCAGAATCTCGTCTGTGGTCATCTCGGTGATCTTCTTCCGCTTGATATCACGAATGTTCATTATTTTGCGACCTCCTCTGCTGCGGCACCAGGCGCATCTTCGGCCGTGCAGGTGTCGCGGATTTCATCGATGCTGTACATGGTGAACTCCTTGACGATCTGCCATCTGCCGCTGATCTTCTTCACCGTCGCCATACTCATGGCGATGCAGGCATCGGAGTTGAGGGGCTTGTTGGTGGCGGCGCCATAGATGCTGTAAGTCTTGTTGGTTCCAGACATGGTGTAGTAGCGCCAGAGCTTGTAGCCGTCATCCCTCTTGACAGCGAAGGTATCCCGCATGGTCACCTGCATGTCAGGGAAAGCAGAGGTCAGCTTCAGGGTGTCCTTCATCATCTCGTGGGCACCGTGGAGATAGAGGCCGTTCTCACGATAGATATCAGCATTGTCAGAGTAGATGTCATAGATGCTGCCTATCCACTTGTGGTTGAAGATCAGCTCCGTATACAGGCGGAAATACTCCGCCAGGGATGCCTCATCCTCCACCTTCAGCTGCTTGATAGCCGTGTCCACAGCCATCATGTCGTTGTAGAGCTTGTCTGCCCTGTACATTGTACTGTACTCCTCCTTCAATTCCTCATGTAGATCTCAGCCCCGGTGCTTCAGGCGTCTGTTTCCGGGAGCTTGCGGGTCAGATACAGGCCCAGCGCCACTGCCACGATACCGCCTGTGACCTTCGTCACCACCAGGGGTAAAATCATCTCCTGCGCCACACTGGCCGTAAAGCCCAGATGGTCACCCAGCACGGCGCTGGCAGTCACCATCCATGCAGTGGCGATGATAATGCCGCGCCTCTTCATATCCTTCATCATCACAAAGAGGGACACGGAATTCGCCAGGGAAAAGATCATGGCGCTGGTACTCACAAAGTCCAGCCCCAGCTTCTGCCCCAGTGCGGACAGCGGCTTTTTCAGGAACTTCATCAAAATCGCCAGCACCGGGAAAGTGCCGCTGAGTACAATGGCAATTTCTGCCACCGTGGCCATGCCCTCTTCTACAGGGGCCATGCCTGGAATCAGCACCACGCCGGTGATGGATTCAAATCCGGCGCACGCCAGCCCTACACAGCCCGCCGCGCTCACCAGATAGCCAAATATCAGGCAGCCCCTGGTCATCTGCCTGGGGATGAATTTCAGTCCCACCGCCAGCAGGATCGAAATGACGGCCACGGGAGCGATGTTGGCCGCCACCAGGGCCAGGGGAAACCCTGCTGACAAGCCGCCGAAGAAGCTCCCGAAGGGGATTGCAATGACGCCCACCAGCAAGCCCCGGACAAAGTCCGGCTGCTGCTCCTTCTTGATAATGCCAAGTCCCACCGGAATGTTAAACACCAGTGTTGCCCCCAACGTGGAAGCCACCAGAAGGCCAGCGATCTCGCCTGCCCTGGGGTCCGCCGCCAACTCCATGGAGAGCTGGTAGCCGCCCATGTCGTTGGCCAGAATCGCCCCCAAAAAGGCGGAGTCCACACCGATGGCGGTAAACAACGGTGCGATAGTGGAGTTGATGCCCTTCTGGATCAATGGGGTCAGGCAGACAATGCCTACCATTCCCATCGTCAGAGGCCCCATCGTTTCATAGCCCTTCTTGAATTCATCTCCCAGGCCGAAGCGGTTGCCGAGGACCTTGTCCACCGCGCCCAGAAGCGCGCCGCTGGCCATAATCCACATCACGATCGTATCAAAAGACATGCGTATCCTCAGTTATCAATGATTGTGCGTAGTCTTTGTCCCAGGCGGGACAGTCCATGACTGTCCCGCCCCCCGGCAGTACTGCCGGAAAAACCGGCGCACTTACTTCTTGTAGTAGGTGGGTCGGCCCTTCTCGTCGTGGTCCTTGTCGAAGGTGGGATAGGCGCCGCCGTTGAAGCCGTTGTAGCCCAGGGGATTGCGGAAGCCCAGGGGGTTCTTGCCCACGGGATGGGTCTCCAGCAGCTCCTTGATCAGCTCACTGTAGCCCTCCACAACGGCCTCCACCAGCTTGTCGCCCTTCTCCTTGGTGGCCTTGGTGGGGTTGCCGATGACGCCGTAATCCAGGTCGTCCTTCTCCAGCAGCGCGAAGGTGCCCTCAGCGCCGTAGAACTGCCAGCGGTGAGAGGCCTCGCCGGGAGCCATCTTCCACTTGGGGTCCACCAGGGGCGTGCCGCCGCCGTCGATGGCCAGGTCCATGTGGACCAGGTCGCCGTACAGGGACAGCGCCATGGAGGTCTCCGCCTCGTCGGCGTGCCACATGAAGTCCTCCAGCACGTTCTTGTTGTCCCGCAGGAAGTCATACCAGGTGGAAGCCAGAACGAAGTAGCCCTCCATACCCAGCTTGTGAACGGCGGGGATGAAGCTGGAGTCGGCGCCGTGGGCCACCAGCATGATGAACTTGTTGTAGCCCACATTGGAGGCACTGGCGATGATGTCGTGCAGCAGGGCCATGTTGGTCTCATAGTTCAGGGTGATGGTGCCGGGCATGCCCATGTGCATGTAGGGATGACCGCCGTACATGGGGCAGGGGAGCACGGTGGCGCCGGACTTCTCCGCCACCTTCTTGGCCAGGCAGATGGCGTTGAAGCTGTCCAGGCCGTTGGGGCAGTGCGGGCCGTGCTGCTCGATAGCGCCCAGGGGCAGGATCGCCACGTCGTTGACCTCGTGGGCATACGCGATATTCACGGGTGCGGTGTTCTGGTCAAAAAACACAGAGTCTCTCTTATACAGCTTGAACTCCGTCTGCTTCTTCATCTCAGCCATGTTTCTCAAGTCCTTTCTTTGTTTCCAAAATGTATGTCTTTCTTTATGATTTCCAGTCGGCTTTTGACCAACAAAATCAACTGTTTTACGGCTTCAGCAAAACCTTGATCCGCATCTCCTTTTTCTCCCGGATCATCTGCACCACATCAGCAAGCTCGGACAGGGGCTTGACATGGGTGATGAGGGGCTTCACTTTCAGCTTGCCCTCCGCCATGTAGCGCAGGACCGGTCCAAAGGAGTTGGGGCTTGCCAGGGAACCCACCAGCTCTGCGTCCTTCACGATGACGGTATTCATCGCCACGGCGACAGAGGGGCCGTTGTACCAGCTCACCGCCACAATACGGCCTGTAGGCTTGAGGGCCCGCACGGCCATATCCAGCGCAGCGTTGCTGCCGGAGGTCTCGATCACGATCTCCGGACCGCCCTCCGTCAGCTCCTGCGCCCGTTGGACCACATCCTCCTTGTGGTAGTTGATGGTCTCCTGAATGCCGCAGGAGCGGGCGATGGCCAGCTTCTCATCCCAGCTGCCGGCCATGATGACCTTGCTGGCGCCGGCGATGTTCGCAAGCTGTGCCGCCAGCTGTCCGATGGGGCCGTCGCCGATCACCAGCACCTCCGCCCCGGCGGGAATCTTGGCCTTGCTCACCGCGTACATGGCGGTGGCCGCCGGCTCCGCCAGCGCAGCCTCCTCCATGGACACGTTCTCCGGGATCTTGTACACATGCCGCTGGGGCACCGCCACATACTCGGCAAAGACGCCCTGCCGGTTCCGGTAGGAGCCGACCACCTCCCGGTTGGGGCACAGGTTGTAGTGACCCTTCCGGCACTCGTCGCACTCGCCGCACCCCAGGCTCACGTCAGAGGTGATGCGGTCGCCGACCTTGAGGTCCCGAACGTCCCTGCCCACAGCCACGATGGTGCCGCTCCACTCATGCCCCGGAATGATGGGATACTTGGTAAAGCCGTTTTTGATGTGGATCATGTCGCCGGTCAGCAGCTCGATATCCGTGGCGCAGAAACCTGCGTACGCGATCTGCGCCAGCACCTCATTGTCCTTCGGCTCGGGCGTTGCCACCGCAGAATACTCGATGACCTCCGGCTCCATAAAACGAATTGCTTTCATTAAGCCGATTCCTCCATTTGCTGAAATAGTCTTTTGCAGTCCAATGTCCGGGCTTCTCCCTGCCGGAAGCAGACCGGAACGCAGCGCCCGCCCCGCAGGCATTCACAGAACAAGCCGGGATCTCCCCCGTGTTCCGCAAAGGTCCAACAGTGACACGGCACCGCATACCGGGCGCCCGTCAGCTCCGCCGCTCTGGCGCCCTCCTCCGCATTCATGTTGCCGAACTTCCCGTTGACGGACATGAACACAATCTCCGGCTGGAATTTCGCCACCCCGCAGAACAGCTCCTCATGGAAGGCTGTATCTCCGGAGAAATAGAGCCGGTGCCCACCCATCTCCAGCAAAACCCCGATGGCGTCCGGCGCCATGGTGCCGTGGTCAGCGGTGGCCGCCTCCACCAGCACCCGCCGGTCCCCATAGCGCATCCCCCGATCCAATCGGTGGCAGCGGCTCTTCTCCACTCCCATTTCTGCCAGCACATCCAGGCAGCTGGTGGGGCCGAAAAACTGTGTCTTCGGCGACCGCTCTTTCACTACGGGGATCGCGTCGTAGTCCAGATGATCGAAGTGGGTGTGCGTAATCACATAGTAATCAGGCGCAAAATCCTCCGCCGGCAGCAGCATCGGCGAGAGCCGCTTGAAGCCGCGGATCCGTTCACCGCAGTTCGTCAGGTAAGGATCCACAGCCAATGTGCAGCCGTGTCCATCTTTTAAAAGATAGCCCGCCTGCCCCAGCCAGCAGATCATCAGCTCTCCCTGTGACACTTGTGTCCTGCGGATTTCCTCTGCGAGATTCATCCTACTACCTTTCTCAGTTCCTCAATATAAGCAGCCCTCAAGCCAGGAATACCGCTCGTCAAACTGGACCTTGTACTTCTTCGTATCGCCGGCCAGGCCCCACAGCAGATACGCACGGGTGCCGGGCAGTGCCACCGTGGTGTGGTAGCCGGTGGGCAGCGCCACGGCGGTGTTGTTCTCCTCGATCACATTGACCTCGTCCCAGATCTTCTTGTTCTCGTCCGTCAGATCATAGCCGTGCTGCATGACGCCGCCGCGGCCAGGGCCATCCTCGGTGGAGGTCATCTGGAAGGAGAAGATCTCATCCAGCACGCACTCCTTGCCGGGGCGCTCGTAGTCGTGCCGGTGCGCCGGGAATCCGATCCAGCCGCCGGGCACGGACACGGTCTCGCCCACGATCAGCAGCTTGGTGATGTGGTCGTTGTGCTTGCCGGGCTGGCCGAAGATGAAGCGGTACTTCCGCTTGTAGATGTACTCGCCGGGTTCTCCCTCTTCAATATTTTCAGGCGGGCAGAAATAGGGGGCATTGCCCTCCTCACAATAGGCGGTGAAGACTCTCGCCTCCATGCCCTTCTCGCTGTACAGCTTCACTGTGGCTTTGGGCGGCACATACAGGGCGGTGGGCAGATCGTCATAGACATTGCCGCGCTGGCCCTTGGCGCCGTCCACAACGGTCACGCCCTCATACTCCACCCAGCAGGTCATGTCGCCCTGCTGCAGCACGATGGCCTGCTCCTCACCGGTGACCTTGTACTCCAGCGTCTGGCCGGGGTTGAGAAGGATTCGGCCGAATCCCTCATAGGTCATATCCGAGTTGGCCTTGGAGATCACGCTCTCATAGCCGTTCAGGTCCTGAAAGCGGTATACAGTTGTGTAAGACATTTGCGTCCACTCCTTTTTCCTTGATTTGAATGCAATTATTTCAATACTTCCTTGTTGACGGGATAGGTGACCGGTTTGCCGGTGAGATACTCAGTGATCCCCTGGGCGCTGTCCATAGCCATAGCCCGAAGCGCCCCGTCGCTGAGTGCCGCATTGTGGGGAGAGACGATCACATTCTCCATGGAGAAGAGGGGATTGTCATCAGCAGGCGGCTCCTGCTCAAACACATCCAGGCCGGCCCCGGCGATCTCGCCGGACTTCAGGGCCTCGATCATGGCGGCCTCGTCGATCACGGCACCCCGGGCGGCGTTGATGATGAAGGCGGTGTTCTTCATAGCCTTGAACTGCTCCGCACCCACCAGATGGAAGGTAGAGGGGAACAGAGAGGTGTGGACGATGACGAAATCGGACTTTGCATACAGCTCCTCCGGCGTCGCCATGGTGATCCCCAGTCCCTCGACATCCGCCTGCTTCACATAGGGATCCGTGGCCAGAATGTTCATCTCAAAGCCGGAGAGCTTCTTCACCACCAGCCGGGAGATCTTGCCCATGCCGATGATGCCCACCGTGGCGCCCTTCAGCTCGATGGTCTTGTAGGTGTTGCGCTCTTTGAACTGGCCGGCCCGGGTCAGCTGATCCATCTGCACCGTCCGCTTGGACAGTGCCAGCAGCAGCATCACGATATGCTCCGCCACGGCGTTCAGGTTGGAGAAGGGGGCGTTGACCACCAGGATCCCCTTTTCCGTGGCGTGATCCACCGCGATATTGTCCACGCCCATGCCGTGCTTGGCGACTACCTTCAACGTCGGGATGGCGTCCATGATCTCCGCCGTGATCTTCGCCGAGCGGATCAGGATCGCGGAGCATCCCTGCGCCTGCCGGATGATCTCGCCGCTCTCCGTGGAAGTGCCCTGCACGACCTCGAAATTCTCCCGGAGATACGCCACCGCATCCGGGTGGATATGCTCGGTCAGAAATACCTTTTCCATGTTTATGTACGCTCCTTCTCAGCCGCGGATCCGGCTGATGGTCTCCTTGCCCCACTTGACGATGATCCCTTCGTCAGAGGAGAGCAGGATGTACTGCACGCCCTTGGCGATCAACGCCTTGGCCGCCTCGGCGGAAGCCGCCGTGGTGCCCACTGCCTTGCCGGCTGCCAGCGTCTTGGCGGTGATGGTGTCGATGGCCGCCTTCACCTCCGGGTCCGTGGTCTTGCCGGGTACACCGTAGGACTGGGACAGGTCCATGGGTCCGATGAAGATGACATCGATGCCGTCCACCTTCAGGACCTCGTCCAGATTCTCCACACAGGTCTTGGTCTCACAGTGGGAGACGATCATCGTGTTGGCATTGGCGGTGTCGATATACTCCTGCACGCCGCAGGTGCCGTAGTCACAAGCCCGCACGCTGGGGGACAGGCCCCGCACGCCCAGGGGGGTATACTTCACATAGGACACCAGGTTCCGGGCCTGCTCCGGGGTATCTACATTGGGCACCTGCACGCCCGCATATCCCAGGTCCAGATTCTGCAGGATCTCCACCTGCTGGTTCTCCCGAACCCGCACAATGGGCGTGATGCCGGCCGCGTCCGCTGCCCGGACGATGTTGCTCAGCTGTTCCCGGTCCACCGCCACATGCTCTGTATCCAGTACGAAGAAGTCGAACCCCGCCAGGGCCAGCAGCTCCGGAACCGCCGGATCCGTCAGCTTCACAAAGGTGCCGATGGCACTTTCCCCATTTTGGATCTTCTTTTTCAAAAGATTTTCGCGCATAACAACATCCCTTTGATTCAGAATTTTCTGCCGTCTAATATAGCAAAACACGTGCCACATCTGTCCATATCACAGAACCGGCGTTTTTTTTGGACAAATGCCAAATACCCGCGTTTTCTTTTTGTGCGTTCAGACAAAACAAATCGTGAGCTTTTGGCTTTCGTCAAACCGTTTTAGCCAGATGTACTCCCTTCTTGCCCTTGTGTGCGTATGCGCATTTTCATATCCGTTGCTGATTTGCGTACGCTTTTCCCGCCCCCCTCCTTTCGGCTGAAAAAACTCCCGGCAGGGGGCGCGGCTGTCAGGCCGCTCCCCTGCCGGGAGCTGCATCCGTGTCAGGCTGCCGGAATGGTGCCTGTCACACTCCTACTTCTCTTTATGCCCTTGCATCTTACGGACAATGGTGGAGGGATCCACTCCCAGAGCCGCAGCGGCCTTGCGGACAGAGCCGCACTGGTCGATGGCATGCTGGATAGCAGCCAACTCCACCCGTTCCACTGTCACCTTCAGCGGCAGGATCTCCCGCATGCCCACGGCGGCGGGTTCCCCGTTCTCCGACCAGAATTTCTTGGGAAGATTTTCCCGCCGAATCTCATCTCCCGGAGTGGTGATCACCAGGTTCTCCAGCACATTTTCCAGCTCCCGGACGTTACCAGGCCAGGGATAGTTTTCAAAAGCGTCGATGGTGTCGGAGAAAATCGTCTTCTGGGTGTGATACTTCTGATTCACCACCGTCAGAAAGTGGTTGAGCAGCGGTACGATGTCCTCCTTCCGCTCCCGCAGGGGCGGAATCTGGACACTGACCACATTCAGACGGTAGTACAGATCCTCCCGGAATTGTCCCTCCCGAACCATCTGCTCCAGATTCTTGTTGGTGGCCGCGATGACCCGGACGTTGATATCGATGGGCTCGGTGCCCCCCACGCGGGTGACCTTCCGCTGCTGGAGCACCCGCAGCAGCTTCACCTGCATGTGCAGCGGAAGATCGCCGATCTCATCCAGAAAGACCGTGCCGCCGTTCGCCGCCTCGAAGAGGCCCTTGTGTCCCCTGTTGTCCGCCCCGGTGAATGCGCCCTTCTCATACCCGAACAGCTCGGACTCGATCAGATTCTCCGGAATGGCCCCGCAGTTGACCTGGAGATATGGCATATCCTTTCTGGGACTATTGTTGACCAGAAGCTCGGACACCAGCTCCTTGCCCGTTCCGGACTCCCCAAGGATCAGGACCGTGGCGCCGTCAAAGGTCGCTACACGCTGGGCGAGTTCAACGACCTTTCGGAACGACTCGCTATTTGCAATAATGGTCCCAACGCCCAAACGGATCTTCATATCTTCCAGCTGCTTGTTTTGCCTGCGTATAATTTCTTCTTTATCCCGGAGGCTGGCCTGCATATTGTTCAGAGATGTGATATCCCGCACATTGTTGAATATGTAGCGCACTTCCCCATTTTCACCGAAGATCGGCGTGGCCGTGGCCAGGACCGTCAGCTGCGTATTATAGTTGTAGCAAACCTTAGAGGTCTGCCGCTTCTGCTCAATGGCCTCAAGGCACACAGAGTCGGAAAAGATCTTTTTCTCCAGCAGCTCCTCCGTGCTCTTTCCCATCAGGTCCTCTTTGGTCACCCCCAGTAAAGACGCATTGGCGGAGTTGGCAAAGAGAATCCTGCCGTTCCCATCCGTAATCCATATCCCATCATAAGAGGACTCCAGCATCTCAATCAAGCTCTTCGGGTTAATCATGCAACTTTCTCCTATATCCCACGCTTGCGTCATCATTTCTCCATTAAAAACATCCTATTGTGTCACGAGTACACTGCGGTATCCTTTTTATATTATTGTAATATGACTGGGGTGGCATATACAAATAAAAAGGGCAGGAATCTCGATACAAAACGGACCTGCCGCCGAATGTGGCGGCAGGTCCCTAAACCCGTACGATTCAAATTTTCCGCTCGTCAGCCACCCGGAACATCGCCCGCAGGTTTGCCAGAGGCACCTGGTTGATCGAGCCGCCGGCCGCCAGCACACAGCGGTTGTTTCCTCCGAAGGAGTCGATGACCTGGTTGCATTTCTCGATGGTCTGTTCCTCTGTCAATCCAGCTAGCTCCACAGGGTTTAGGCCGCCCAAGAGGGAGACTTTATTGCCCGTCAGCGCCAGTGCATCCTGGGGAGAGATACTGGGATGATATTGCCAGGCCACCATACCGCCCTTGGGGATATCGGGTGCAACGTGGCGTGCGGTGGAGTCATTGTGCAGCCACCGCTGGGTGTTGGGAAATTCCTTAAAGAGCTTGTCATAGGCGGGCAGAATGAACTCCTGATACGCCGGCTCGCTGAGGAAGGCAGATAGGTCGTCGCACACCAGGATGTGGTGCAGCGGAGCGCCCAGGATCTTCTCCTGTGCCTTGATAAAGTTCACCTGGGTCTCGATGACCAAGTCCAGAATGGCCCACACCAGATCCGGGTCAGCAATCGTGTCAGCACAGAAGTCGCTGATGCCGCGCAGCTGGGCACCCACTGTGAAAGGTCCCATGATAGCGTGAGGGTTCACCTTGTAGCCGGCCGGGCAGTGCTCCACCATGTATTCCAGCTGCTCCAGCGCAATGCGCATATAGTTGTTGCCGTAAGGATCACCCGGTTTGATTGCCAGTACATCATCCAGTTCCTCAATCTCAGCGGGCGCTACGGAAATATAGCCGTGTTCGTCAAAACGCACTTTTCCGCCCAAAGCGCTGCACTCAGCAACTGCGCCGGCGTCGGGAGCAAAATTGCCGCAGCCGTCCAACAGCTCAAGCGCCTCCAGCTGGGCATCGAACATCACCTTTGGATTATGGAAATACTCATTCAGGGGCACCTTCGTTACCGCGTGAAAGAAGGGATATGTGTAGTAGTTGAATACTGCATGGCCATCCGCCTTCTCTCCGGCGATGCTCTTTTTCAGCCGTTCTGCGTTTCTTTCTTTCAGAGTAGACATAATCAATTTCCTTTCTTTTGCGTGGGGGGATCGGCCTCAAGTTGTTTTACCTGACCAAACCCTTTGCATTTTTTCTCACGGTATTGCAACGGAGACATTCCCGTGATTTTTTTAAACACAGTTGTAAAATAACTCTGGTTATCAAATCCCACCATAAGCGAGATGTCGATCATCCGGACCGACTGGTCCATCAGGAGCTTTTTGCTTTGCTCAATGCGGACGGCGTTCAGATATGCGTTAAACGTAACGCCTGTCTCCTGCCGGAAGATGCGGCTGAAATAAGCGCGGGAAAGATATACCTGTCCGGCCACGCTGTCCAGCGTCAGCTTTTCAGCATAATGGGTACGGATGTACTGGGTGGCCTGATGGATAATGTTGGCGTGCTTGACATCAGAAAATTGAAACAGATTATCCATGAAGCGATTCATCGTCTTAGCCAGCCAGCTGCACAGTTCGTCCATGCTGGAAATCCGAGGAATAATCTGTGAGTAATCGTGGGTCATCATGAGCATGGTCTGCGCATCAGCCCCGCCTGTGATTGCCGCTCTGGAGATCAGCACCAGCAACTCATAGATACGGGATTTTGCCACAAAAAGGTTCCCGCCCAAAGTGAAGAAGATATGCCCCAGCAGCTCGTTGAGGCATCGATTGGCCCGTTCCCGGTCCAGATGGGAAATACTATCCAGCAATTCATTCTCCACGGCGAACGGATAGGGCGGAGGCTGCTTTTCCCCCTTCATGGCAGAGAGATACGAGGAGACCTGCTTCTGAATAGAGTAGGATTCCTGCAATTCCAGCATATTGCTGGCAGCCCAAACATTGTTCATAAATCCTACGGCCATGAACAGCAGAGAAGAAATATCCTCCACCCGCGCGGCCGGAACCACCGGGATCTTCTGTACTTCAGCAGTCAGCTCCTGCAAATCATAAGGCATTTGTGCGCGGGGGAGCAGGTCATCATGGATGTAGTCTTGCCGGCCCATCATCAGGAAGGGCCCTACCGTAATCTTAGCGTCGGTACTGTCCGTCCCCACAATCGGAGATGTAAAACAAGTCAGACCCAGCGGGCAAAAATAAACATACTTACCGCCGAATCGCTCCGCTTCGTTCATGCCGTAGATGTGGCTCTGTATGCACAGCGTATGCTGTTTCCCCGCCAGCTGGCATATGCGGCAGTTCTCACAGTGATATGTGCCATAGGTCGCCAACGGCTCTCCATCCGCCAATGAGACCACCGTTCCAAGCCCTGTGGAAGTCGTAAAGGCACGGGCGCAGTCCTTTGCCAGCACCACATCAAAATTCTCGTTCTTCCTCATGCCCCTCCCTCCTTCGGATCATTTTCCGCAAAAGATTGCAAAACAGGAGAAATAATTGAAAGAAACCGCACTTGCGCCGGATTATAATAAATGCAATGCTCCTAACGGTTTTAACATTCATTTTGCCAGAACTGCCCGCAAAAAACAACCATGGTCTTGGAGGAATTGATCTATATGGCGCAATATCATCAGACGCTCATCCAGCAGGTCCTGTCTTTAGGGGCCAGCCATGCGGCGCTTCTTCCAGTTTCTCAGCTTCCCTTCGATCCAAGTTTTCGAGATCTCTGTCGCTCAAATGCGTGTGGTATGTATGGTGCCTGTTGGATGTGTCCACCTTACATAGGCTCCTCCGAAGAGCTGATCGAACAGGCAAAAGCCTTTGAGTGGGCGTTGGTTTATCAAACCATCTCTCCGCTGGAGGACAGCTTCGATATCGAGGGGATGTTGGCGGCTGGCCAACAGCAGAACCAGCTGGCCCGAAACATTCGCTTTCTGCTGTTGGAGAACGGCTGTTCTTCCTTTTTGCAGCTGGGGGCAGGGGGCTGCCGCAAATGCTCCATTTGCGCAAAGAAAACGGACTCTCCCTGCCGATTTCCGGACGAAGCTATGTCATCACTGGAGGCGTACTGCATTGACGTATCCCGCCTTGCCGAGCGTTGCAGAATGCACTATATCAATGGAGTGAACACCGTGACATACTTCGGCGCAGCGTTGCTCCAGGGATAACAAAAACGCTTGTACTTCTCAGGAAATCCACCATTTTGCCCAGTTCAGGTTGATTATATCATGTTGCTCTTGTGAAACTTTTAAATTTTTTGCGTTTTTTAGAAATTTGTTGCGCATTTGTAAAAATCGGGGTGACAAAAAAACTTTCTCGTTTTATGATGCAATCAGACTACTGAGGAGGAGCTTATGCCAACGCTTACCATCCATGCCGACTCCGCTGTCAAGCACTGGAGTTTTTCCGGTAAACAGTCTTTGGCCGCTGTTCTGCAGCAGGCCGGCATTGGTCTTCAAATGCCCTGCGGCGGCAATCACACCTGCGGGAAGTGCAAGGTCCGCTGCTCCGGCGCCTTCTCTCCACTGACCGCCGAGGAAGCCGCTCTCCTCTCCCCGGAGGAGCAGGCCGGCGGCGTGCGCTTGGCCTGCCTTACCAGGGTCGTGGGGGATGCCAGCGTCCTGCTCCATGAGAAAACAACTGTTTCTACCCTCTCGGCCGTTACTCTGCCGGAACACACCCTGGGTAGACAGGGGCTGGGGCTGGCGGTGGACATTGGGACCACCACTGTGGCAATGCAGCTCTACCAGCTGGAGACCGGCGCACTTCTGGCGGAGGCTCTTGGAATAAACCGTCAGGACCGCTTCGGCGCCGACGTGATTTCACGGATCGAATC
>ENA-OXEA01000643-OXEA01000643.1-human-gut-metagenome-genome-assembly--contig:-NODE-643-length-22065-cov-7.606406_pt1 | contig 22065 bp, 16 predicted proteins | sample MGYA00249352_ERZ652237 | MGnify/ENA primary metagenome ERZ652237 (study PRJEB26925, sample SAMN05826962) | human gut metagenome | biome: ENVO:2100002; feature: ENVO:00000062; material: ENVO:00002003... | reverse complement strand
GCGGGAAACGGACACGGACAGCCAGCAGGAAACGGACGCGGGCAGCCAGCGGAAAACGATGCGGGGGGGGGCAGGAAACGGAAGCTCCGGTCAGCGGACGACCACCTCGGTCGGCCCGTTATAATCGACGCCCTGCGAGCCGAGGCGATAGACGGTCGTAAGGAAAGGGTTGTCGCGCGTGTCGGCCTGCAACTGCCCCGAGCAGGGGGTCAGGTCGAGCGTCACCAGCAGGTTGCCGCGGCAATCGAGCTGGCGCAGGGAAGAGTTGGATTTCAGGTCGAGGCGTGCGAGCAGGTTCCCGGCACAATCGAGCACCGCCAGCCCGCGCAGGCCGTCGATGTCGAGCGACGTGATTTCGTTGTCGCCGCAATCGAGCTTTTGCAGGTCGGGGCATTTGCGCAGGTCGAGCCGCGTGAGGTTATTGCCGCTGCAATCGAGCTCGCGCAGGCGGGAAAACTCGCCGATCTCCCACATCGCGGAGATGTTGCGGCCGGAGCAATCCATCACCAGGACGCGCTGCGCCTCGTAGCGCGAAATGCGTCCGTCGTGATCCAAATCGAACATTCCGAGACAGAATTGCTCGAAGGCGGGGTCTGTGAATGTAATATAAATACGCTTGTTCTTATCATCCTGCTCGTTCTCAGCAAGGCCGCAGGCCGTGAACAGCAACAGAGCGAGGGCAGGGATAAAGCGCAGCATGGCCGGATCAGATATTCACGTCGTCGTCGGAGTCGCCGCCGCCGTCATCGGAATTGGCGTCGTCCTGGATTTCGTCGGCGCCCTTGATTTCGTCGTCGTAGTAATCCTTATCGTCCTCCTCCTGCGCATTGTCGTCGATCTTCACGTCGATCTTCACCATATAGGCGATCTCGTCGGTATCGAACGGCACGGCATAGAAAAAATCGCCGTTGGGTTTGTCCACGCGCATCATCGCTTCGGTGAACCCCAGCGGGTATTTTTCCTTTACGGCATCCTGCAGTTCGGGAGTCAGGTTGTGAAAGCTCGTTACGATATGTTTCTTCGTCGTATTCTGTTTAGCCATAGTAATGCTTGGAAATTTTCTGCAATTATAAGCAAAATTTACATATCGCACCACATCCGTAATTTTTTTTTGCATTTTTTTTGAATTTGCAGGATGTTATAAACAAAATACGTACCTTTACGCAGGTTATACTTATATTATGATACGCGAGAAAATCGAAGAGCTGCGGCGGCAGCTCGAGTACCATAACTTCAGATATTACGTCGAAAACGCCCCTGAGATCTCCGACTTCGAATTCGACACGATGATGCGCGAATTGCAGGATCTGGAACGGGCGCACCCCGAACTGTCCGACCCCAATTCGCCCTCGGTGCGTGTCGGAAGCGACATCACGTCGGAGTTCCGGAGCGTAAAGCACCGGTTCCCGATGCTTTCGCTCGGCAACACCTATTCGCTCGACGAACTGCATGAATTCATCGCCCGCATCGAAAAGGAGGCCGGGCCGACGGAGTTCGTCTGCGAACTGAAATTCGACGGCACGGCCATATCGCTCACCTACGAGGACGGGCGGCTACTGCGTGCCGTGACGCGCGGCGACGGCACGCAGGGCGACGACGTGACGGCCAACGTACGTACGGTGCGCACGGTTCCCCTGCGCCTGAGGGGCGACGACTGGCCGCCCTACTTCGAAATACGGGGCGAGATCCTGATGCCCTACGCCTCGTTCGACAAAATCAACGCCGAGCGCGAGGCGGCCGGGGAGACGCTCTTCGCAAACCCGCGCAACGCCGCGGCGGGGACGCTCAAGCAGCAGGCGTCGTCGGTGGTCGCACGCCGCGGCCTGGACTGCACGCTCTACCAGTTGGCGGGCGACGACCTGCCCTTCACGAACCACTGGGAAAGCCTGCAGAAAGCCCGCGAGTGGGGATTCAAAGTCTCGGACGCGGCGCGCATATGCCGCACTGCGGAGCAGATCGACGCCTACATCGCCCACTGGGACGAGGGGCGCCATGCCCTGCCCTTCCCGACCGACGGCGTGGTGATCAAGGTCAACGACTTCGCCGTAAGGCGGCAACTGGGATTCACGGCCAAGGCCCCGAAATGGGCCGTGGCCTACAAGTTCAAGGCCGAGCAGGCGCTCACGCGGCTAGACAGCGTGTCGTTCCAGGTGGGACGCACGGGAGCCATAACGCCTGTGGCGAACCTCGAACCGGTGCTGCTGGCCGGGACGACCGTGCGGCGTGCGACGCTGCACAACGCCGAGCAGATGGCCCTGCTGGACATCCGCCCGGGCGACATGGTATACGTCGAGAAGGGCGGCGAGATCATCCCCAAGATCACGGGGGTAGACCTCTCGCAGCGGCCTGCGGACAGCAAACCGTTCGAATACATCACCGTATGCCCCGAATGCGGCACGCCGCTGGTGCGCTACGAGGGCGAGGCGAAGCACTACTGCCCCAACCAGGGGGGATGCCCGCCGCAGATCGTCGGGCGCATCATCCATTTCATCCGCCGCAAAGCGATGGACATCGAGGGGCTGGGCGAGGAGACCGTGGAACTGCTCTATGAGAACGGGCTGGTGCACGACGTGGCCGACCTCTACGACCTGAAGGCCGGACAGCTGGCGGAATTGCCGCGGCTGGGCGAAAAGTCGGCCGACAACATCATACGCAGCATCCGCGGATCGGTCGAGGTGCCGTTCCGCCGCGTGCTGTTCGGGCTCGGCATCCGCTTCGTGGGCGAAACGACGGCCAAATACCTCGCGGAGCATTTCCGCTCGCTCGACGCCGTGATGCGGGCCACGCGCGAGGAGCTGACCCAGGCCGACGAGGTGGGCGGACGCATCGCCGACGCGATCATCGAGTATTTCGCCGACGAGCAGAACCACGCCATCATCCGCCGCCTGCGTGCCGCGGGGCTGAAGTTCGAGGAGGAGGCGCGGGAGCTGGCGTCGGAGTCGCTCGCAGGCCGCAGTTTCGTGGTGTCGGGCAAGTTCTCGCGCAGCCGCGACGAAATGAAGGAGCTGATCGAAATGCACGGGGGCAGGAACCTCGCGGCCGTATCGGCCAACGTCGATTACATCGTGGCGGGCGACAACATGGGCCCGGCGAAGCTCAGGAAAGCCGAGAAGCTGGGCGTGAAGATCATTTCCGAAGAGGAGTTCATCGCCATGGTCGGCGGGCAGGAAGCCCCGGCGGCAAGCGGAACGGAAGCCGACGGCGCAACAACGGCAAATAACGGCGGCAGGAACAATGGCGCCCCGGCCGCGGCGAGAAAGGCCGGGCCGGAAGGCGACGGAGCAATGCCCCATAGCGCCGGACGTAAAACCCCGGAGCCGGCAGCGACAGCCGATGATGCGGGTGCGCCGGGAAAAGGCACGGTGGACAAGCCTGAAAAAGACACCGCGGGAAAGCCGGGGGAAGACACGGCCGACAAGCCTGAAAAAGACGCCGCGGGAAAGCCGGGGAAAGACACGGCCGACAAGCCTGAAAAAGACACCGCGGGAAAGCCGGGGAAAGACACGGCGAACAAGCCTGGAAAGGACACCGCGGGAAAGCCGGAGATACCGGGCCGAGGAAAACAGGTGAAACCCTCCGGGAAGAAGGGGGCGGAAGCGGCCGCGACGGAAGGCGGGGACGGCGAACCCGTCCAACAAGGCGAGTTGTTCTGAGCCCCGCGGAAAAGGAATACGCATAAAAAACTACATAATGCCAAACAGAATCATATGATACGACACAAGCTCTGCGGCGTGGGGGCCGCCATGATAACCCCCTTTACACCCGAAGGAAAAGTTGACTATCAGGCGCTGGCACGCATGATCGACTATGTGATCGAAGGCGGCGTGGACTACATCGTGGCGCTGGGCACCACGGCCGAGACGCCGACGCTCTACATGCCCGAGCGCGCCGTGATAGCCATGTTCATCACCAACCACATCGCGGGGCGCGTACCGCTGGTGATGGGCTGCGGCGGCAACTCGACGTCGGAGGTACTGGATCAGCTGCGCGAATTCGACCTGCGGGGCGCCGACGCCATCCTGAGCGTTACGCCCTACTACAACAAGCCCTCGCAGGAGGGGCTCTACCAGCATTTCCGCACCGTATCGGAGCACTCGCCGCTGCCGGTGATCCTCTACAACATCCCGGGACGCTCGGGCGTCAACATGACGGCCGAGACGACGCTGCGGCTGGCTCGCGAAATGAAGAACGTAATCGGCATCAAGGAGGCATCGGGCGACATCGAACAGATGCAGCACATCCTCGACCGGCGCCCCGAAGGGTTCATCGTGCTGTCGGGCGACGACGGCATGACGCTCGAACTGATGCGCCGCGGCGGCGACGGCGTGATCTCGGTGGCCGCGAACGCTTTTCCCAAGCGGTTCATGGAGTGTGTGAACTACGCCAAGGGCGGGGAGTTCGACCGTGCGGAAAAGGCATACGAATGCCTCGACGAAGCGGTGCACGCCCTGTTCGAAGAGGGCAACCCCGTGGGGGTGAAGTGCGCACTGGCCGAAATGGGCATAATCGGCCCGACGATGCGGCTGCCGCTCGTCGAAGGTTCGGAGGCGCTGCGCGAAAAGTTCCGCAAACTGATCGCGGAATACGATTTGCGCTGATTTGAGCGTTAGTGCCTAAAATACGGACAAAACACGGATATGAAAAATTTACTGCTGACATTGCTCCTGCTCCCGGCGCTGGCCGCGGCGAAAGTCCCCGTCGAGGAGGATATCGTCGCCAAGACGTCCGACCCCGATTCGCCGTTCTACTACACTTCGCTGATGATGCGCTACAACGCGGGCGACGAGACGCTCACCGACGAGGATTACCACTACCTCTACTACGGCTACGCCCACCAGGAGAGCTACAAACCGATGGAGGCGAACCCCGACCTGGACAAGCTGCTGATGCTGGCATCGGGGCTCGACCCCGACAACCCGCTGGCCGAAACGCTCGACGCGATGCTCTACGTGGGCGAAGATGCGCTCGCCCGCGACCCGTTCAGCCCCAAGATCCTGAACCTGATGGCCTATGCCCACGGGGCGCTGGGCAACAAGCTGCAGGAGAAGATGTATTACAACAAGGTGAAGGGGGTGCTCCGCGCGATCGAGGATTCGGGGGATGCCCTCACGCAGAAGACCCCGCGCCATATCCTGATGTTCGACCATGCGCTCGACGTGATGGCATCGGAGGGTTACACCTACGGCAAGAGCCGCATCATCAGCCGTACGGTGGAATTCATCCCCTTCACGGCGCCCCGGATGGTCGGCGACAAGAAACGCAAAGGGCTCTATTACGACTTCGGCCGCGTATACTGGAACAAGCCCGAAGGATATACCTATAAACGTGACCGCACATGGCAATTCAACAACCTAAAACCCCGTACCTACAAATAATCCGGCGCACGCTGAGCCTGCTGCTGGCAGTGACGCTGCTCGCCGGGTGCGAAAAAACAGAGGAACGCGCAGGGCTGATCACGACGCAGAACGAAGTGGTACTGCGCAGCACGGCGGGTTCGGAGGCGGCATTCACGGTGTCGTCGACCGAAGCGTGGTCGCTCACCACCACGGGAAGCGGCTTCGACGTCTCCCCCACCCAAGGCGGCCGCGGGGAGACGACGGTAACGGTGAGGGCGCAGGACGACAATACAGGCCACAGCCGCATCAAGTTAGGGACAGTGATGCTGAACCTGACCGCAGGAGGTGCGCAGTGTAGCGTCACCGTATCGCAAAGCCCGGCGACTGCGACGCAGACCATGCTGCTCTACATGCCGGGGCGGGATTTGCTGAATTTCTACAAACAAAATATCGACGGTGTATTGAAAGCTGTCGACGCAAATGTTCCGGGCGACGGCCGCATATTAGTCTGCTACCAGCCCAATACGCACTCACAGGCCGAAATGTACGAAGCGTATTTCAACGCCGAAAAGCAGGCGGCCGCATTCACGCTGCTGAAAAGTTACGACGATTTCGCGGCGGCCGATCCCGCATGCGTACAGCGCATGCTGAGCGACGTGGCGGCGCTCGCCCCTGCGCAGCATTACGGGATCATCGTCGGTTGTCACGGCAAGGCGTGGGTGCCCGCGGATCATGGGGCACTCAGCTACTCGGCCCGGATGACGAATGAGCTGGAGGATTTATGGATTCCGATGCCAGGGGCACTGCTAACCCGTTCGTTCGGCGACACGGGGCGGTCGATCGACATTACGAATTTCGCGGCGGCGGTCAAGGCCCAAAATTACAGACCCGACTACCTGCTTTTCGATGCCTGCTTTATGGCCAATATAGAGACGCTGTACGACCTGCGCGAATGCACGGACTACGTAATTGCCGCGCCCTGCGAAATCATGGCACAAGGATTCCCCTATGAGCGGGCGATGCCGTGGTTCTTCACCGACGGTGGCAAAGAATACAACCTGACAAAGGTATGCGAAGCGTTCTGGAACTTCTACATGAACGATGCAACGACCAAATCGGGCTGCATTTCGCTGGCCGTGATGGCGGAAATGGAAGGTATGAAGGAGATCATGCGGCATATCAACGCCGCGCCCCAAAAGACCTATGCGGAAGAGCTGCAAAGCTACGAGGGAATGTCTTCGCACATATTCTACGATCTGGGACACTGGGTCGAACTGGCCTGCAGCGACGCTGGGCTGAAAGAGGAGTTCAAAGTGCAGTTGGACAAGGCGTTCCCAAAAGCTGCACGGCTCAATACGCCGGAATTCTACTCGGCATATAACGGCCGGATGAACCCCGTCGCCTACTATTCGGGAGTGTCGTTCAGCGAACCATCGGACAAATACACCGAAGAGAACAAGCAGACGAGCTGGTACCGAGATACGCATTAATTGAAAAAGGGTGATTCGTAAGGAATCACCCTTTTTCATTATTCGTACTGGCCGGACTTGAGCCGTTCGACCTCCTCGCGGGAGAGGAAACGCCAGGCTCCGCGCTTGAGGTTCTTCTTGGTCAGGCCGGCATAGTAGACACGGTCGAGCTTGGTGACCGTGTAACCCAGGAATTCGAAAATACGGCGCACGATACGGTTGCGGCCGGAGTGTATCTCGATGCCGATCTCCTGTTTGTTCTCCTTGACATAGGAAATTTCGTCGGCGAAGATTTCGCCGTCTTCGAGCGTGATGCCCTCGGCGATGCGATCCATATCGGCACGCGCCAGGGGCTTGTCGAGCGTCACCTGGTAGATTTTCTTTTTCAGATACGAGGGGTGCGTGAGCTGCTTCGTAAGGTCGCCGTCGTTGGTGAAAAGCAGCAACCCGAGGCTGTTCTTATCCAGACGGCCTACGGGGTAGATGCGCTCCGTGCAGGCACCTTCGACCAGATCCATGACGGTCTTGCCGGCATGGGGGTCGTCGAGCGACGTGACATAACCCTTGGGCTTGTTGAGCACGAGGTAGACCTTCTTCTCGCCCTGCACGCGGCTGTCGTTGAATTTCACCTCGTCAGTAGGAAGCACCTTGGTGCCCAGCTGGGTGACGATCTGGCCGTTGACCGTGACCAGGCCCGCGGTGATGAAATCGTCGGCCTCGCGGCGCGAGCAGAGGCCCGACTGCGCGAGAAAACGGTTCAGGCGCATTTCGCCGACCTGCTTTTCGGGCGTGAATTTCGGGTAGGAAGCCGGTTTGTCGTCGTGCTTCCTCGGCCCCGGCTTATAGGGTTTGTCGCCGAATTTACGGTCGCCGTATTTCTTATCCCCGAACTTGCGTTCACCGTAGGCGGGCTTGTCGCCATACTGGCGGCGCGGTTTGTCGCCGTCGCGGTGTTCGTAGCGGGGCTTGTCGCCGAATTTGCGCTCGCCATAGGCGGGCTTGTCGCCGTACTGGCGGCGCGGTTTGTCGCCGTCGCGGTGCTCGTAGCGGGGTTTATCGCCGAAACTACGTTCGCCGTAAGCAGGCTTGTCGCCGTCGCGGTGCTCGTAACGGGGTTTATCGCCGGACTTACGCTCGCCGTAAGCCGGTTTGTCGCCGAACTGGCGGCGCGGTTTGTCGAATGCAGGGCGGTTGTCCGCCGTGAAATGGGGATTGTAGGAGGCCCGCTCACGGGGCCCCTCGCTGGACGGTTGCTCCGAATCGGCAGCATCACGCTGTAAACGCGGGCGACGCTCGACACGCTCCGCCGTAGCAGTCACGGTACGCTGGCGCTTGTCGCGTCCGAAACGCGAAAGTACCGTGGTCGAGTCGTTTTTGTTGTCTTTCATACGTATTTGAATGAGTTTGTGGGGCAAAGGTAATCCATTTTTCCGGATTACGGCATATTGCAGACCCGATTTGGCGATAAAAGACAGGGGCCGTTACAAATTCGCCGCTTTTGCCTTATCTTTGCACCCGTAAACGACGTCCGGCAGGGGTTGCCGGACATCCCCGCCCCGCACCTATGAACATGAACCGCGAAATACTGCGCATCGCGCTCCCGAATATCGTTTCGAACATCACCGTGCCGCTGATGGGAATCGTGTCGACGGCCATCGCCGGGCACTGGGGCGCGGATTCGGCGGCGACTATCGGCGCACTGGCCATCGGGGTGTCGATCTTCAACTTCATCTACTGGAACTGCTCGTTCGTGCGCATGGGAACCAGCGGACTCACGGCACAGGCGTTCGGCGCAGGGAATTTCCACGAATGCACCAACATGCTCGTAAGGGCGATGGTCGTGGCGGCAGGCATGGGATTGCTGATGCTCGCCCTGCAATACCCGCTGGGCGAGCTGGCCCTGTGGGGACTGAACGGCAACGAAATGACGCGCGAATATTTCTACGCCCGCATCTGGGCCGTACCGGCGGGCATCCTCCTGTTCGGGTTCAACGGCTGGTTCACGGGTATGCAGAATGCCATGATACCGATGTTCACGGCTATTTCGGTCAACGCGGTGCATGTCTTGTGCAGCCTTTGGTTCGCCTTCGGCATGGACATGGGGATCGTCGGCATCGCCTACGCCTCGGTGATCGCACAGTGGACGGGCGTGGGACTTTCGCTGCTGCTGCTCATGCTGCGCTACCGCAAGGTGCTGACGGGCATCGACTGGGCCGAGGTATTCGACATGAAACCGCTCAAAACCTTCTTCATCGTCAACCGCGACATCATGCTGCGTACGCTCTGCATCGTGGCGGTCTACACCTTCTTCACGGGGGCTTCGGCCCGCATGGAAGACCCGGTGCTGCTGGCCGTGAACACCCTGCTGTTGCAGCTCTTCACGCTCTTCTCGTACATGAACGACGGCTTCGCATATGCCGCCGAAGCGCTGACCGGACGGTTCATCGGCGCCCGGGACGTAAAGGCGCTGCGCGACTGCCTGCGGCGCTGCATCGCATGGGGCACGGCCGTGTCGGTACTGTTCGTGGGAATCTACATCGTCTGGTGGCGCGACCTGGTGGGGCTGTTCATCGACGATTCGGCCGCAAACGCCGCGACGATCGTGGAGGTCGCCGGACGGTATATCGTATGGATCATCCTGATCCCCGTAGCCAGCGCCATGCCCTTCATCATGGACGGCATCATGGTGGGCGCTACGCAGACGCGCGTCATGCGCAACTCGATGTTTTGGGCTACGGCAGCCTATTTCGGCATCTTCTATATCGGGCATACGCTCATAGGCAACAACGCCCTGTGGCTCGCCTTCACGCTGTACATGTTCCTGCGCGGCGTGCTGCAATACTTCATGACGCACAGCCTGCGGACAATCTACCGCAAAGCCGGCGCATAAGGAAGGGGCGGTGAATCCCCGGGCAGGGAGAGGCCGGAACGGCCCGGGAGAGGCAACGTCCGGAATCAGGAAGGTTTCCTGCGATAACAGGCCGCATATCCGGGGATAATCACTAAATTAGCGGAACGGAACCCCCCAAAAACCCGCCATGATCTTATCCGAAAACGCACTCTATATCAAATATATCCGACTGAAAGAGGCCGGAGATTTGCCGCACGAATACCCCTATACGGTGCCCGCGCTGGCGGGGTTCAGCGGGTTGCGGTTCCGCCGCCCGGTGACGTTCATCGTGGGCGAGAACGGCATGGGCAAATCGACGCTGCTGGAAGCCATCGCCGTAAAAGCGGGATTCAATGCCGAGGGCGGGTCGAAGAACTTTCGGTTCGCAACGCGCGAGACTCATTCCCCGCTATACGGGAACCTCGTGCTCGGACGCGGGTTGCAGCCGCGCGACGGCTATTTCCTGCGTGCCGAAAGTTTCTACAACGTCGCCACCGAAATCGACCAGATAGCCGACGGCATACACCGCTATTACGGCGACAAGTCGCTCCACAGGCAATCGCACGGCGAAAGCTTCCTGAGCCTGCTCGAACACAGGCTCCGCGGGAACGGGCTCTATATCTTCGACGAGCCCGAGGCCGCCCTCTCGCCGTCGCGGCAGATGTATATGCTGTGCCGGATAAAACAACTCGTGGAAAGCGGATCGCAGTTCATCGTCAGCACCCACTCGCCTATCGTCATGGCCTACCCCGGCGCCGACATCTACGAGATCGCGGACAACGGACTGCAACTCACCGAACTGGAGCAAACGCCGCATTACCTGCTGATGAAACGCTTTTGCCTCGACCACGAAGGGATGCTCCGGCAGTTGGGCTTCGACATCCGGAAACCTTGAAGCGCGGGTCGCGCCACAGGCAGAATGCCCGGAGATCGGCACAACAGCACAGGCATTTCGCACGGATGCCGCACAGGATTTGCACGGACGTCTTGCACGGATATTACCCTACAAACACGACGGCACGGACATCACGACAGGCGCATCAGCGCATGAAAAATCCCGGCTCCGAAATGCGGAGCCGGGATTCCTGTAAGCGCAGGGCGGCAGCGCCGCCCCCGCAGGAGATTATTCTTCGCCTTTGGCTTCTTTGAGCAGGGTGTTGTACTTGTTGTACTTGTCCATCATGCCCTCCTCGTCGCGCAGGCGGAAGCAGATCGACTTGAGGAAGTCGAGCGTATTGACGTCGTCCTTTTTCAGCTCGTATGCCTTTTCGAACCAGGGCACGGCATCCATATAGACGGCATTCACCTCCTTCAGGTCGGTATCGTAGGCAGTCTGGCTGCTATACTGCTTCTCGTTCATCACCTTGTTCATCTCGTCGGCCTTGATCGTGTAGAACACGCCCAGGTAATAGTTGCCTTCGAACAGGTCGGGCTTCAGCTCAACGACCTTCTTGAACGATGCGATGCTCTCGTCGTAGTTTTTCAGCGCATAGAAGATACGGCCGCGGCCGAACCAGAGGTCTACGTTCTCGGGGTTGTCGGCAATGGCCGAGTCGATCAGCGTTACCAGGTCGGCAGGGTCGCCCACGCCCTCTTCGGAGGTGTAGAGCTGCATCAGGCCGTCGAGGATACGCTCGTTCTTCGGGAATTTCCCTATACCCGTGATCAGGGCGTCCTTGGCCAGCATGACATTGTCCTGGCTGACGTTCTTCAGGCCGTAGTAGCAGTGGAAGAGGTAGTAGTAGATGTTACCCTCCTCGTCGGTATACCCCAGGTCGATCGCTTTCTTGAGGTACTCGGCACCCTGTCCGAACGACGAGGGGTGCGCCGAACCGTCCACCGTGCGCAGGTAACCGGCATAGTAAAGCAGCGCGGGGTCTGCGGCTGCGCCGTAAGCGGGGCTCGACTGCGCCTGGAAAGCCGTGGCATAGGCGTCGGCGGCTGCAACGTACTCGCCCGTGTCGATGCCCGTATTACCGACCTGCGAACAGAAATCGCTGATCTGCTGCAACCCGTCCTTCGCCTTCGCAGCGCTCTTGGGGTCGATCTCGTAAGCCTTGTTGTAAGCCTCGATGGCCATGGCAGGGGCCTCTTTCAGCACCCAGTCGGTCTGCGTCCAGGTAACTACCTTGCCGTCCTTGATATAGGCGATGAAATAGGGGTATTCCCACGCTTCGTAGGGAACGTTGAGAAGCGTCACCTGCTTGGTGGCCGAAGGTTCGCCCACGGCCAGCTTCAGCATCGCGGCGTCCATGTTGACGAAGAGGCTCTTGGTCGGTTCCACGGCAGCCTCGTACAATGCTTTGCCACGGTTGATCCACGTGGAGGCCTTCGCGTTCTTCTTCGCGTCGGCGATGTCGGCGTCGCTCTTCTCGATCTTGGAGAGGAGCCCGCTCTTGTTGACTTTCTGCGCCTGAACAGCGGGGATTGCCATGAGCAGGGCAGCGAAAGCCGTCAAAAATGTTTTCTTCATAACAAATTTAATTTAAAGTTTTTCAAATTAATTTCATCTATTCCTCCGCCGGCTGTCCTGCATCGGGTGTTGCGTCCCCGGCACCGGTAGCCTCTGCGGACTGTACTTCTTCTTCATCGCCGGCAGCAGGCACGGCCATCACCGAGGCAATGGCATCGCCGTCACGCAGGTTGATGATACGCACGCCCTGCGTAGCACGACCCGCCAGGCGGATCTGCGACACGGCCGTACGTATGGTAAGTCCCGAACGGTTGATAATCATCAGGTCGTTGTCGTCCGTAACGGCCTGTATGGAGATAAGTTTGCCGGTTTTCTCCGTCACGTTGATCGTCTTCACACCCTTACCGCCGCGGTTGGTGATGCGGTACTCGTCGAGGTCGGTACGCTTGCCGTAACCGTTTTCGCTCAGCACCAGTACGTCCTGCGTCGAATCGGGTTCCACACAGATCATGCCGATCACCTCGTCGGACTCCTCGATCGAGATGCCGCGCACACCGGCGCCGACACGCCCGATCGGGCGCACCGTCGACTCGTTGAAGCGGATGGCCTTGCCTTCGCGGGCCGCAATCATCACTTCGGCGTTGCCGCTGGTGAGCTTGGCCTCGATCAGCTGGTCGCCCTCGCGGATGACGATGGCGTTCACACCGTTCTGGCGCGGGCGCGAGTAGGCTTCGAGCTTCGTCTTCTTGATCGTACCGTCCTTGGTACACATGATGATGAAGTTGTTGTTCACATACTCGGCGTCGTTCAGGCGCTTGACGTTGATATAGGCGCGAACCTTGTCGTCGGGTTCGATCTGGATGACGTTCTGGATGGCGCGTCCCTTCGAGGAGCGTGCGCCTTCGGGGATCTCGTAGACCTTGAGCCAGTAGCAGCGCCCCTTCTCGGTGAAGAAGAGCATCGTATTGTGCATCGAAGCCACGTAGATGTGCTCGATGAAGTCCTCGTCGCGCGTAGCACTGCCCTTGGCGCCGACGCCGCCGCGGTTCTGCGTGCGGTATTCGGCCAGCGGGGTGCGCTTGATGTAGCCCATGTGCGAGATGGTGATGACCATGTCGTCGTCGGCATAGAAATCCTCGGGGTTGAACTCCTCGGAGGCATAGACGATCTCCGAACGGCGCTCGTCGCCGTATTTTTCCTTGATTTCGAGCAGCTCGTCCTTGATGATCTGCATTTGCAGGCCGACGTCGGCGAGCACCTCCTTGAGGTGGGCGATGGTTTTGGTCAGCTCGTCGCGCTCGGCGGTGAGCTTGCCGTATTCGAGCCCCGTCAGGGCGCGCAGGCGCATCTCGATGATGGCCGAAGCCTGGAGGTCGCTCAGCTCGAAACGCTCGATCATGGCCTGCTTGGCCAGGTCGGGGGTCTGCGACGAACGGATGATGTGCACGATCTCGTCGATGTTATCCTGCGCGATCAGGAGGCCCAGCACGATGTGCAGCCGCTCCTCGGCCTTGCGCAGGTCGAAGCGCGCACGGCGCACCACCACGTCGTGGCGGTGGTTGACGAAGTGCTTGACCAGGTCGCGCATCGGCAGCAGCTGCGGACGGCCGTTCACCAGCGCGATGTTGTTCACCGCGAACGAAGTCTGGAGCGGAGAGTTCTTGAAAAGCGTATTGAGCACGACGCTCGCCACGGCGTCGTGTTTGAGGATGATGATGATGCGCAGGCCGTTGCGGTCGGACTCGTCGTTGATGTAGGAGATGCCGTCGATCTTCTTTTCGTTGATCATGTCGGCGATCTTCTTGATCATCTCGGCCTTGTTGATCATGTAGGGGATTTCGGTGATGACGATGCACTCGCGGCCGCTGGGGGTATGCTCGATGTCGGTCTTGGCACGCATCATGACGCGGCCGCGGCCCGTAAGCATGGCCTCCCGGACACCCTCGTAGCCGTAGATGATACCGCCCGTGGGGAAATCGGGGCCCTTGATATACTGGAGCATCTCCTCGCCCGTGATTTCGGGGTTGTCGATATAGGCGCAGCAGGCGTCGACCACTTCGCAGAGGTTATGCGGGGCCATGTTGGTGGCCATACCTACGGCGATACCGCTGGCGCCGTTGACGATCAGCAGCGGGATCTTCGTGGGCAGCACCGTGGGTTCGGGGATCGTATCGTCGAAGTTGAGCGTCCAGTCGACGGTCTCCTTGTCGATGTCGGCCATCACCTCGTCGGTGATCTTCTTCATGCGGGCCTCGGTGTAACGCATGGCAGCCGGCGAGTCGCCGTCCATCGAACCGAAGTTACCCTGGCCGTCGACCAGCGGGTAGCGCATCGACCACTCCTGTGCCAGACGCACCATCGCGTCGTAGACCGACGAGTCGCCGTGGGGGTGGAACTTACCGAGCACGTCGCCGACGATACGCGCCGACTTACGGGTCGGTTTGTCGGAGTAAAGGTTGAGCTCCGCGCTCATATCGTAGAGGATACGGCGGTGCACGGGCTTCATGCCGTCGCGCACGTCGGGAAGCGCACGCGACACGATGACCGACATCGAATAGTCGATGTACGCCGACTTCATCTGCTCTTCGATATTGATAGGAATGATACGTCCTGTCAAACCTGCATTCTTTTCTTCTTCAGTTAGCATCTTATCTCTTTAAAATTACAGTCTTTTAACGAACAAAAATACGATTTATTTCCGATCTGAGCAACTTTAAGCCCATAAATATCGCATCCGGGCGGAAGATTTCCGGGACAACGCCCCGTTTTTGCCCCTTTTCCGGCGATCTGACGGCCTCAAAAAAAATTCCCGGCAGACTGACGGCATCCGCTTGCGCGTTCCGGATCGTTTCACTACCTTTGCGGCCTCTATTTCCCGAACATGGCACAGATAAACACACCCAAGGAAGTACTCGCGCTGGCTCAGAAGTCGGCAACGGGCAAAATGCAACTCCCGGCGGGCAAGACCCTCCTGCTGGCATTCCTGGCCGGCGCATACATCGCCATGGGCGGACTCTTCTCGCTGATGGCGGGGTTCGGGTTCCCCGGGGCGGCCGAAGCGCCCGGGTTGCAGCGCCTGCTCTCGGGGCTGGTATTCCCGCTGGGGCTCATCCTGGTGGTATTCGCCGGGGCGGAGCTCTTCACGGGCAACAACGCCGTGCTCGTACCCGGGGCGCTGGGCCGCAGGTACGGATGGGGCAAGGTACTGCGCAACTGGGGGCTGGTATACGCGGGGAATTTCATCGGGGCGACCTTCTTCGCCTATTTCCTGGTGGTGCTGCCCGGCGTGCTCTCGTCGGAGCTGTGGCGCGAAGCGGCCTGCAACGTGGCGCAGGCCAAGGTTTCGATGCCGTGGCTGACGGTATTCCTGCGCGGCGTGGGCGCCAACTGGCTGGTATGCCTCGCGGTATGGCTCGGGCTGAGTACCGACGACGCGGCAGGCCGTATGATGGGGTTGTTTTTCCCGGTCATGTGCTTCGTGGTGATCGGCTACGAGCACTGCATCGCCAACATGTTCTTCATCCCGCTGGGGATGATGCTGGGCGCCCCGGTGACGGCGGCGGACATGGTCGCCGCAAACCTGGTTCCCGCCACGCTCGGGAACATCGCGGGCGGCGGCATCTTCGTCGGCGGGCTCTACTGGTACCTCAACCGGAAATAGGGGTCAATCCGCCAGCCTGAGCCACAACCGCCCGTGGCGGAAATCGAAGACCACCCGGAATGCGGAGAAGAATTTTACGCCGAGGAAACCGTCGCCGGGGAGTTTCATCGGTTTGTCGAGCACCACGACAGGCAGCCCGCAGAAGGGGTAGCGCCCCATGAAAGTGGCTACGGCGGGCATCAGCACCCGCAGGGTCATCCCGCCCGGCGTCCGGCCTTCCACCAGATCGACAGGGGCACGCGACACGAATTTCCCGACCGCAGGCTTGAATGCGAAGAGTGCCAGCAGGTTGGCATTGCCCAGATCGACGACCAGCCGCATCGGCATCGCACGGCTGCGTCCCCGGACATCGGACAAGCGCACCGTATCCGCAACCCAAAACATCCCCGATTGCCCGTCGGCCACCAGTTCGTAGGCCTCCCACCCGTCGCCGGGTTGCGGCAGGCTCCCGAATGAGAGCGGACGGAAAATGCCGCGGCGGACATCGAGCTCGAAAATACCGGGCGCAGCCACGCTGTCGGTCGTGAAGGTATGGAGCGGGTAGAGCAGGTCGCAGGGCTTGCGTCGCCGCAGATCGACGACATAGCTCTCGCACAAACTGCGCGTATCCCCCACCCTGACCCCCGGTGCCAGTTTATAGCGGGCCGAATAGTCCGTGCCGCCGGCCATGCGGAAACGCACGGGGCGTTCGAGTTCGACGGGTTCGAAAAGCCCGGGGTGCGACCAGACCAGCGCGCTGTCGATCAGCGGAAAATAGACGCCCGATTCGAGAAACACCCGCACCGGTATGGAATCCCCTACGAAAGACGCCGCATAGAGCAGATCGCGCTCGGAGGTAAGCTCCCAAGCCGTGCCGGAAGGCATCTGCCCGCCTGTCGGCGACGGGTCTTCCGGCGCCGCAGCCAGCGTCGCCGCGGGGATGGCGACGGACAACAGCAGCATGATCGGCCGGCGGAACATGGTCAGCGGAAGTCGATGAATTCGTACCCGGCGTAGTTATCCTTCGCAAAGGCCTTGAGCGGCGTTTCGAGGGGCTTGATGCCCAGCACCGAAACCTGCACCTGCTCGCCGTCGTAATCGTAGCGGAGCGACACGGGACGCATCGCGGCGGTATCGACCGTAAGGACGATATTGCCCGCCGAGGAGGTATTCCCCGGCGCAGGGGTCAGACGCACCACGGCACGCCCCTCCTGCTCGCCGACGAGCGAGGCCGCATATTCGCTGCCGAGGAAATCGAAGGCATGGACGGGGTTATTGAGGATATTGCGGCTGTCGGTGTCGACCACGTCGATCGTCACCTCGCGGCGGCGGTTGTCCACCTCGTAGCGCACGGCTCCGTCGCAGTAGACCTCGGCATCGCCCAGCACGAGGTAATAACCTTCCCCCTCGACGGCATAGCGCCCACGCGTGACGTATTCGTCCGAGCGCACCTCGAACGACACCCCGTAGGCACCCAGTGCCCGGAAGCCGTCACGAACCCCGGCAAGTATCCCGGCGGCACGGTCGGCGGCCGGAGGCAACGGGCTGGCCCCCTGCGTCGCACCGGCGGCAGCGGCCGAAGCCGCGGAACCGGAGGAGAAACCCGCCGCGGAACCGGAGGTGGAAGCGGCGTAAATAACGGGCGACCCATGGAAGCCAAAGAGCGCATGGAAGCCCGGGGCGGGATCAGCCTGAAAACCGGAGGCCGAGGCGTCGCGGCGGGCAAAAGCCGAGGCAGAGGCGGGAACCGCCGGGAAATCAGAGGCGGCCGCAAATCCGCAAGCAGCCGGCACATCCGCGGCGACGGGGAGTGCGGCGACGGGGAGTGCGGCGACGCATTGCATCGCGGAAAGCAGCAACAGGAGGGACAGGAATCGTTTCATGGCAGCATCAGAATAGGCCCAGCTCCTGCAACTTGGCTTCGAGCGAGGGCATGTCATGGAAAAGGATGTCGCGCGGCTTGGCTCCCTGCTGACGGCCGACGATGCCGGCACGTTCGAGCTGCATCATGATGCGCCCGGCACGGTTGAAGCCCACCTCGTAGTTGCGCTGGATCATCGAGGTCGAGATATTGCCGCCCGAAACGGCGTCGCGGGCGATCTCGGCGAAGAGCGAATCGTATTTCACGGGGGCGGAGTCCTCGCTGCCCATACTCCCCGAAGAATCGCCCGTATCGGGCGTATAGTCGGGCAGCGAATAGGCCGAGGTATAGCCCTGCTGCTTCGATATATACTCGACGATGCGTTCGACCTCCTTGGTTTCGACCAGCGCGCACTGGATACGGGTCAGTTCCCCGTCCTTCGAGAAGAGCATGTCGCCGCGGCCGATAAGCTGGTTGGCCCCCGGCTGGTCGATGATCGTACGCGAGTCGATCATCTGCATCACGCGGAAGGCGATACGCGCGGGGAAATTGGCCTTGATACCGCCCGTGATGACCTTCACGTCGGGGCGCTGCGTGGCGATGATCAGGTGGATGCCGACGGCACGCGCCTTCTGCGCGAGGCGCATGACGGGCCCCTCGACCTCGCGGGCGGTCATGATCAGATCGGCGAACTCGTCGACCACCACGACGATATAGGGCAGGTAACGGTGCCCGTTGAGCGGGCTGAGCCGCCGGGCGGTGAATTTCTCGTTGTACTCGGCGATGTTGCGCGCCCCGGCTTTCTTGCAGAGTTCCAGGCGGCTGTCCATCTCCGTGCAGAGCGAATTGAGCGTGTAGACCGCCTTCTTGGGGTCGGTGATGATGGCATCGTCCTCGGACTCCATCTTGGCGAGGAAGTGGCGCTCGATCTTGGCATAGAGCGAGAACTCGACCATCTTGGGGTCGATCATCACGAACTTGAGCTGCGCGGGGTGCTTGCGGTAGAGCAGCGAGGTGATGATGGCGTTCAGCCCCACGGACTTACCCTGTCCCGTGGCGCCCGCCACCAGCAGGTGCGGCATCTTGGCCAGGTCGAACACGTAATTCTCGTTCTGGATCGTACGGCCGATCACCACCGGGAGCTCGGCCTTCGACTCCTGGAAACGCAGCGAACGCACGGCGGAGTACATCGACACCACCTGCTTGTCGCGGTTGGGCACCTCGATGCCGATGGTTCCCTTGCCGGGGATAGGGGCGATGATGCGGATACCCAGCGCCTTGAGGCTCTGGGCGATGTCGTTTTCGAGCCCCTGGATCTTCGAGATCTTGACGCCCTGCGCCTGCACGATCTCATAGAGCGTCACGGTGGGGCCGACCGTGGCCTTGATACGCTGGATGGGGATGCCGAAATTGCGGAGCGTATCCTCGATCTTGGTCTTGTTCTCGAAAATCTCCTCGTCGCTCACTTCCGAGTCGGAAACATAGTCTTCGAGCAGCGTCACGGGCGGCTTGTGGTAGTTCACGAGGTCTTTCAGCGGGTCGTAGCTCTCGGTCGGGATCGCCTTTTCATCGACCAGGCGGGCTTCGTTGGCCTCGACGGTCACGACGACGCCCCCGGCAGGGACGGGTATCTCGGTAAACGGCCCGTCGGGGAGCGGCTCCCCGGATACAGGAGCGGCAGCGGAGGGCACCCCGGCAACAGAGGGCATCCCGGCAACAGAGGGCATCCCGGCAGCCAGGGCCGGTGTCCCGACGGGGTCTTCCCCGCCCAGGGATAATTCGGTGAAAGGTTCGTCGGACACAGGCGCAGCAGGCCGGACAGCAGTGCCGGCGGCAGGACGCACCGCGGGGCGTTCCAGCTCGACAAGCCCGCTGGGGCCGATAACCAGCCGGCCTTCGGGGCGCGACAGGTCGACCTCGGTAAACTCGCCGTCGTCATCGGATGCGGCGGCCTCTGCCGCCTGCGGGGCTTCGGGCACAATGGGCATGCCGTCGGGGCCCAGTTCCACGAACGGATCGTCGTCCGCATCGCGGCGGGCGGCCTGCGGGGCGGCGGTAGTCCCGGCGGCAGCAGGCCCGGGAGTACGTGCGGCGCGGGGCATTTCCGGCACCGGACGCTGCACGGCCAGTTCGGGTTCGGGACGGCGCACGACCACCTCGGGCTCCGCCTTCACGGCAGACTCCACGGCCGGAGTGTCGGCCGACCGCTTGGCAGGCCTCTCTCCGGGATTCCCGACGGATTCCGCGGCTACGGCAGCCGCATCCCCGGCGGCATCGGACGGTTGCCCGTGCGCGTGCACGACCTTATGTTTGACGATCTCGACGATCCTGCCGCTCTTGTCGACCATGACGTTGCCCGCACGGTTGACCTTGTTAATGAAATTGCGGTTGATGAATACCCCCGTAAGGATCCAGCAGCCCAGCAGCAGGATCAACGTCCCCAGCACCCCGATATGCGTGCGCAGCAGCGCCGCGGTCTCGATGCCGAAGGCACCGCCCCACCCCGTCGAACTGCAAAGGCTCCACTTGTCCGAGAAGGCGAAGCCCAGCGTCAGCGAACTGAGGATCAGGACGAGGAAAAGCGAGAGGATCGAATGGTTGAACAGCAGCGGGCGCTGGCGGATGACGCGCACACCGACGAGCAGCACCATCACCGGGATCAGGATACCGGATACGCCGAACGAGTTGTCGACCAGCATGCGTCCCAGCCTGGCACCCGCCCAGCCGCAGAGGTTTCCGGGCTCGACGCCCAGCGTGGCACGTTCCTCGGGCGAGAGCAGCAGTCCGCTCTGGTCGGCCGACCAGGTGAAGAACGAGAACAGTACGGCCGAGGCGGCGAACAGCCCGATGAAAAGCAGCAGCAGACCCGCGACCCAGCGTGCACTGTCGCTGTTGGAACGCTGGACTTTCTGCCGTCCGTTGGGGGATGAGGATGTATTTTTAGATGCCATCTGTGTTGCGCTTGATTTTTATCAAGCGAAGTTACGCATTTTTTTTGACATTTCGGAGCCGGCGCCGACTTTATTGAAACCGGAACCGTATCCGGCGGGCATAATTGCAAATAAATCGTTATCTTCGCACACGTTTCAGCAGGCTGCGGCCCGCATGGGAAGGCCGGCACTCCGCACGGCGCCCGTAAACACGCCACGCCTGCGCGACATTTAAGGATATATTGCGCACCCACTAAAACCGAATGAAGAAAATGATCCGGAACACAGGACAGAAGGAACACATCGTATGGCTGGACGTCATCAGGCTGGCTGCCATACTGATGGTGATCGGGGTTCATTGCATCGACCCCTTCTACATTTCGCCAGCCATGCGGGGCATCCCCGAATATACGCACTGGGCGACCGTCTACGGTTCGCTGTTCCGCCCTTCGGTGCCGCTGTTCACGATGATGACGGGCTTACTGCTGCTGCCCGTGCGGCAACCGCTGGGGACATTCTACAAAAAACGTATTTTCAGGATCCTTTTCCCCGTGCTCATCTGGTCGGTACTCTACAACATGTTCCCCTGGTTCACGGGGGTGCTCGGGCTGCCGGAAAACATCATCGGGGATTTCTTCTGCTACACGCAGGGGCACGAATCGCAGGCGCTGGGCGACTCGCTCAAAGACGTGGCGATGATCCCGTTCCAGTTCAGCTTCAAGGAGAATCACATGTGGTACATGTATTTGCTGATAGGGCTCTACCTCTATATGCCGTTCTTCTCGGCATGGGTCGAAAAGGCGACCCGGAAAGAGATGCGGGCCTTCCTGGCGATCTGGTTCGTCTCGCTCTTCCTGCCCTACATGTCCGCATACATAGCCCCCTATTTCGGGGTCGGGTACCTGTTCGGCGAAAGCACCTGGAACGCATACGGGCTGTTCTACTATTTCGCGGGGTTCAACGGGTACCTGCTGCTGGGGCACTACATGAAGAAAGGCAACGATTGGAGCATGGCAAGGACACTTGCGACCAGCGTCATACTATTCGGAGCCGGATATTGCATCACCTACACCGGATTTGCCGCGGCAGCGGCCGACAGCATGTCGACGGAGGCGGACATGGAACTTTTCTTCACCTTCTGCAGCCCGAACGTGGCGATGATGACCGCGGCGGTATTCCTGCTGATGCAAAAAATCCGCATCCGGCGCCAGACCATCGTCAGGCTGCTCGCCAACATGACCAAATGCGGGTTCGGGATCTACATCGTGCACTATTTTCTGGTAGGGCCGTTCTTCCTGCTCATCGGCCCGTCGTCGCTGCCCATCCCGCTGCAAGTCCCCGTAATGGCAGTATGTATCTTCGCCGTCGCATGGGCATTTACGGCACTGGTATATAAATTATTGGGCAAAAAGGCCGCTTACATCATGGGATAGCCCGGCCGCGGGAGCTGTTCCAACGAGCCGGCGGGCTGCATCCCTGTCTCTTATACACATCTGACGCTGCCGACGATCGCATAAGTGTAGATC
>ENA-OXEA01000624-OXEA01000624.1-human-gut-metagenome-genome-assembly--contig:-NODE-624-length-22664-cov-17.514308_pt1 | contig 22664 bp, 20 predicted proteins | sample MGYA00249352_ERZ652237 | MGnify/ENA primary metagenome ERZ652237 (study PRJEB26925, sample SAMN05826962) | human gut metagenome | biome: ENVO:2100002; feature: ENVO:00000062; material: ENVO:00002003... | reverse complement strand
GGTTGCGGAAGTAGACCGGCCCGCTGGTCTCCAGACTGCCGATGCGGTGGTGGTCAATGATCTCCAGGATCTCGGCCTGATCAAAGCCCTCCACGGCCTGGGTGGCCTCGTTGTGGTCCACCAGAATGATGCGCCGCTTGCGCAGGGCAATGACGTTGCGGCGGCTGACCATGCCGCAGTATTTGCCGTCCTCATCGAGGATGGGGAAATAGCGGTGGCGCACCTTTGCCATCACCCGCAGCACATCGGCCACAGGGGTGACGAGGGTGAATTTGAGGATGTTGTCCCGGGTCATATAATAGGAGATGGGGGCGCACTGGCTGATGAGCTTGCCCGCCGCGTAGGTATCCACGGGGGTGGTCATAATGGCAACGCCGGTCTCATCGGCAATGCGCTGGATGGTGCGGCCCACCTTGGCCCCATTGCAGATGATGAGCAGGGAGGCTTCCTTTTCAATGGCGCAGAGCTGGCTTTCGTACCGGTTGCTCAGAATGACGATATCCCCCTTTTCCACGCTGCTTTCCAGCATCTCTGGGGTGGCGGTGCCGATCTTGATGTGGCCGGTGGTGCAGACCGCGTCGGCATTGCCCACCACCATGGTGCCGTTCAGCGTTTCAAGGATGTTCTTATAAGAGGTACGGCTCTTGGCCAGCACCGCGGTATCGAACACGTCCATGTTGGCGGTGGCAAGATCCTTCACGGTGATGATGCCCTCCAGCTCGTTGTCCGCGCTGGTGATGGACAGGGTGTCGATCTGCTGGTCGCGCATGATCTTCCATGCGCGGCGCAGGCTGGTGGAGCCCGGGATGCCCGGCATCTCGCGGTAATCCACGTCCCGGATCTTGGGGTTCACGTCGGTGCACATCCGGGGCGGCGTGACACCGAATTTTTTCAGGACGAACTCGGTCTCCTGATTCATTTTACCAGCACGGCGCGGCTCGCAGACCAGCGTGCTGGTGCGGTTTTTGAGCTCCGCATAGGCAATGGCGGAGCAGATGGAATCGGTATCGGGGTTGCGGTGCCCGATGACCACGACCTTGTGTGCTTCTTTTGGCATAGGTTGTTCCCCTCTCTGGGTCAGATTCATTTACCTTCCGATCGGCCCCATGCCCCAAACCACCGGGCACGGCTGCCAGTTCCATTTTAACACAACCGGCCCCGGGGGTAAAGGCGGCAGACATCTTTTTCTTGACAGCGCCCCAAAAATCGTCTATCCTTGACCTGAATTTTTTTCTCTTTGGAGGTCACCCCATGAAAAAGCTGTTCCGCGCCCTTTCCCTCTGCCTGACGCTGGCCCTGTGCGTGTTCTGCAGCACCGCCGCGCTGGCCGAGGCTCCCGCCGCCACGCCCGCCCCCCAGGACGAACGTGTCATCACCGATGTAAGCCCCCTTGAGGATCAGATCCGCAACATCGTCGGCTTTACCACCAGCACCGGCGGCCCCTACGATTTTGAACAGGCCGACCATAAATCTGCCGTGCAGGCCTACGGTGCAGAACCCGCCGAGGGTGCCGTGGCCCTGCTGCGCATCTACGCCCGGGCCGAGGACCGGGGCGATGCCTCCATCAATTCCAGCGGCCACTCCTTCCTCTCGGTGCGGAACGTTTCGGACCATGACATCGAGGTGGGCGGCCTACGGATCGCGCCCGACACCGAGATGACCTTCAGCCCCCGCGGCAACCGCTGGGAACACACCGGCATCTGGTACAATCTGGAGGGCTACTACAAGCGCTATCTGGCCGATTCCTACTACCAGAACATCTATGCTGTCCAGACCTCACTGGATCAGGGCCAGCTGGACGTGGTCAACCGCAACCTTGCCAAATCTGACCACTGGTCGGCCTACTTCAACTGCGCCGCCTTTACCGAGAGCATGTGGAACGCTGTCTGCGCCGACACCCTTTCCGCCGGGCAGCCCTACACCCCGGAGAACCTGCGGAACGACATTCTGGCCAAGTACGGCGATCTGGCCGCATACAACCCTCAGATCCCCTATGACTACATTGTTTATTACGGCTCCAGCCTGACCCCCAGCAAAGAGTTTGCCTGATTTTTTGATTTGTTGGATACAACATCTTGATTTTCACGTCATTCCGCGCTATCATGGGTGTGTTTGAATCCACGCGCCAAGGGAGGACACCATGACAGACGCATCGACCACATCAAGACCGCTGTTCAACCGTCAACAGCTCATTTCACTTTTCCTGCCGCTGGTGGCAGAGCAGGCCCTCAGCATCTCCATCGGTCTGGCGGACACCCTGATGGTCTCCTCGGTGGGCGAAGCCGCCGTTTCGGGCGTGAGCCTGGTGGACTCCTTCAACGTGCTGATGATCCAGCTGCTCAGCGCACTGGCCACCGGCGGCGCGGTGGTCGCCAGCCAGTACATCGGCCACCGGGAGCCCAAACGGGCCAAGGCCAGTGCCGCCCAGATCATGTTCATTATGATCTCGCTCAGCGTGGTCACCGCCGTCATCGTGGCGGTGGGGCGGCACGCCATCCTGCGGGGCATCTTCGGCTCCATTGACGCGGATGTGATGCGCTACGCTGAGACCTATTTCCTGCTCTCGGCCCTGAGCTATCCCTTTATTGGCGTGTACAACGCCGGTGCGGCCCTGTTCCGCGCCCAGGGCAACAGCAAGATCAGCATGCTTTCCAGCCTGGTGATGAACGTGGTGAACATTGGCGGCAACGCCATCCTGATCTACAGGTTCGGCATGGGCGTGATGGGTGCGGCCACCGCCAGCCTCGTGAGCCGGATGATCGCCTGCTTCACCGTGATGTTCCTGCTGCAGAAGCCGGACTGTGCGCTGCGCATCGACCACCTCACCGACCTGAAGCCTGACCTCGACCTCATCAAGCGCATCCTGAAAGTCGGCATTCCCGCCGGCATTGAGAACGGCATGTTCCAGATCGGCAAGCTGTCGGTCTCCAGCCTGACCAGCACGCTGGGCACCGCCGCCATTGCGGCAAACGCCGTGGCAGGCAACATCTCCAGCTTCCTGAACGTGCCCGCCTCCGCCGTTGGCATCGGCGCGCTGACCGTTGTGGGCCAGTGTCTGGGTGCCGGGGAAAAGGTGCAGGCCAAGCGCTATTCCCGCCTGCTGCTCCTGACCGCCTACGCCGGGGACTGGCTGATGAATCTTTCCGGCCTGTTCTTCCTGAACAAGCTGGCGCTCTCCTGGTTCAACCTCTCGCCGGAGGCCTACGGCATGGCACTGGAGCTGATGGTCTGGTTCAACGCTGTATCGCTGATCCTGTGGCCCTCCAGCTTCACCCTGCCCAACATCCTGCGCGCCGCCGGAGATGCCGCCTTTACCATGACGGTCAGCGTCATCTCCATGTGGGTGTTCCGGGTGGCCTTCTGCTACCTGATGGTGCTTAAGTTCCACTGCGGCCTGCTGTTCATCTGGATGGGCATGTTCCTGGATTGGGCCATGCGCTCGCTGTTCTTCTGCGTCCGCTTTGTCCGCGGCAGGTGGATGGAACAAAAGGTGATCTGAGTTTCCGTATATCCGGCCCTCTCCGCCATTGCAGTTTTGGCGGGGAGGGCCTTTTTTGTGCAGGAAACCTGCATCCTGTCTCGTATCAATAGGCAGAAGCTTCTCTCCCCTGCATCCGCTTCCCCAAAGCATACCAAATTCCGCGCGGATGTGTTCACGATTTTGTCAGCTTTTTGTCTTGTTTTCTTCGTCTTTGCGCGGTATAATCATACGCTGCAAAGAACTTTAGGCGGGGCTGCGGCCCCCATTCCAGAAAAGGAAGTGTGTTCCATGCGCAACTGGTTTTCCCGCCATCCCGTTTCGTTCATGGCGTTTTATCTCCTGTTTTACCTTTCGGCGTTCCATTGGCTCGAAGTCCATATTGCCGTGCCCGATGTTCTGGTGCACTGCCATCTGGACGACCTGATCCCCTTTTGCAAATATGCCATCGTGCCCTACTTTGCGTGGTTCGTATGGATCCCGTTCACCCTGTTCTACCTGCTGTGGAAAGCGCCCCGGGCCGACTTCTGGCGGCTCTGCCTGCCCCTGTTTGCGGGCATGACCATTGCGCTGGCCTGCTATGTCATCCTGCCCACCGGGCTGGATCTGCGGCCCTACCGGGTATACGGCAGCGACCTCTTTGCTCAGGCTGTGCGGATGCTCTATGCCACCGACACGCCCCTCAACGTCTGCCCCTCCATCCATGTGTTCAACTCCGTCACCCTGATGATGGCCTACTACCGCAGCCGCATCTTTGAAACGCCGGGCCGCCGCTGGATGCGGCCTGCCTCCGCCGTGCTCTGCGTTTCCATCATTGCGTCCACGGTCCTGCTCAAGCAGCACAGCTGCATTGACGTATTGCTGGGCATCCTGCTGGCCATGGTTCTGGATACGGCCATGACCGCACTGGAACGCAGCGATGCAAGAGCCTTGCAGCGGCTCTGAATCTGTACAGAAAAACACCCATGCCGGCGCTGGCATGGGTGTTTTGCATTTTGGGGCATTACGGAGCCGGGGCAGTGAACTCTTTCAGGTGCGCTGTATCCAGCTCTTCGGCATCTTTGGCCGCTGATGTATAGGAAATTTTCAGATATTTCAGGGCCGTATCGTTTGCCAGCAGTTTTTTGCAGGTTTCCGTATCAAACGTGATGTTGTTGGTCAGATCCAGCCAGATCAGCTGCGGCATCTGGGTCAGGGGAGTATAATCCATGTCCTTGTAGGCTTCCTGTGCACCCTGAGAGAGAGACATACTCAGATACTGCACACTGCTCTCCGCCAGCGGGGCAAAGCTGTCGATCTCCGGCCCTTGGCACAGCTGCAGAAAGCTCAGATTTTCCATCTGCTTCAGCGGTTCCAGCGAACCGATCCGGGTCACGTCCAGTCTCAGGACCCGCAAGTCAGCTCCGGCCAGCTGGGTCAGATCGACCTCACTGCCGGTGATCCACAGCATCTTCAGCGACTTCATCTGCGCCAGCGCCGAAAGGTCGGAGACATTGGAATCCGCCCGGATCCCGTCACTGCCATACTTCAGCTCTACCACAGAATCCAGCTTTGCAAAGGTCGGGAATGCGCTGCTCTCCACACTGGGCACACTCAAAAGCATCAGATTTTTGCATTCCTCCAGACCTGTCAGATCTGTAATGGGTGGGGCTCCCCTTCTATTATTGACCGACAATACCTGCAAGCTGTCAAAATGCCGCAGGTCTGCCAGAGAGGTCACCGGATCATACGTTCCCTCTACGCTGACTGCGCAGGCTGCCAGCTGCTCATTGCTGTTGACGTTTCTTCCAATGTCCACCCCATCCGGTGCATCTTTGACGATGAGATCCCCTACGCCGGTTCCGGAATTTATCGAGACCCGCTGATAATCCCAGACATCGCTGTGATAGATATCTCCCTTCGGGCGGTCAAGCCATTTCCGGACGTGCTTTTCCATCACAGGGTCCTGCCACTCAATGACATAATCCTCCCCATGCTCGGCGTGACTGGCCGGAACCGTAAGTGTCGTCTGCTGAACGAAAACATCCTGCATTTCCGAACGGAAAGGTCCCGGTCTCAGATTCAAAGAGCTTGCACATGCGCTGAACAAAAGCATTGCACAAATCAACAAACTCGACGCTTTTAACATTTTACGCATAACAGGCTCCTTTCCGTTTCGGCAAAATCTCTAGTTATATTTTACCATAGATTGTTTTTTTGTAAAGAAAAACCCACGATCTTTGCACAGGCATGGCAAAAATCGTAGGTTTGCTTAAAACAGGCCTTCCGGCAGGCAGATGTCCTGCTTGGGCACCTTGTCCCAGGAAAAGTCTGGAATCAGGCTTTCCGGGGTGCGGGGAGCCGGTTCAGGTTGGAGACCATAGGCAAAGGCAAGCCTGCCCACGATCTCTTCCGCCGTATACTTTGCCCGCAGGTTTTCCAGGCTCTGGTCCCCGTCCCGTTTGGACAGGCGGCGGCCATCGGGAGCCAGCAGGAGCGGGCAATGAGCAAACTTTGGGGCGGGCAGGCCCAGCAGACGGTAAAGATAAAGCTGCCGGGCGGTGGAAGAAAGCAGGTCCGCGCCCCGCACCACCTCCGTCACGCCCATGCGGGCATCGTCCACCACCACAGCCAGCTGGTAGGCAAACACGCCATCGGCGCGGCGGAGGTAGAAATCCCCGCAGTCGTGGAGCAGGTTCTCGGTGTGGGGGCCCATACAGCCATCGGTGAAGGTGATGTCCTCATCGGGCACCATGAGACGGTAGGCCGGGGCTTTCTTTTTGCTCTTTTCGGCGATCTGCTCCGCCGTCAGCCCCCGGCAGGTGCCGGGATAGATCACATTGCCGTCGGAGGTGTGGGGTGCGCTGGCGGCATGGAGCTGGGCACGGGAGCAGAAACAGGGGTAAACAAGGCCCTGTGCTTCCAGTTTGTTATAGCTCTCGGTGTAGATGGCGGCGCACTCGCTCTGGTAATAGGGGCCGTTGGGGCCGCCGCTGCTGCCGCCCTCGTCCCAGACAAGGCCCAGCCAGCGCAGGTCCTCTTCCAGTGCGTCGGCATATTTGCGAGGGCAGCGCTCGGCATCCAGATCCTCAATGCGCAGAACGATGCGCCCGCCCTGACTTCTGGCGCTGAGCCAGGCCAGCAGGCTGCAGGCCAGATTGCCCAGATGCAGCCGCCCGCTGGGGCTGGGGGCAAAGCGCCCGGTCACAGCGCTCACAGGCCCAGCTTCCACTCGCCGTCCACAGGCTGGGAGATGGGCGTGTTATAGAACTCGGCCACGGCCTTTGCCATATACTCGGCATCCTTGCAGCTGGCGGTCTCCATTGCGGAATGCATGGCCAGCTGTGCCAGACCGATATCCACCATGGGGATCAGGATCTGGTGGCCCAGCAGGTTGCCCAGCGTGGAGCCGCCGGGAACATCCGCGCGGTTTGCGGCCACCTGCACCGGCACACCGGCCTTTTTGCAGATCTCGGCAAAGGCAGCGCCGGTAAAGCCGCTGGTGGTGTAGGTCTGGCGGGCATTGTACTTCAGCAGCACACCGCCGCCCATGACCGCCACGTTGGCGGGATCGCTCTTTTCGGGGTGGTTGGGGTGGGTGGCGTGGCCATTGTCGGCGCTCAGCAGCAGGCTGTTGGTGCAGGCACGGATGCTCTGCTCCCGGGTGACCCCCAGCTTTTCCTCAATGCGGGCCAGCACATTGGCCATCAGGGTGCCCTGTGCGCCCTGCCGGCTGGAGGAGCCCACCTCCTCGTTGTCGAACATGACCCACATGTCGCCCCGGCCTTCCTCCTCGCCGCGGCCCTGCAGGAAGCCCCACAGGGTGGTGTAGGCGCATTCCAGGTCATCGATGCGGCCGGACATGAAATATTCGCCCTTCAGGCCCACGCGCTCGGCCTTTTCGCGGGTGCAGAGCACCAGGTCAGCGTCCACGATGTCCTCAGCCTTGACCCCGGCCTCCTCGGCCAAAGCGTCCCGCAGGGTGGAGCCTGCCTCACCAAAGATGGGCTGCAGATCCACCTGAGGGTTGTACTTCATGCCGTTGTTCAGGTCATGGTTGAAGTGGATGCAGAGGTTGGGGATGACAGCCAGCGCCCGGTCGGGGTGAACCAGCAGGCTCCGGATGCCGTTCTCCGTGCGGACCAGAATGCGGCCCGCCACGCTCAGGGGACGGTCCAGCCAGGTAGGCATGATCATGCCGCCGTAGCCCTCGGTCTCCGCCTTGGCAAAGACTGCGTCCTTGCCGCCGTCCAGCTGCTTGATGCGCCAGGTGGGAGAATCGCTGTGGCTGGCGGTGACATGCCAGCCGGTCAGCTCGCCCTTGGGCATCCGCCATGCCAGCACGGCAGAGCCGTTTCGGGTGGTGTAATATCTGCCGCCGGGCACCAGCTCCCAGGCTGCGCTCTCGGGGCAGTTCTGATAGCCGTTCTCCTCCAGAATCTTCACAGCCGCAGCCGTGGAGTGGAAGGCGCTGACACCGGCGTTCAGAAAGTCGAAGAGACCTTCGACGGAAAAGGTGTTATTCTGCATTTTATGTTCTCCTTTATTTTCAGGTGATCCGCTGCTAAACCTCTCCGTCATTGCTTCGCAATGCCACTTGTCCGGGTTGCGGCTCCCAACATTCACTTCGTGCAAAGTATTGCACTTGTGCCTTGTTGGCCGCTGCCCCAACAACAACTCCCTTCATCCGCCACTGGCGGCGGTCGTTGTTGCCTAATAGGAGAGGCAGGGGCCTTTCTTGGCTCCCCTGTTAGAGGAGCTGTCGCCGCAGGCAACTGAGAGGTTTCGCCACAATTATACCGTTTCTCTTATCAAAAAGCAATCACACCGGGGCCATCTCGGCAAGCTGCTGTTCAAGCGCATGGCGGAGCTGGGCGGCGTGCAGGCCGCAGACCAGCTGGACCCGGGTGCCCTGCACCACAAGACCTTTATGGGGCAGGGAGAGCAGAGCCCCCATATCCAGCAGCGAGGCATCCCGCACCGTGAGCCGGAGGCGGGTGAAGCAGTTTCCCAGCTGGGCGATGTTCTCCGGCCCACCCAGCGCGGCAATGAACCGGCACACCTCCTGCGGGTCGGCGTACGGGGACTGGTCTGCGGAAAGGGCTGCTTCCCGGCCCGGGGTGGGCAGATCCTTTGCTTTGATGAGGATGCTGAACACGGCAAAGTAGGTCAGGGTCTCCGCAAGGCCCAGCAGATAGAGCAGCGGCATGTTCTGCAGCTGCTCCCCGGCGCTCAGGTTGAACACCAGCGACCCCAGCAGGTTGGAGGTGAAGGCCCGGACATGCAGGACATGGAGCAGCACCATAAAGCCGCCCGTAATGACCGCATGGGCCACCCAGAGCAGGGGCGAAACGAAGCAGAACAGAAAATCAATGGGTTCGGTGATGGAGGCCACCGAGGCCGTGACCGCCAGCGGGATCATAGCGGCGGCGGTACGGGCACGGTTCTCCCTGCGGGCCGTGAAGATGAAGGCCGCCGCAATGCCCAGATAGCCAAAGGTCTTGGTGAAGCCGGTGTACATCCAGACGATGCCGTCTGAGAGGGGCAGACCCATGGTGTACTCGGTCATGCAGACGGCGTAAGCGCCTGTGTAGGTCACAGAGCCCACAGTCAGGCTGCCTCCCAGCGAAGAGAACTGGAAGGGCATATAGATGAGGTGATGCAGGCCGGTGGGGATGAGCAGCCGTTCCAGAAAGCCGTAAAGGAACACACCCGCGTTCCCTGAAGCCGCGATCCAGCCCGTGAGGGCGCTGACTGCCCGCTGCAGCGGCGGGCAGACGAAGCAGAACCCCAACCCCAGTGCCACCGCCAGCGCCGACAGCCACAAAAACGACCACCGCAGGCCCGAATAGAGCTGGGTGATCATGCCATAAAACTGCTTTTCGCAGGTGCGGTTGAAAAGCCACGCCGCCGCAAAGCCCAGCACGATGCCGCTTGCCACGCCGGTGTCCACCACCTGAATGCCCAGAATGGTGGTCTGGCCCGTGCCCGCAAGGCCGGTCATCCCGTTCGGCTGGGCAAGCAGTCCCAGCGCTTCCAGCGCGGTGTGGTTGGCTGTGAGGAACACCAGGTAGGCCATCAGCGCCAGCAGGGCAGCATCCTGCTTTTCGGTTTTGGCGCGCACGGCAGCCACCCCCACGCAGAGAATGACGCTGAGGTTGTTGATGAGCACCATCATCCCGTTGTAAAGCAGCTGACCCATCAGCTGCAGCGGAGCCCACTGCAGCACCGGCAGCGCCTGACACAAGGGCTTGCTGGTGAGCAGCGCCCCCAGCACCAGCAGCAGGCCCGCCGCCGAAAGATAAGACAGCGGCGACAGCAGCGACTGTGAAAAGCGTTCCAGCCGCCGCAGAAATTTCTGCATCCGTTTCTCCCCCTTTTTCCGGTTCTTCACTCATTTCTCCCAGTTTGACCATGGCAGAATTATACGCGCCAGCGCAAAAAATGTCAATCCCACCCAACTGAGAAAAAAACGACAAAAGTTTGTATAGTTTGCACAGCCGGTGTGAAAAATCGTCCTGCGCACGCCGATTGACAACAGCCCGGCAGAACAGTATACTAGAAATGTACCAGAGCAGTTTCTCCGGCAGATGAGCCGGAACACGATAAAAGGAGGCTTTCCTATGATTCGCAAGCGTATTCTTTCCCTGCTGGTCTGCGCCGCCCTGCTGTGCGGCGTGCTGGCAGGCTGCAGCACCTCTTCCGGCAGCACTGCCGCTTCCAGCTCTTCCGCTTCTGCAAGCGAGAGCATCCCCTCTTCCACCGTGACCGCCGACACTGGCAAGGTGGGCCCGCTGGACGCAGGCGAGAACTCCCTGTTCTCCCTCTCTGACCCGGACGATGCCTTTGCCCCCTGCCTCGGCTGGGGCCCCGGCGTGTCCGGCTGCTCGCTGAAATCCGTCATCGCGGCGGCTTCCCTGCTGAAATGGGCCGATGGCTGCAACATGAGCATCCAGCCGGTCAGCGACATCAAAGATGCCTATACCCAGTGGTTCGACAGCCTGAGCGCCGATGACCAGCAGAGCTTTGCCGATGCCTGGCCGCTCATCAAGGCCGATGCTGAGGCCCTGCTGACCGACAAGGACAGCATGACCGGCCGCATTGAGGATGCCGGTCTGGATGTCAAAGAGCTGCCCGGCTGTTCCGAGGAAAACTGGAAAGCCCTGGCCGATGTCATTGACGTACTGGTCCCGGCTTCCAGCGAGTATTGATCGTTCCGTCTGCCCCTGAATGCAAGAGACATAAAAATAAGCCCGACGTTGTCGGGCTTATTTTTATGTTCAGATCTTCTTCAGGGTGTACTGGCGGGTGCCCATGCCGATCTTTTCGGCCTGCTCCAGCGTTGCCTTCCACTCGACATTGGGGTTGGAATCCTTGAAGTTGTCGTGGTGGCAGTTCCAGCCGGGCTTTGCAAGGTTCTGGCCCAGCTGACTGTTGGGCAGGGGCTGTGCGTTCAGGCAGGCATCGGCACAGGCCTGATCCAGCGCCACGGGGTCAAAGGAGGCGAACATGCCGATATCCGGCAGGATGGGGGCATCGTTCTCGCCGTGGCAGTCACAGTTGGGGCTGATGTCCTGCACCAGGCTGATGTGGAAGCAGGGGCGGTCTGCACAGACGGCAGCGGCATACTCTGCCATCTTGCGGTCCAGCTCCTCGTTGGCGCTGCTGTCGATGGAATAGATGGCATCGAAGTTGCAGGCACCGATGCAGCGGCCGCAACCCTTGCACTTTTCGTAATCAATGACCGCCTTATTGTTCTCATTGTAGCGGATGGCGTCGGAGCCGCACTCCTTGGCGCAGCGGTGGCAGCCGCGGCAGAGCTCCTCCTGCACGGCGGGCTTACCGGAGGAGTGCTGCTCCATCTTGCCCGCACGGGAACCGCAGCCCATGCCGATGTTCTTGATGGCTCCGCCGAAGCCGGTCGCTTCGTGGCCCTTGAAGTGGGTCAGACTGATGAAGATGTCGGCATCCATAATGGCGCGGCCGATCTTGGCGGTCTTGCAGTATTCGCCGTTGGGCACGGGCACCTCAAGCTCATCGGTGCCGCGCAGGCCGTCGCCAATGATGATCTGGCAGCCAGTGGTCATGGGCCAGAAGCCGTTTTCCTGCGCGCAGCTCAGGTGCTCCAGCGCGTTCTTACGGCTACCCGGGTACAGCGTGTTGCAGTCGGTCAGGAAGGGCTGGCCCCCCTGCTCCTTGCACAGGTCTGCCACCACCTTGGCGTAGTTCGGGCGCAGGAAAGCCAGGTTGCCCAGCTCGCCAAAGTGCATCTTGATGGCCACGAACTTGCCATCCATATCAATGCTCTTGATGCCTGCCGCAATGCACAGGCGGCGCAGCTTTTCGGTCAGGCTGGTGCCCACAGGACACCGGAAGTCGGTGTAATATACAGTCGATGCTTCCATAGGGATCTCCTCCGTTTTTGACAATTTCAGGCGCGGCACTCTCCCGCCGCCGGGTTCTCTCTTTATGGCTCCAGTATAACACAAGGCCGGGGCCGGTGCAATTGCCCCGTAACGCAAAAAAGCCGCCCGTGCGGGCGGCTGGGGGGTTGGGAGGGATTTACGCAATGGCGGTGATAGCGGCCACAGCCAGGACGATTAGGCCCAGCACGATGCGGTAGAGGCCGAAGAACTTGAAGTTATGGCGCTTGACGTAATCCATCAGGAAGCGGATAGCGGCAAGGCTGACCACAAAGGCGACCACGCAGCCCACCACGAGGACAGCGATCTCGGTGCCGGTCATCGCAGCGCCGGAGAGGACGAACTTGACCACCTTGAGCAGGGACGCGCCCGCCATAACCGGGATGGCGAGGAAGAAGGTGAACTCGGCCACGCAGGCACGGGACAGACCCAGCAGCAGGCCGCCCACGATGGTGGCACCGGAGCGGGAGGTGCCGGGGATGATGGCCAGCATCTGCCACACGCCAACGATGAAGGCTTCGCGGTAGGTGATCTGTTCCAGCCGGGTGACATGCGGGGCGGTGCGGCGGTTCTCCACAAGGATGAAGAGGACACCGTACAGGATCAGCATGGCGGCGACCGTGATGTAATTGTAGAAGCGGGTCTCAAACCAGTCGTCCAGCGGGCTGATGATGAGCACCGGAATGGTGGCGGCCACTACCTTGAACCAGAGCTGCCAGACGGCAGGTTTGGAGCAGACGCGGCCATGGCGCAGGCCGAAGGGCCAGAGCTTATTCCAGAACAGCACCACCACGGCCAGAATGGCACCCAGCTGGATGACCACGCGGAACATGGACATAAACTCCTCGCTGGCGTTGAACTTGACCACCTGCTCCACCAGGATCATGTGGCCGGTGGACGAGATGGGCAGCCACTCGGTGATGCCCTCCACAATGCCCATCAGGATGGCTTTCAATATTTCAAGAAACATGGGTTCTCCTCCCTGCAAAGCGGCACAGGCGCTCTGCACACATTCAGATTGGGTTCGCTTTCCAGTATATCATATTCTGAGAGCCTGCGCACGAAAAATCACAAATTTTATACAGGAGCACTGTCTGCTTTTTCTGTATTTATCTGCCGCCGGAAATATGCTATACTGGACACAACGTTTTTCCCTGTGTTTCCTTCTGACGCGGAATGCCGGGCCAGACAACAACAGATTTTGAACAATGAGGTGACATCCATGAATATTCTGGTGATCGGCTGCGACCAGGTGGGCGCGGCACTGGTGCGGGATCTGGAACGCATCGGCCATGATATTTCCCTGATCGAAAAGGACCCCGAGCAGCTCAAGCGGCTGGACAGCTTTGACGATTACTCCTTTGGCGGCACAGCCCTTGTGGGCGACCCCACCGATCCCGACATCCTCAAGCAGGGCGGCGTGGAGAACTGCGACGCGGTGGCCGCTGTGTGCGAGGATGACTCCGTGAACCTGATGGCTGCACAGATCGCAAAGAACATCTTCCGGCGCGAAAAGGTCATCTGCCGCGTCTCTGACCCGCATTTGCAGGTGCTCTATCACAAGACCTACGAGCTGGACACGATCTGCCCCACCATCCTGACAGAACAGGCAGTGTTCCGTGCGCTGGCGAAGTGAGGTTTTATCCCAAAATAGCTTTACGCAAAGTAATACGAGGTATCAATATGAAAGTTTGTATTGCAGGCGGCGGGCGTGTTGGGCGGTATCTGGCCCAGAGCCTGCTGACGAACCACCATTCGGTGGTCATCATTGAACCCATCGAGGCCCAGTGCCGGATGCTGGCAGATTCGCTGGACATCCCCGTGATCTGCGGCGATTCCATCAGCGTGGACACCCTGCGCACCGCCGATGTTGGCAGCTGCAACGCCTTTGTGGCCGTGACCGGCTCGGACGAGGACAACCTTGTGGCCTGCCAGATCGCCAAGCGGGAGTTCGGCGTGGACCGCACCGTGGCCCGGGCCTCCAACCCCAAGAACCGGGAGCTGCTGCACACCTTAGGCGTGGACACCGTGGTCTGCGGCACCGACAACCTGAGCCACATTCTGGAGCGGGAGATCGAGACGGATACCATCCGCCAGCTGCTCAGCCTGGGCGGCGGCACAGCCAGCCTGAACGAGATCCTGCTGCCCGAGAACTTCAAGTTTGCGGGCAAGGCCATCATGGATGTGCCCATTCCCGGCGATGCCATTCTGGTCAGCATCACCCGCGACACCGAGTTCATCATCCCCCACGGCAACACCGTTCTGCTGCCCTGGGACCGCATCCTGGTGCTGACGCAGGACGATACCCTGCACCTGCTGACCGATGCCTGGGAGCTGAACAGCAAGTGACGGAGCGGGAGCTGCGCCGCACGGCGCTCATCATCCCGCCCCGGGGCCGGGCTGTGCTCTGCTGCTGGGCTGCCATCCCGGGCCTGTTGGCGGCTCCCTTTGTGTTCTGGCAGAGCCTGCCCGCCGGGATGGTGTTCTGCCTGCTCTGGGCCGCACTGGTGGCGGTGGTGTACCAGCGCGCCTGCAGCTATGCCGCTGCGCTGGGCGCGGAGACCCTGACGGTGTACTCCGGCATCGTCTTCCCGCTGCGGCGGGCGATCCGACGCAGGGCCGTAACAGGGCTGTTCCGGCTGCGCACGCCGCTGCTCCGGCTGGCAGGGGTATCGGTGGTCGTCATCACGGCACCGGGCACACAGCTTATTTTACCGGCGGTCCCGGCAGAGCAGGCCGCTGCCCTCACCCATGCCCTTGCGGAGGAGATCCGATGAACGAACGCCGCCTGCACCCCTTTACCGTCCTGCGGTTTCTGCGCAAGACGCTGGTGGTCTATCTGCTGCCGCTGGTTCAGGTGCTGTTTGAGCGGAACTGGACAGCCCTGCACACGGCTCTGCGGCAGGATGCACTGCTGTTCCTTTTACTCTGCGCCGTGAGCTGGGGCATCCTGCGTGTGAGCAGCTGGAGCATGGATGACACCGGAGTCTTTCATCTGCACTGGCGGCTGGGCATCCGGCTGGATCGTGCCCTGCGGGGCGAGATGCTGGCTGCATTGACCATCGACCGGCCCCTGCTCTACCGGATGGCCGGGGCAAGCCGCCTGACCCTTTACCCGGTGGGCGCGGCGCAAAAGCACACCCTTTCGGTCTGCCTGCCCAAAGCCGATGCCGAGGCGGTGGCAGACCAGCTGATGCCTCTGGTAAAGCCTACCCTGCACCGGCCCGCCGGAGGGGAGCGGGCGGCGCTGGGCTTTCTGGGGGCCAACGGCCTCTCAACGCTGGCCCTGTTCGTGCTGGCCGTGCGCCAGACCCGGGATGTTCCGGACTGGAACCCTGCCGTTTTTGCCCAGATCCAGGTGAGCTTTCTGGCCCGATTCGCGGCGCGGTGGCTCCCTGCAGGCGCGGCATGGCTGCTGGCGGCCGCTGGCTTTCTGCTGGGGGCCAGCCTGATGCGCAGCTTTGCCCAGACCGTGCACTACACTGTCTGGCACACGGCCGACCAGATCGGCAGCCGGGGCGGCTGGCTGGGGCACTTCGAGTGCCGGGTGCGGACAAGCGAGATCAGCTTTGCAGATGTCCGCATCTCCCCCGCCGCCTGGCTGATGAAACGCTGGCCGGTCTTTGTAACGGCGGGCGGCTGCTCCCCCGAGCTGCCGCTGTTCGTCTACCGCAGCGGCGAGGAAGCATTGTTCCGGGAGCTGCTGCCGGAGTTTCGGATGCCGCCCGACCTGCTGGCCCGCACCGAGCAGCGCAGTCTCATCTTTTTTGCACCGGCAGGCATTCCCTTTGCCCTCTGCCTGCTGCTGACGCTGGTCTCGGCCACAGTGCTGCCCCAGCTGACCGTGACCCTGCTCATCCCCACGCTCTTCTTTGGGGCACTGCTGGCCGGGGCTGCGGCAGGCTACCGGCGGGAGGGTCTCTGGCTGCGGGAGGGCCGCATGACCCTGCGGCGGCAGCAGGGGCTCTACCTGCACTGCATCTGTGTGTTTCACCCGGATGTCTGCCTGACCGCAGCACAAAGCCCCTGGGCTGCCAGCGTTGGCCGCACCAACCTGACCCTGACCTTTCCCGGCTGGGTAAAGCTCAAGGTGAGGAGCGTGCCGCTGCGGGATGCGGAGAAATTTTTCAGATTCATGGAAACGAATTAAACCTCTCAGCCGCCGATCGGCGACAGCTCCCCCAATAAGGGGAGCCCTTGGCATAAAGATAAAGTTATTGTTTTTAGGGGAAGTAAAATTGTTATGATTCATACGGTATTATTTGATTTGGACGGCACTTTGCTGAACACCATCGATGACCTGGCTGATGCAGGCAACTGGGTGTGCGCACAGCACGGGTGGCCGGAGTTTACGGTGGAGCAGTTCAAGCACATGGTGGGCAACGGCATCCCGAAGCTCGTGGAGCGGTTTTCGCCCGCCGATGCCCGCACACCGGAGCAGCTGACCGCTACGCTGGCGGAGTTTACCGCCCGGTACGATGCCCACAAGGAGGACAAGACCGCGCCTTACCCGGGCATTGCTGCCCTCATTGACGCGCTGAACACCGCGGGCGTGCAGTGCGCGGTGTTCTCCAACAAGGCTGACCCGCTGTGCGGCAAGATCATCGAGCATTATTTCGGGGCAGGTCGGTTTGTTCTGGTGCGGGGCAGCCGCCCGGGCGTGCCCACCAAGCCCGACCCCACCGGTGTTTACAGCCTGATGCAGGACCTGCACGCAGACCCTGCCAACACCCTGTTTGTGGGCGACAGCGATGTAGATATCCTGACCGGGCACAATGCCGGTCTGCCTGCCATGGGGGCGCTGTGGGGCTTCCGGGGCCGCGCAGAGCTGACTGCTGCCGGAGCCGATGCACTGGCCGGCGTGCCTGAGGATATTTTAGAATACGTTAGAACACATTAAAGGAACGACCCTCTCCGGTGCTGTGAAGCACAGACGGAGAGGGTCGATTTTTATTTGCAGACTGTTCACAGGATGTTTCTTGCATAAACTCCCCTGTTTTCCTATAATATAGTTCCTATTTAAAACAATTGAGAAACGGAGGACTTGCCCATGGCAGCTGAAAAGAAAACTTCCCCCAACGTAGAGAGCCGCCTGCGCCACAACATCCTGAAAATGCCCCAGGAGGTGTATGCCGCCAGCGGCATCGTTATCAACGGGCGGCGGCTGAAAAGCTTTGTATTCACCACCGACCTTGCCATCATCCGCAACTGCGACGCGGACGCGGTGTTCGCGGTCTATCCTTTCACGCCACAGCAGGCCATCAGCGATGCCATCATCAAGGCATCCTACATCCCGGTGTTCTGCGGCGTGGGCGGCGGCACCACCCACGGCGTGCGCACCCTGAACCTTGCCCGCGACGTGGAGAGTCAGGGTGCCATGGGCGTGGTGCTCAATTCCCCCATCTCTGACCTGAACCTGCTGGCGGTCTCGCGGGTGGTGGACATCCCGGTCATCATCACAGTGACAAAAGAGGACACCAACATCCGGAGCCGCATTGATTCCGGGGCATCCATCCTGAATGTGGCCTGCAGCACCGACACGCCCCGGGTGGTGGCAAAGATCCGGGAGCAGTTCCCGGATGTGCCCATCATCGCCAGCGGCGGCAAGACCGGCGAGAGCATTTCCGCCACCATTGCGGCGGGTGCCAACGCCATTACCTACACGCCGCCCTCTCCGGCTGTGCTGTTCAAGGAAATGATGGAGAAATATCGAGAATGATTTACGCAAGATGCTGTAACTTTTTTCTGTTACAGCGTCTTTTTTACGCCATGAAAGGAGATATTTCAGAAATTTTTGAATTTTTGCGAAATAATTGTTGACAAATCGCGGTCGATTGGATATAATAATAAAGCACTGTTCAAGTGCACAAAATAAATATGGCGGTATAGCTCAGTTGGCTAGAGCATTCGGTTCATACCCGAAGTGTCACCGGTTCAAATCCAGTTACCGCTACCACGTTACAGAGTTTCGCTAAGATAAGGGGGACGGTCGTCCGCAGTAGTGGATGATGGATGTCGGAGGTTTTAGCGAAGCTCTGTGTTTTTGAGGCCCGTTGGTCAAGCGGTTAAGACACGGCCCTTTCACGGCTGTAACATGGGTTCGATTCCCGTACGGGTCACTAAAAAGCTTCTGATTGAAAAATCAGGAGCTTTTTTCTTTTTGTTTTTTCTACACAACAAAACCCCGCCGTCTGCATCACGCGGACGGCGGGGTTTTCAACATTTTATGAGTGCTTTGTGGAAAAGCTCAGGCTCAGCCCTTCTTGTGGGTAGGAACCATAACTTCCAGGCCGCCCATGTAGGGCTGCAGCACCTTGGGGATGGTCACGGAGCCATCGGCCTGCAGATGATTCTCCAGGAAGGCGATCAGCATACGCGGAGGAGCCACGCAGGTGTTGTTCAGGGTGTGGGCCAGATAGGTCTTGCCGTCCTTGCCCTTGACGCGGATGTGCAGGCGGCGTGCCTGTGCATCGCCCAGGTTGGAGCAGGAGCAGACCTCGAAGTACTTCTGCTGGCGGGGGCTCCAGGCCTCGATATCGCAGCTCTTGACCTTCAGGTCAGCCAGATCGCCGGAGCAGCAGTTCAGCTGGCGCACGGGGATCTCCATGCTGCGGAACAGCTCCACAGAGTTCTTCCAGAGCTTCTCGTACCAGTCGGCGCTCTCCTCGGGACGGCAGACCACGATCATCTCCTGCTTCTCGAACTGATGGATGCGGTAGATGCCGCGCTCCTCGATGCCGTGTGCGCCCTTCTCCTTGCGGAAGCAGGGGCTGTAGGAGGTCAGGGTCAGGGGCAGAGTTGCCTCGTCCAGGGTCTGGTCGATGAAGCGGCCGATCATGGTGTGCTCACTGGTACCGATCAGGTACAGATCCTCGCCCTCGATCTTGTACATCATGGCATCCATTTCGGGGAAGGACATCACGCCCTGCACCACGTTGCCGTGCATCATAAAGGGAGGAATGACATAGGTGAAGCCCTTGTCGATCATAAAGTCGCGGGCATAAGCCAGCACAGCCTCGTGCAGGCGGGCAATGTTGCCCAGCAGGTAGTAGAAGCCATTGCCGGCAACGCGGCCAGCAGCGTCCATATCGATGCCGTCAAAGCTCTCCATGATCTCGGTGTGGTACGGGATGGGGAAATCGGGCACCACAGGTTCGCCAAAGCGCTGAGCCTCCACGTTGTAGGTGTCATCGGGGCCGATGGGCACGCTGGGGTCGATCATCTGGGGGATGGTGTACATGATCTCCTGGATGCGGTCAGCCAGCTTGGCTTCCTCGGCTTCCAGCTCTGCCATCTTGTCCGCGTCGGCCTTGACGGCGGCGTTGTTGGCATCGATCTGTTCCTGCAGCTGGGCCTTCTGGGCCTCGTCGGTGCACTTCTTCAGCTGACCGAACAGGGGGCCGTTGGCCTTGCTCAGCTTGTTGCGGGCAGCCTTCAGGCTCTCAACTTCCTTCAGGCACTCGCGGTACTTTGCGTCCTTCTCGATGACTTCATCCACCAGAGGGAGCTTGGCATCCTGGAACTTCTTCTTGATGTTTTCCTTGACAGCATCCGGGTTGTCACGGACAAATTTGATATCAAGCATGATTTACTCTCCTTACTCTATTTCGGTTCGCATGGGGCGGGTGGGCCCTTTCCCATGCCGTTCAAAGGCGGCGTGCGCCTTAGATCGCTATGTTTTTCTTCTCGGGCAGGCTTGCCTTCGTACAACCTCTCAGTCGGGCTTGCGCCCGCCAGCTCCCCTAGTAGGGAAGCCTCTGGCGTATACGAAAAGCTTCCATCGGCTGCCAAGGCCTCTCCTACTGGGCAACAACAATGACGGAGAGGTTTAATCCTCAACCTGATATTGCCCTAATAAGTTTGCAAAAGCCTTCAGCTGCTCATCCGAGTAGAAGTGGACGGTCAGCTTGCCCTTGCCGTCGTGGTAGGCCACATTGACCTCACTGCCCAGCGCCTGCTTCAGGCTCTCCTCCACCTCCACAGGCAGGGTGCCGCGCGGGGCAGGCTCCACAGGCTCTTTGGGGGGCTTGGCCAGCTTCTTGCACAGGGCCTCTGCCTGCCGGACGTTCAGCTCATGGTCGGCAATGATCTGTGCCGCCTGCTCCTGCAGCTCCGGGGTGGTCAGGCCCAGCACCACCTTTGCGTGGCCCGTGGTGAGGAAACCGCCCTTCAGCAGCTCCAGCACCGTTTCGGGCAGGTTGAGCAGACGCAGGCTGTTGGCCAGCGCACTGCGGCTCTTACCCAGTTTGCGGGCGGCCTGCTCCTGGGTCAGGTCACAGCGGGTCATCAGCTCCCGGATGCCCAGTGCTTCTTCCACCGGGTCCAGATCCTCGCGCTGAAGGTTTTCCACCAGCGCCAGCTCCATGGCCTGCTCATCCGTGACATCCTTCACGACGACGGGTGCCTCGGTCAGGCCCGCCATCCGGCAGGCACGCCAGCGGCGCTCGCCGGCCACGATGAGATAGCGGTCTACCCCGTGGGGCCGCACCGCGATGGGCTGCAGCAAACCATGCTCTGAGATGCTGGCCGCCAGCTCTGCCAGCGTTTCCTCATCAAAGGTCTTGCGGGGCTGGGCCGGGTCCGGCTCGATCTCCCGCAGGGGCAGTGTCTCGATCCGGTTATCGGACTCAAAGCTGGGGGCTGTGTCCTCAAACAGACTTTCCAGGCCCCGGCCCAGTCCTCCTCTTTTTTTTGCCATAGGTTACGCTTCCCCCTGCTTCACTTGTTCCAGTGCGCTTTTCTGCTCGGCGGGGGCACTGTTCCCTTTTGTGCGGCGGCGTGCCGGTTCATGCGGGCGGTTGTTCTTTACGAACTCAATGGCGAGATCCATATAGGCCTCGCTGCCCTTGCCCTTGGGCTCATAGAAATTGATGGGCTGGCCGTAGCTGGGCGCTTCCGAGATGCGGATGGTGCGCGGGATGGTGGTCTTGTAGACCTTGGCACCAAAATATTTTTTGACCTGATCCACCACCTGCAGCGTCAGATTGAACCGCCCGGAGAACATGGTGAACACCACGCCCTCGATGTCCAGATAGGGGTTGTACTTCTTGCGGATGGTCTTGAGGGTGCTGATGAGCTCCGACAGGCCCTCCAGTGCGTAATACTCACACTGGATGGGGATAAGCACGCTGTCGCAGGCGCACAGACCGTTCAGGGTGAGCAGATCCAGGCTGGGCGGGCAGTCCACAAAGATGAAGTCATAGTCCTTCTGCACCGAGGCCAGCGCCTTGCGCAGGCGGCTTTCGCGGCCCGGCAGATCGATCATTTCCAGACCCGCACCCGCAAGCCGGGTGTTGGAACCGATGACATCGGTGCGGAACTCGGTCTTGCGGATGGCATCCTTTGCCTCCGCCTCACCGATCAGCAGCTCATAAGTACCCACATCGACACTCCGCTTGGGAATGCCGTAACCGGTGGTGGTATTGCCCTGCGGGTCCAGATCGACGATGAGCGTCTTTTTGCCCAGAGCCGCAACGCAGGACGAAAGGTTCACGGCCGTGGTGGTCTTGCCCACGCCGCCTTTTTGGTTTGCAATTGCAACGATTTTAGCCACGCTCTTTGTTTCCTCCCGGGAAAATTATTTGTTCCACGTGGAACATTCGAGGCCGGGCCCCGCTGTTTTCCCGCCAGCAAAGCCCCTTTAAAGACTAGTATAGCACATCAGCGCAGCTTTTTGAACCTGTTTCCTGATTATTTTGCGTAAAAACCCTGTGGAATTGCATTTTTTGTGAAAATTGCGATGCGTTTTATCTTTGCGCGGCTGCGGTTGGAATGCGCACCGTGTATTCGATATAGCCGTCCCGCTCTTCCCTGTGGGCCGTGGCAGGCACACCGTTGTCCGTCATCAGCCGGATGGCATGGTCGATGGTGTTGACAAAGATGCGCACATCCTTGACCATGGAGATGCGGTGTCTGCCCGGGGCGGCGGCATTGAGCACCTGCTCAATGTACAGGTCGGTCTGCCGGGCATTCATCCGCCGCTTGGCAATGGTGATAAGGGCTTCGCTCCGCCGGTTCTCGGGCAGGCGCAGGACAGCCCGGGCGTGGCGCTCGGTCAGGCCATTGTCCAGCACGAACTGCCTTTGGTCGGTGGTCAGCTGCAGCAGCCGCAGCTTGTTGGCAAGGGTGGGCTGTGCCATGCCCAGCCGCTTGGCCGCCTCGGCCTGGGTGCAGTCCCAAAGGGCGATCACATCCCGCAGCCCTTGTGCCTGCTCAAAGGGGTTCAGATCTTCCCGCTGGATGTTTTCCAGCAGACCCAGCGCCGCAATCCGCTGGTCGCCGCAGTCGCAGAGGATGGCCGGGATGGTCTCCATCCTGGCCAGCTTGCAGGCACGGAGCCGCCGCTCCCCTGCCACCAGCTCGTAACCGCCCTCGACCTTCCGCACCGAGATGGGCTGCAGCAGGCCATTTTCCCGGATGCTCTGAGCCAGCCCCGCCAGCTCCTTTTCATCAAAAACAGTCCGAGCCTGAAACGGCGAGGGACGGATGCTTTCCACAGGCAGGGTGTAGATCTTTCCGGCAGATTTCTTCCATTCAAACATGATTCTTTCCCCTTTCGCTGAAATGTGACGCAGTTTTCCACTGTTTCCCGGGAAACAGTGGAAAACTTACTCATTGCAGTTTCAGTGTACCAGAAATCAAAAAGCCCTGCCAGAAGAATCGTTCGGCAGGGCTTGGCATTTATCTTGCGGTTTTGCGTTATTTCAGCGGAGACTTTGCGATCTTTCCACCGTTTCTGGGGTAGGCTGTCGGAGTTTGCGAAATCTTTTTGCAGAGGATGAGGG
>ENA-OXEA01000595-OXEA01000595.1-human-gut-metagenome-genome-assembly--contig:-NODE-595-length-23639-cov-6.243894_pt1 | contig 23639 bp, 22 predicted proteins | sample MGYA00249352_ERZ652237 | MGnify/ENA primary metagenome ERZ652237 (study PRJEB26925, sample SAMN05826962) | human gut metagenome | biome: ENVO:2100002; feature: ENVO:00000062; material: ENVO:00002003... | reverse complement strand
GAGATAGGCTCCGGTCTCGTGGGCTCGGAGATGTGTATAAGAGACAGTTTCCAATCCACGATGCAAATGTCCCGCCCATCCTGAACGATGCAGTCCCATTCCCCGATCAGGGAGTTGTCCAGACCGGGTACTTCGACTTTAAACGCACGTGCAACGCTCTTGACCGTGTAACAGTCCGACCAGTTCGCCGACACTGCATCCAGCATCCGGGAAGCCAGCTCCACCATCGAGTCATAGTTCTCTCCTTCCTTATAGATCAGGTTCGGTGTCGCCTTGACTTCGACTTTGAATGCCTCCGCGAACTGTTCAACCATTTCATCGCAGGTCAAAGAGCCGCCTGTCATGCACTCCCATGCCTGAACCGTCAATGCGGCATGGAAGGCGCGCCCGAACGGGAAACAGACTGAAGTCCGTTCAGCCTCGGCGTGTTCCACATAGCGATACATGAATTGCGCCTGACAGATGTTGAGGTACGTATTCAGCGCTGAATACGACCAGTGCGGTTCCTGCCGCAGTTCGTCCAGTGTTTCCATCATGCGGCCCTCCATTCATTGATCTGATTGGAACACTGTTGCTTGGATAGTTGCTGAACATCCGCGACATTGAATTTCGCGGCGATCTGTTGCGGCGTAATGCCGCGCATCCGGGCAAGGTCAAGCAGGTAGCGAATCTGTTTCGGACTGGCCGGAACTGTTTTGCCTGATTGCTGCGGTTGCTGTGACTGCTGCTGCCGGTTGCCGCCGTGAAGTTCGGCTTCGACCGACTGCCGCACGAGCTCGAAGGTATCGTGGATGCGTTCCTGAAGCTGATTCGCGTTCAGGCCGTCAGGGAGTTCACATTCGATGGAAGCGTGATAGCTCTGGCTCGAATATTCACCCTCCGCCGGGACTTTCTTGGAATAAGATGCGTTCAATTTCAACATGGCTGCCTCCTTGAAATGAAAAAACCGCAGGAGTTTTATCCTACGGCTCGGTTTGATTGATTGAATTGCTGGTTATCACATCGCCATTTTAATGCGTTCCAGCCTCCGGCGGGTCTGTATGAACTCACGCTCCTTTTGCTTTTGCAGGAGTGTAACCTCTTTCACCTTGCGGATCAGGATGCCGGATTCATCGAGCAAGTGTTTGAGTTTGCTCCGCAGTTCCTCAACATTATTGCTGAGTTCTTCCAGCGGAGAAGCGGCAGGAACCGGATCATTCGATTCCACAACTTTGTTTTCAGTGGTTTCCATTTTCTTTTCTTCCTTCTGCGGTTGATGTTTCGGTAATATGTGAATCGGCATGGCCAAATAACGTCCATACCCGCCTTCGGCAACAACTGGAATCCTGCCGTCCGAATGTGCCCGGAACTTCGTGTACCCTTGTTGAAGCATCCGGAGCAGAATGTACTTGTTAAGAACCAGTACGGCACGTGGCTGTGCTCCGATATGATCGACAGTTGTTTCCAAGTGCATATCGGGGTAATCCGTCGGAATGACGGAAACTCCATCCGGGGTGACATTGAGTTCGATTCCATGATAGGGTTCATGGTCTGGAACTGTTTTCAAAAAGTCGATCACCTGTGCCGGTTCGTGAAATGCAATGGAGTAATCGAGTGCATTACCGGTCGGTATGACCTGTTTCCAGTTCGGATAGTTGCCGGATGGAGCTTTACCGGACCATGTGAAATCGCCGATCTTTATCTGGAACAACCGGGAATTTCCGTTTGTCCAGGTGGCAAGGGTTCCTGCATCATGCAGTCTGGCTGCCAGCAGAGCCAGAGGGAACGGGATCGTTATTGATTCTTTCAATGTCAGAGAACACGGCAGATTCAACAACTGTTTCCCGTCTGTCACAGTGATACCGTCTTTTGAGAGATTGACACCCTGCAACACTGCTCGCGGTTCATTCCGATTGATGATTGGAGCGGCTGAAGCCAGAAGATCAGTGAACTCCACCGGCAATTCGGTAACAGTCGCATCGACGGGAACGGCTTCCTGTGCCGGGTATTCAACTTTCCTGCCTTCCAGTTCAATTTTGCCGCCTCTGGCTGTACGCACCATCTCCCGCAACATCCGGTACTCGACAAGGAAATCCACTACACCTTCTACTTCAGCATCAATCCGAAGTGAAACCTGTTCTACACCATCAGTCACCACCGCCAGAACATCTCCCGGAGTGCCGACAAACCGCACTCCCCGGAATACCTCCACCGGACTGGTCTGGCATACCATCTTGCCCAGTATCCGCAAGGCATCATTCAATACTTTCTTTTCAATCTCCATTTTTTTCCTCCTTAAGCTGCATTTGTTTTCGGCCATAACCATTTCTTTCTTCCCGATCCGGAGAGTAAAGACAAAAACACCCGGCAGTCAGGTAACTGTCGGGCATTTTCGGAACCATAAGGCTCCCATCAGATGATTATAACGCAATTTCAGGAGAAATTAAGCCTCTGTACTGTCGACCTCAACTCCTATTTGAATATCCTTACCACTACTCTTCCTTCAATTTCGGCGCAATCGCTGTTTACGCAAAACGTTCTTCATCGATCTTACCGTCCTGCTCCATGATGAATAATCCGGCAATGTAGAGGGCTGACTGTCCGTAGATTCCAGTTTCTTCATCAGCATAGTTGGCGGCTGTTTTTGATTTGTAGAAACGACACAAGGCTTCCTTTTCGCTGATCTTATAATATTTACAGATCAAGTGAACAATTTCCGGAATTACTGTGGCTCTGACTAAATTATGCTCAATCATGGGAAACCTTCGCAACGGTGTAGCAGGATTCATATTTCAAATACGACAAGGCTCGTTCAGAACAGAAAGCAATTTGATTGTTGATCTTTTGAAATCTCAATCTTTCAAGTGCATCCTCTTTGCGCATGATTCCGGCGATAACATACGAGATGGTTTCTCCTACATTGTCATTGGCGATCTTACCTGTAATCACGTCTTTGCCATGTGTGAAGGTATGATCCGAACGACAGGCGACAACAAGATCCAGCCATGCAAGGTTTGCTTCCGGGAAATCCAGAAATTCCAAATCTTTTCGGGATGCGACTTCATCAAATTCAAAAACTGAAACTACAGCCTGTGCGGAAGGACATCCATTACGAATTGCAGCTCGTTGACGACGGTAAGCCCAACGTTCGGCTTGTTCTTTGATATCGGTTGTGTAGAACGCAAAACCAAAATCCCGCCCGATTTCGCTGCGGATAATACGTGGAGAGTTTACTACGGTAAGTCCTCCATGATACAGCTTCATTTTTTCAATTCCTTCGCAAGATATTCATCAAAGAATTGCATAAGGGCTTCCATTCCCATACCGTGCAAGTCCTCATAGTCCGTTTCCAGCATCTCCAAAAGGCCGCTTTTCTGGAACAGGTCATACACTTCCGGGCCGGTTTTCTGTATATGTCTGCTGTAAAACTCGATGCAGAATGTTTGAAATGACAATTCACTCATATCATAAGCTCCTCAACTCAAATATACTCATTCTTGACCAAGTAATTCATTTGAGCTGTTTCAAAAGTTGAGTTCGGTGAAAAACTCATACTAAGCGGAAAGCGATGTAGGATAAAATTAGCATGGATTCGCCATTTGTCAAGCATGCGATCACTTAACCGGAACAGTTAACCATAAAAAGCCGATTTTTTGAATCCCCAATGGCAGATCACATCTCTCCACTCTTCTTCACAGAACTCCGGCCAGTATCATGATCGTTTTCCGGCGGACGCGATGCTCATTTCCGGCGGATTTCGGTGCGCGCCCACATAAAATCACTCTTTGTTGTTCTTCAACGCTTCTTCCGGTAATTTGTACCCCTGTTCAGCAACCTTGCGGAACCAGAAATCGGCTTGTTCGGCGGATTTCTCCACTCCGTAGCCGTATTTATAATAACAGCCCAGCATATATTGCGCTTCCACATGACCTTGTTTCGCGGCAAGTTCAAGCCATTTCGCAGATTCTGTATAATTGGTCGGTAAACCCAGTTCCCCCGTTGCATATCCTTGCGCCAACTTGAATTGCGCATCAACGAAACCTTGTTCAGCGGCTTTACGGAGCCATTTTACCACTTCGGAAACGTCCTGTTTCACGCCATGCCCCTCGGCATAACAAATTGCGAGAGCATATTGAGCCGTTGTATCGCCGTTATCGGCGGCTTTACGAATCCACTTCACTGCTTCGGTATAATCCTGTTTGACACCTTTTCCCATGTAATAACAATTGCCGAGATTGAATTGCGAATATGCCCAACCCTGTTCTGCGGCTTTGCGATACCATTTAACCGCTTCAGCGTGATTCTGTTTGACACCCAAACCGTTTTCGTAACAATACCCAAGATTATGCTGACCTTTGGCATCCCCCTGTTCAGCAGCTTTGCGATACCACTTGAACGCTTCTGCATGATCCTGCTTGACACCGATACCGTTGCCATAACGATACCCCAGTTTGCGCTGCGCCACGGCATCGCCCTGTTCAGCCGCCTTGCGATAGTTTTCAATCTCCGAGTTTCCGCAGACCACACCGATTGCAAACGCAAAACAAACAACTGCAACGATCATTTTTTTCATTTTTCACCCTCCATACAAATAGATTTAAAATACCATATGAGCTCTTCTGCGCCTTTTGCTTCAGCTTGTTCATGCAGCCGACATGCAAAATCCAAAATCGCCTTATCGACACCTATGGGAATATGATGTTTTAGTAGTTGTTGTTTTACTTTTGCCATATCCCAGTGACGATACTTGAAATTGATTCCACTGGCACGGGAAAGTTCAGCAAGTTTATCTCTTGCCGCAAAACCATTGCCATCATATACCATGCTAAAGCGGTATAAACAAGCCGCAAGCTCGTACATTTTCTGTTGTTCATAATAATAGCCAAGATACTGATATGCTGTTCCGATGTCCTGGCGATCATTGAGAAATTCAAACATTTGTCCAATCACTTCCCGCAATCTTTGTAAATTATCCTGCTGTTTCAGCAATTCAGCATACTCAAACCAGTAAGCGGCACAATATGGATTCCATGCAATCGCCTTTGTCAGCAACGTTTCGTCATTTCCCTGCAATTTACTGTACAGGAAATAGAATCTGCCGTAATCACGATCCGCAAGCCGCAGTTCTTTAGCGTGGGGATTGAAATTTTTGTAAAGTATCAGAGCAAACACACTTGGAAAATTAAAGTAACGGAAGTGTTCATCTTCCTGTGGCGGAACTTCATTTTCAGCTTTGACAAATTCAGAACGCATCAGCTGAAGATCGCCGCCTTGCTCCAGTAAAATTTCAGCACGATCCAGCATCATCTGAAAGGTCGGATCAGCCGGAGAGTGTTCAGGCTGAAATTTCTGCAAATCAGCAGCAAGAATATCATTGCAAGTACGATACCCGAAGAGTAAATGAGTACCCTGCAAACACCAGTAAGCCCATGGTGCGTAACCGAATTGATCTGTCGTCACCGGAGCTTCGCGTAATGCCTCAAGGAACTTTAAACGGAATTGGGGTTGACGTTCGGCAAGAAAATGCAAAACCGTTCTGCCGTAAACATCTTTGGCATCGGGATATGCCCCGGCTTCAAGCAACTGTGTGATGTTATAAGTATAGATATTGTGCCGAACCGCATACATCAAAGGGGTTCGTCCATAGATATCCCTTGCATTGACATCGGCTCCGGCTGCCAGCAGAACTTTTACTCCGGCAACAGATTGAAGATCGTAAAATGCTTCAAGAAGCCGCAAAGACCATTCACTTGTGTTGGCATAATCAAGAAAGTTTGCGGTTATTTCTTCTGCCGTATCAAGCCTGACCTTGAGATATTGCAGCAGTTGTTCTTTGGGCAATACAGAAACAAATCCTTTGTGTTCAAAGTCTTTAAATAACCCCAAACCGTCAGGAAAATTCCGAAGTATTCCCATTAAAGGAGTAACACCATTCCCATCTCTGTAATTGACATCAGCTCCGGCCGCAATCAGCATCTTCTGAATCGTTGAACCACCATACCGGCAGGCGATAATCAGCGGGGTATCATCATGATTATTGCAGATATTGACATCGGCTCCGGCATTTAAAAGTAGCGGTATCGCTTCAGTAAAGAATGATTCCGCATCACATTCTGTATGTTGAATGCTCTTCTCTTCCGAAGAGTCCGGGAAAGGGATGTAATCAGGATCATCACTCCCCGGATGTAAAACACTGTTCAATTGTTGTAAAAGTACAAGCAGTGGAGTACTTCCATCATGATTACGGGCATTGACATCTGCACCGGCATTCAGCAATCTCTGGATGGTCTTTATGGAATATCGATGTTTCAGCACATCATGCAGAATCACATTCCCATCCTGATCTTTCTGATTGATGTCAGCACCATGATCCAAGATGAAGGCAACTTTTTTTACCGTTTTTCGTTCACGGAGAGCGAGGGATGAATGGTATTGCTCGTTTTCCATTTAAACATTGCATTCCGAAGTTATTGAGGATAGTTCTTCCAGCCGTTTTTCAATTTGGTAATCGACAATAAAGGCTTCCGGCGGATGTCATGCTCATATTCCGGCGGATTTTGGTGCGCAGCCGCTATTCAACTCTTCTATTTTGTCATTGATCATCTTTTTTTCTCCTTGCTGCGTGTTATTGACTATTCAAATTCATAATGAAGACATAATACGGAGATGCCTGAACTTCTTCAAGAATTTTTGTTTTCAATTGTTCTCCAGAAGCAGGATTGTACTTCAAATATTGAATAACTTGATCACGTTGATGCCAGTTACCGCCATACAGGAGACCAATCAGCGTTTCTTTGACGAAATACGCCTTGACATCCTTCCCGTTATCGGAGGAAGCGTATCCAAATTCATGAATAAATTTTTTATACTTTTCTGCCAATGCAGACAGGTCTTCCGAAGTCATCGGCATTTTTTTATTCAGTTCTCTATCCGGCATTAACTTGCCATTGGAATACGCGAGAACCAAAACTCCACAAGGGTTCATGGTTGCCAATGGAGTAGAAAAATCATCAAAATGCCTGAACTCAAACCGGCCATCTCCATTCACATCATCCAGACGTGGTATTTCACCAGTGGGGCCATAATAAATCTGCCGCCAGCCGTTCGCATCGAATTCAATCACTCGCAGATGATACGGACCGTACTTACCGCCACCGAAATCATGAATCAGCAGATACCGCTTCCCATTTCGGAACAGGTCGAAGAATACCGGTTCCTCTCCCGCGTCAAGCCATTCCAATTTGATAACATCATCCCGGTATTCAAGCGGTTTCAGCAAATAAGAAGAAACGTACGCATAATACTCTAACGATGACACGTTGCCGGTTCCATCATGCACCCATAACGTATGCAGGAAGCCGTCGTCATGATTACGCTGAAGCGAGACCCGGTATTGAGGAGAAGGCGTACATCCTGTCATCAGTAAAGAAGCACAAAACAGAATCGCTGTAAATGGATGAAAAACTGTTATCATTGCGCATCACCTTATAAGGCGCGACCATCAACCATGATCTTGACGGTTTCTCCTGCTTTCAGGTTAATCTCAAACTGAGCGCGATTCTCATAATTGATCAACAGCTCTTCCGGTTTACCGGCCGGGGGAGATACCTGTTTCCTGTTTTGTCTGGATTTTTTAGAAGAAGAAAGCGGATCTTTATGTTTAACTATCTTTACCTTTGGCCGATCCAGTTTCTTGTCGTTGACATAGACAATAATGCCGCCCCAAATCTGTTGATCATTTACCATTGCAGTATAGATGTTGCAAGTGATCTTGCAGGGTACTTCCGCTCTATATTCCAGCGATGACTTCCAAGGCAGTCTTCGAATCTTATCAGTGATCCGGCCAAGATCAACCAGCATACTCCATGGAGATTTGGCAATATTATTCTCTGTGGAGATGACAAAGGCATTTCCATCTTCCCGTGTCGTAATCTGCCTGCGGTTTCCGGCAGCAATTTTCACATCGGCAACAAGTGCGGTTTTGCCGCCGTAATCTTCTCCGGCCATTACCTGAAAAGAGAATGCAACGGCAATAAGTACCGATAAAAATTTCATGTTCATTTGTTTTTCTCCGGTGATTCAATTGGAATATCTTTGAAAAAGTTTCTGACTATCGCGCAATGCCTGAAGCAATTCCTCGTCCCGTCTTAACTCATGCAACTTCCCTTGACAAGTGGAACAAACCTGAAGGTGTTCCTGACACCGGGCGACATCGGAAAGCTTCATTTTATTTTGCAGAAAACTTTCAAGATCAAGTTCGGTATAACACTCCATGATCAATCCTCCAATTCCTTGATGATTTGCCTCAGATGTTCCAGACAGCGGCTTTTTGCCGCATATACGGAACTTTCAGACACCTCCATAAAAGCGGCGACACGGCGACACGGGACTCCGCGCAGTGCATAAAGCTGAAATATCTGGAATGTTTTTTCATCAACCTGATTTCTGAGTTTTTCGATGGCCTGAAGATAGAGAAAAGAACGCCATTCCTGATTCCATTGTTCTTCCAGATTAGAGCTGACCTCTTCAACCTTCTGCGGTTTGAAATCTCTTTTCTCCTCGGAAGAGAGTTGCACCTTTTCACCTTTTTGCTTCCGATGAATTTGGCAAGCCTGATTGCGAATGATGGTACGCATATAATCCCGAAATCGTCCTTTTGTCGGATCGTAAGTGAACTTGTCCTGTTTTTCAAAAAAGCAGAACATCACATTCTGAACCAGATCCTCCACCTCTTGCGGTTGCTTGATTCCCCAATCCCCTCCATGCAGTCTGATTAAAGGAGCGTAGGTTTCATAAAACTCCTCCCAAGCTATTCCATCCTGTTCCCTGATGCGCTCAATCAAGCTTTTTCTTGTAGTAAATGCCATCAACTACTCTCCGCAACCTTTAATCATATTGTAAACAATAAAAACACCGAAAAGAATTACTCCTAGTATTAGACAACAACCGCCATTATTATCATCATCATCCGGGTCTTCCTTCCCAAAAAGTCCCCGGATACATTTGCTCGCAAAATAAACGCTCCCCAACCAAAGTGGAACCATGCTATTGCCTCCTTGAAGTGCAGTTTTTAGGACAAGTGTGGGACAGCCATTCTGTTATTTCCTTCCAAAAAACCTCGACCAAAAAGACGGTTTGGGTTGTGTTGTTGGTTCCTTTTCGTCCTGCGGCAGCTGTTCTTTTGCACGGAGTCTGACCACCTTTCTAGATATGGTGCTCTGAGAAGCTTCAACAGTAGAAACAACTTTTTTTGGGGGAGATTGCTTTTGCAAGGAAGGCTTTACTTCAACTTCTTGTTGGAAAGGTTCGCTATTCATGGCATCAAGAGTTTTTGGTTGCGACTTCACGGAATTCGTTCTTTCTTTCGCAGTACTTTTTATCGTTTTGTTTATCTGTAGCGGTTCATTACTTGCCACACCGGCTTTCACTGATATTTGCAAAACAGATTCTGCCTTTTCTTGCGCCAGGAGTACAGATTGTGTTTGTTTTCGGTTTGTTTTCAATTCGACAACAATCGCTTCAAGTTTTTTGATACGTTCTTCATATGCTTGAAGTAATTCACTTGTCTTTTGTGATACATGAAGTTGTTCGGCAATTACATCAGTATTTTGTTTGAGTTCCTGCTGCCGTTGCTGAATTTTTTCAAAGTCGTTTTGGGCTTGTTCAACAGACTGTCGAATACATTTCGTCCATTCTTTGATCTCTTTTTCTGCTGTATTTCTGCTGGCAGTCAGTTGTTTGCCTTCAGCTTTCAACTCTTGAAAAAAAATTGTGTGCTTTTCTTCGTTCTGACGAATATCATTTTTACATAAAGATATTTTGTTTGCGATATCTTCTCGTAAAGCGAAAATTTCTTTCGAAACTGTTTTAATCTCATCAGTCCGCTTCTGCACATTCTCAATATGTGCTTGGATTACTTGGGAAAAAAATGAAAAGAAGGGGCTCCCCTCGGAAAGCTGCTGTTCTACAAACGTTTTAATAGATTCTTCAAACTCTTGTTCCCGATTCTTTATGTTGACAAATTCTTTGCTCAATTTATTGAGATCATCAGTCTGTTTTTTTTGAACCTGACGCAACTCAGAACTGTTTTCCGAAATACATTTCTGCATTTCAGAACAAGTTTTATTCAGATGATTAAATTCATTTATCGAGGGAACCTCATATTCATAACGCGAATCAAAACCGTGGCTGTGTCCACCCCATTCCGCTGTCTTTTTCTCCGTGAATGCAGATATATAAGTTACAGTTACGCTCATTATTCCCTCCCTGTATTCAGAGCAAATGCCTGACGTATCTCATCCATCTTCTGATAGATTGCGGTTCTTGTATAAATCTTACCAAAGGATATGCTTTCGGGAGCCAGAAAGTCTTTCAGTATTCCGACATTGGAATAAGTTGTCATCCGAGTTTCATCAAGTTCATCCGAATAGGTGTAGAAAAATCGGCTGACCTTTTTATGTAGAACCTTTTCACCTTTATTTTCCGGCAAAAAAAATTTGACTTTTGCCTTTTGTCTGAGTTTATACCAGTACCATGCAGTATTGATGGAAAGCACTATATCAGAAGTTAGTTTCAAGGTACCACAGATACCCTGTTGTTTGATGACTGCGGCCATATTTTCACATAACTTTCGATTCTCTTCGGAATGGGGGATCCACTGTCGATCTGTGCTGTTCTGCGAATTAAAAACAATGATATGTGGTAAATGCTTTGCCACAATAGCTCGGAGAATGAATTGTTCCGTTTCCGTAAGACCGCCACTGATGCCGCCTTTCAAAAAAATCACGCAATCAAGCTTTCCCAAACAATCTAAAGTTATTTTATCATCTCGATCATCAGCATTGAAACCGGGTGTATCCCAGAGTTCCACATCTTTTAATAACGAACACGGCACTCCGATTTTACATGATGTAACCTCTTCTGGTAACGCAAGATTATCAAGATGCTGGAAATGAATGGTGCGGCATTGATCATCGGTATAAATGTGCATTTCCGGCTTTTCGGCGTAAAAGTATTTTATGACCTGTTTTGTTGTTGAAAGCCCATCGCCGCTTATGGCGATTCTGTTTTCAGCGAGACAATTGATCAATGTGGACTTTCCATTCTGAAATCCTCCCACGATCCCAAGTTGCAACGGCATAAGTTCACCCAATGAAAATATCTGCATGCCAATAAAACGGCATGCAGACATTTTTCACCATTTATCTTTGAAAGAATGGTTCAAGTTCAGCAGTAAACTGTGCGATCTTCTCGCGTGCCGGATCAATTTGTTTCACACGGACCTGATTGCACTTTTCGGCAATACGCTGCTGTTCAGCAAAGGCTTTTTTCTTCAAATCTTCTTTCAGCTTCGCACGCGTTTCAAAAGCGGCATACTGTTTATCCAATGACCTCTGACATGCTTGGGTTAAATTTTCTACAATGTCTTCAATAAAGCTACTAACTTTTTCTGTCAAAAGCCCCCTCTCCTTTGGTGAGGCAAAATATTCTTTTAATTTTAATCGCAATGGGTCTTGAATTTTACCCAAGTGTGAAATGATTATTTTATCTATAGCCTCCTTTGCACTCATCCCTATGATTAATGCCGGCACGGCTATTACTAGCCCAGGCAATATTCCAAACAACACCGTAATTGGCAGTAGGGCGATTATGCCGAAAGCAATAGGGAGTAGCGATGTTATAACTCTTGAGATAAAAACTCTGACCAAATCTCCATGAATGTCAAGACTGTACTTTGGGTCATTAACAATATTCAAATCATCCTTCAATGACATTTCCCATTCTGAAAAATCCAAAGCAAGATCATCCAATAGATTTTGAGTTCCTGTATACTTGTAATCCCATAGCAACTGTATTTCTTTACGTATCCTAGTAAGAGCAGAAACATAAGTTTGTTGAAACATTATATTCTCGCCATTTCGGACGTTAATCAGCCAACCTTCTGCAGCAGGTTCCATGACATCGAGTAATGCCTCTTTTACGTCGTTAGCAACCTGTTGTTCCAATTTCGATTTTTCATCAAAATCTTCGCTTTCTTCGTTGTTTTTTTTCTTGATGATATCCCATACCAGAGAAGCCAGTGTTTCGGAATGCGTAAATAACGCCTTGATTCTTTCGGTTATTTGACCCGCAATCTGATCTGTGTTTTTTGTAAACACTTCGTAAATGAAATTTTGGGCAAGTGCTTTTGCCAAGTTTGCATCTTTTAGATTAGAATCAACAAGATTTCTTACATCATTTTGAAAATCTTCAAGGAGTTTGCGGGCTTCATTCGCTTCCTGTTGACATTCATCACTGTTTTGTTTTGCCGCATTTTCAAGAAATCGTAAATCATCACTGAGTTTACTCAATGCGAGCGAGGTTTTTGAGGTTCCGTTGGAAATCAGAATGGACTCGAACTTTTTGGAGACAATGGATAATTCAATATTCTGAATTAGGCAGACAAAACCGGTTGTTTCCAAAAGATTATCGGCATCCTGACACAATGTATCGATTTTTACACGATCTTCATCGTCGTAGGGATCAAGATCGAGATAAAGACCGAGATCCGCACTCACTTCCCGCCGCCATTTCTTGGGCTCGGTACTTACTTCCTTTGCTTTTGCGTTGAAAGCGAGACGCCCGTGGAAAACATAGAGCGATTCTGCAGATTCCAGCGTCAAGCCGAGTTTTTCAAGTTCCGCAATATTCACCGGGCGGAACTGATTGCAAACCGTATCCTGCGACTGTCTGGCATTGATCGCAAAAAAGAGCTTATGCGTCTGGTTGGTCAGTTGAATTTTCTTTAATGCATTAAGGTCGCCGGAAGTGATCGAGCGTGTACCGCCAATCAGATACAAGATCGCATCGGCATTGAACATTGCCTGATTTGCAACCTCCGTATCCCACGGACCGGCAAACAATCCGGGACAATCAGTGATCGTACAGCCGAGACGTTCAAGATTTTTGCAATGGATGTGGCAAAATACGCGCGAAAGAAAAACAAAAATTATTTCCGAGAACTGGAATGTCGTATTTCGTTTCCCTGCTGTCCAGCGCGGTGCCCAATCCTGCGGAAATACAACCCATCGGGAAATATCACCTATCGAGGCTTGAGTGATCTGCCGCATCTTTGTCAGCTCTTCATCCCTGTAATACCGCAGGATCAATGTGGAAATCTGAAGCAGATCAAGTTTGCCTTCACTCTTGGGGTCGTATGCAGCCGGAGATGCTTCATAAATGTCCCATTCTTTATCAATACATTGCTTTGCAAATTGAAAGAGTTCTGGATCATTCAGGTCGCGGATAAATTTCCCTAAATCGTCCCTGCGAAACAATTCGCGTTTCTCCGGATTGTCGGCAAGGTGTCTGTCTATGATGCCATACATCGTCAACAACAGTTCACGATCACGTTTCCAATAAACCTCAGCATATTCTTCCTGTTCCTGCGGTAGGGAAGCCGCTGAAATTTTGCAAGCACTGGTTTTGATCCCGATGCCGCGGGGCGAGATCTCCCTGCCTTCGCAAATCGTGTCAAACACGGTGGATTTGCCGCCTTGAAACTCACCGACAAGGACAATTTCAAAACTGTTGCGTTTGAGTTTTGTCAAAGTATTTTCAAGTTCCAGTCTGGTTCCTTCATCCAAATCAACACAATCAGTCAGGGTTTCATTCATAAGAGCAACAAGAGCGTTGCGCTTTTCTTCATAGAGTTCCGGCGTCATGATTTCCATGATAAAATATCCTTTGTTCTAACGGCTGAAAGATCTTGAGAAGAACACCACTCACCTTGTGATTATTTCTTATCCTTCTGATCGTTGCCGATTAAAGCATCTCTCAAACGTCCATCTTGCCTGAAGCTGTAACAAGCCTCTAAATGTTCAGCAGAAATGTCCATTGACACAAACCGTATCCGATCTCATTTTTCCATTGCATTGCGGACAGCAGAATGTTCCCAGACATTTGGCAACGCTTTTGTAACTTGTCGTTGCATAAAATTCGTTCAGCTGAAACGCACGGCTTGCATTGAGCGGGTGTGTTTGGTTCCACAACGAAAGATTCTGCATGATTCCCTCCATATCTTCAGGCTTGAACGTGCGTTCACACTCACTTGCCTGTGCAAGGTAGGCATCATAATTGACATTTTTAACCAAAGCCTCCGGGCCGCCCGCTAATCTGACGATCACATGTAGTGCCTTTTTGATATTCCCGGCATAAAGCATAGCAACTCGGTCAGCGGAATATTCCGACATGCGTCTCCAGCGGTAAACGCATTGTTCAAGAGCAACAGAACCGCCAAGAGTCGCGATCATCGCAACTCCGGACCCCAAAAGATTGATTCCCATCATAAATGCTTGTGCCAACATCAAATAGCGAATATGTTTGAAAAGAATATGCCCACACTCATGTGCAAGAACGATTTGAATGTCTTCCGGAGAAAAACTTTCCACAAGTCCGGAAGTCATTTTTATGTAAGTTCGTTCTTCTCCGCAGGTTTCCGCATTCGGAATGGGATTCATCTCCATATACAACTCCGGAATCTGGTTGATGCCGAGCGTTTCGCACACCGGCAAAAGCAGATTGTAATATTCCGGCAGCTGATCGGGGCCTAATTTCAAGGCGTTACCGATATTCTGACCATAAGAAATCTTTTCGACCACACCGGTCAAAACAGCTTTCATCGCTGCCGAAAAACAGGGCACGGCTTCCATTGTTGCAATAGCCGAGCGATCTTCTGGGTGCATAAGGTGTTCCCAATCGATATTCTCAAGTGGCCGGGATGTTGCAATGCCTGTAGCATCAGAATGACTGAGGAATGAAGGAATGTAGTTTTCTGCCATGCTATCACCTCAAATCGCACACTGTTTCTGAATAACATTCAGATTTGCGATATTCTGCTTGTATTGCGTGATTTCTTCTGCCGAGAGAACATTTTTCTCTCCATTCTCCATTGCCTGCATGTACGGAGCAATACGATCAGCATAAATTTCAGCAAATGCATCCTTTATCCCTGATTTTACCGATTCGGAAGTATCTTCCAGCTGACGAAGAACATTTTGTTTGGCATCTTTCAAAGATTCGATCAATGTTTCTTTTAACGAAGATCTCACAATATATTTCGTAAAGTTGTGAGGTAATACCTCCTTTAATACCGGAATATTGTTGATAATCAAAAGCCCAATGGTATAAAAAACACCACCAAACAGAAACATACCACCGAATTCAATCCATTTGAGAAGCGTGGGATTGATTTTGCCGACCCAACCAGAACTGATAGCCGGAGTAAACTCTCCGGATATACAGACCCGATTGGCAGCCTGAGCGATTCGTTGACTGCTGACTTCCAACAAAGCTTTAGTCTTCCCTGTTACAGATGCAGAAAGTTCTCCCAAAATGTTCTGCACGACCGGCGTTATCTCGGCGATGGCACCCGGTACCCGATTTCGAGTCTGTTCAAGGTTTTCACATTCCGCAAACTTCACAACAAATTGCTCGACCACAGAATCTGCCGCATTGAAAAAACGATTATCCAATTCCGTACCGGCTTCAGCAAGAAGACCGGAAAATTTTATTGTAAATTCATTGGCCACAGATTTATACTCAGCATCCAGTTCGATTGCCGCTGAATTGATCTTTCTATCCAATGCAGCAAGTTCATCGGCAGTTTTGCCACTGACTTCCAGTTTTGCCCGAAGCTGTTCTACGGCCCAAACAATATCGTTACCGAGATAGAAAAGAGCTTTATCAATTTTTGCCTGTTCTTTGTTTTCCTCAATAAACTTCAGCAGACATGCCATGATTTCCTGTGGTCCGCGCAGAATATCACCATCCACATTTTCGTCATAGGTGAATGCATGAACCGGGATATATTCTCTGCCGATCAACGCAAGTTCCGCCTTAATCGTTTGCAGAATCGCCGCACGTTCTTCCGCACTCTTATAACGTCTGGGATTATATGATGCAAGGATCATTACCCGACTCATTCCCTGACCGAAAATCGATTTGCAGAGAAAATCCTTTGAATTTTGCGATAATGTCGAATTGGCATCTACAACCAAAACAACCAAGTCAGAACAGGGCAAAATATCAGCAGTAGTCAATTCAATCAAATCCTGATTGGGGTCATCGACTCCCGGTGTATCAAAAAAGGTGAAATTTTTAATGCTTTCTACCGCTTGAGTTAATTCGATGTACCGTATCTCGCGAGCAAGCCGAATGCGTTCTTCCTCACCCGTTGCGGTCGTAAGCGAACGTAAGAGTTCGGGAGTGATTTCATTGTAAATATCAGCGGATTTATTCTGATCACGATATATGACACGTAGCTCTTCTTTTTCTCCGTAAACAATTTTGGTTGGAATCGCTGTCGTCGGCAAACCTTCACCTTCAGTTAAAAGCGTATTACTTCCAAGCATCACTTTATTCAGGAGAGTTGATTTGCCGACTTGAAAACAACCTGTAAAAACGATAGAATGCAGAGGAGATTCTATTTCCTCCAGTGCTTTTTTAGTATTGCTCCGCAGAACAACACCTTTCTCCTTTGCATTCGAAACCAGTTTTGTGAATTCGGTTTTGTTCATTTTTACTTCCCTATTTTGATGACTGTTTCAGATTGCGAATCTCTGTCCGCAAGTCTTCATATACTAATTAGCAATTAAAATGGAAATCTGACACGTCCCAAAGAAAAAAATGATATTATTCTTTTACGAAACGGAAACAAGAAAGCCGACTCCACGTGTTTTTGGGAATCGGCTTGAAGGCGGGCAAAAAAAGACGGACGCCTCCAAGCACCAAGACAGAGGTCCGACCAAGAACCCGCCATGAAAATACAAGGAAGCGCCCGAAAGAAGTGTATGCACTTCTCCCGGGCATTCTCGCTACTCCATGGCAAATCTTTTTTTTAAACTTGGTCGGTTTCTGTCTTGATTCGCAAAAATACACGGAATGTGGAGATCAACCCGACTGAAAATCAGTCTGCCATACAATAATACATCAATGGTAGCCAAGCAAGGGGAAAAGGAACTTTTTTACGGATTTTTTCAGGGGATTTTTGAAGCAACGGCCTCTATATATTAATGAACGCGCGCGCGATCGTAATGAAAAAGAAGAATGTGATACTCAAAAGGCAAAAGTTATAAAATTTTTCAGAAACCAACTTGCCTTATTCCTGAAGCCATAATACATTACGACGTGTTCAATTACAGGAGGAATTCAATGTTTCTTGAGGTTGGCAAGATTTTTCATGGTTTTAAAATCATTGAAAGGTGCGGTTCGGGGGGATATGGGGAAGTATATCTGGCGGAGGATATATTAGAACGTCGAGTGGCCCTGAAAGTGGTGGAAAAACAGGCTTCCACCGATTCCTGGGAACGAGAATGGCGCGGACTGAAAACTTATGCCCGCAACATCGCTTTTTCACATCCGGAACTGGTCGCCATTTACCACGCAGGAGAAGATAATGATCTATTTTATTACACCATGGAACTGGCAGATAACCTTTCTGACAACCCCGATCATTATGTCGCCTCAACCTTGGAAAAACAGCTCCAAAAAGAACGCCGTTTGAAAAATGAGGAGGTTTTCGCTATTGCCGACCATCTGCTGAATGCAATCGAAACCTTACACTCGTTCGGGTTGACACATCGGGATATCAAACCCGCCAACATCATCTATGTCAACGGTAAACTCAAACTGGGCGATATCGGTCTGATATCTGATAATCCCGACTGCTCAATGGTTGGAACAAAACCATTCCTGCCGCCGGAGAAAAGTAATAGCCCCAATTGCAGATTAACTCAGGAAGATGACTTTTATGCCTTGGGCAAAACCCTCTATACCCTCTTTACCGGTCAGAGCGCAGAGAAGTATCCCGCCTTTTCAAATGAAACCACATTATCGGAATCGAGTAAACGTCTGAACCAATTCATCCAGAAGCTGGCGGCACAGAATCCGAAGGAACGCATATCGGATCTCTCCACAATTCGTTCTATGCTGGCTACTGCCCGGCAGGAAATCCAAAAAGCCGCTCGCAAAACTGATACCAAGCTGAAACCGCTAATCAATCACCTCCATCTCAGCAAAAAGTGGGACAGCAATGATTTCGACGACTTTCTCCGGCACCTGTCCCCCACTCAGAAAGAATCCTTGAAAATCGCACTTGGCTTGGCGAAGGATCAGAAATTCAGTTCAGTTACTGCAGAAGAAACGGAGATCAAGAAGCAACTCCTGTGGCATTATTCCACCCTGTTCGCTTATCCGCTTAAAAGCAACGAAGTTCCTTATCATGAAATCGTCCAATGGATTGCGGAGAAAAAAGGAGTTCGCAGACGGGAACGCTTGGTTTATAACACATTCCAACTGGAATGCCGCATTTTTGACAAACTGCTGTTGCCGGAAGAAAGGGCTGCAGCAACAACTTCGCTCGACAAGTTGTTGGGACAGATTTCAAAAACCACTGAATATTTACAGGAAACCGATCTTAACAGGGTCACGCAGGCGATTATTCTATTTTACAACATCAAGCGGGAAGTCATCGAACAGTATTACGACGAACTTCCGGAAAAGCCCAAATATCCCGGTGAACTGAAAAGGAAAACAGAAAACGCTTAGACCCATTCTTTAAAATCTGCAATCGTGGCGGTAACTTCCTGTTCAAATTCCTCTCCTGCATTGAATGGAAGGTTATCGCCATGTTCTATAAATTCCTGAAGCATTTGCCGTAAACGTTCGCAGTTGTCACGCTTTACCTTATTGACATAGTTGACCGTCACGTCAAAAAAATCGGCAACATCCTTACTTGAGCGGCGCTGAATCATAGCCAGATCAAAAATCTGATAAGTGTCCTCGTTGATTCTGTTTCGCAATTCTTTCAGGCCATATAAAATCAAGTTACGATAATACATCCGGTCGAATTGCATTTCCACATGCCGGAACGGATTTTCTGCATCCGCATCAGGCAGGTGTTCCAGACTGAAGTCATCCTCACCTTCATCTTCGTCCTGCTGTTGGTATGAATCCTCCAAAGAAACCTGCCACGGTTTCCGTTTACGGATCAAATCCAGTGCTCTCCGCTTGATTACTGTGCGCAGAAATGCTCTGAACGGCTTGCGTTGATCCTGATAGCGTTCTGCGACCGTATGCTGCCAGACTTCACGCAAAACAATCGACAGAAGTTCATTGGCTTCCGTATCGTTCAAGCCATATTCGGAAGCTATTGCAAAGATCAGATATCGATATTTTGATTGAAACAGTTCCAAGGCAATATCGCGTGTGGTTCCGGTATTACGCAGCCGATCCAGCATCGTCTGCGTTCCCATCTCCCATTGTTCTCTCATACTAACCGCACCTCTATATTGAGTAAAATAATCTTACTCCGATAAAAATAGAGTAACTTTAAGAAATTGCAAGAAAAACACCTTTTTTTCTTGCAACATGTGTCCCAATTTCGTCAGCAGAGTTCGATAGCCTGGTAGAAAGCAATCAATATCAAAATAACATGGCTAGAAAATGAAAATAATATCGAAATACATGTCACAGTTGCAAAACATGGCTCGATAGCTGGGTAGAGGAAGATAATTCCTCGATAACCTGAACCCCAAGGAGTGAAAGGAGGGTAAACAAGCCTTGGAACAGTTCTGATTGGAACTTTAAATCAATCTGTAACGAGTATCATTATAGAATGATGCTAACAAAAAATTAAACCGAATGTCGAAAATGTAAAAGGCATTCAAAAACGGAAGGATTTCTGAAAATGAAACACAATGTAAAAGAAATCAGCCTTCGCAAAGTTGAAAACACCATTTATGTTGCGGAGGGTGATCGCTCCAAGTGTATTGAACAACTCAAAAATAAATTTGGGTTGGTGCTTTATGCAGATGCCGAAACACCAGAAACTTTGGCGGCTGCGGTGACAACAGAAGTGGCGGATTCCAGTACTCCTATTCAGCAGTACAAGGATATGGAAGATGAAGATGCAGTATTCAATGTGCTCTTTCTTGATGAAATTCCTCAGGATGCAGAACTTCGCGCAGAAAAACTGATTCCTTGGATCACTACTGTAGTTTTCGATTTGTACTACGGTAAACTTGATGATTGCATTAGGGATAAAAGAATCAAACTCATCAATAAAAACACGGCCAAACTGTATCAGACTCTTGTCAATATCCAGAAAGAAAAAGTGGAAGATGACGCTGCCATTATCGCTATTGCAGATGAGTTTGAACAGAAGTTGCCCAAATGCGCAGGCGACATTACTTTGGAGAACAAGTTGAAAGATGTTATCGATAACATCAAAACTGCGGAAGACGGGGGACAAGCTCAACAGGTTGCCACTAATGCAAAAGAAGATGAAGACATCAAGCCGTTGTTTTCCAAAAAACGGCGGAAGTCACCGAAAGCAACGAAAGCTCCGGCAGACAATCCGGCTGCCTAAACTGCAATCCTGCCTCCAAGAAGATCAGATGGTCCGACCAAGCCCGCATTGACAACAGGAAGTTATCCGAAGCATCCCGTTTTTCTCCAACCCGGAGAAGCGGGATGTTTTTTGTCCGGAAACAACAGGAAATATTTGTTCCTATTCAGATCAAATAACAAAATGATGAAAATTACAACACGTTGGGGAATTTCTACTTCACTTGCCGACTGATTGTAACGCCATTATTCTAGATAGCATACTCTTGGTGAAATGCAAATCATGTTCATCTCTCATTAGCTGCAACGGTTCGCCTTCAGCATCGGAACAGCTCTGTTTTGCATTCCCTTGACATTTCACGCATCGCTGCTTATATTAAGTTTTATCGAAGAAACAGAAGTATTCTTCCTATCAAAACAAGACATTGTTCTTACGTGGCACCGTACACAGATATTGGCGTTCACGTTCTTTGCAACAACAGCTTTATCCTGATTTAATCCGGATACACGAACCGTTGACAGCATGGTTCCGAGGAATCGTGCGCGGGGATACCGGTTAATATTTTATTTAAGGAGGCATTATGCCCCAAAGAAACTCAAGAATGGTTTGCCCCGACTGGGCAAAGAGAGAACAGTATGGAGAACCGTACATCACCCGGCAGGAAGTATGCGACTACCTCGGCATCAGCATTTCAACGTTGATGAAACTGCGGAAAAACGGCCTGCCTACTTATCAAGTCGGCGGTCAAAAGAGATTCCGGCTTTCAGATGTAAATGATTTTATCAAACAAACCTATCTCGGAGAGTAAGAAAATGGAAAATGTGAAAACAGATAAAAAAGTAACCGGGGCGGTATTCCCCGGCTATATGATCGATGATTTTGAGTATGTTTCATCTATCAGTAATATACACCCTAATTCATTAACTTGCAACGAAATCAAAATCAGTACCGTTCAAACCGGAATGGACCATTTCACACCGACTGCACCAACTGTCGATGAAACAGAAGAGTGGGCCCGAAGAGACTTACAGAATTCCGGAATCGACTGGAATGAATTTTGTTCCTTTGGCGGCAAATTGATTACTTCGGAAGCAGAGTTCCATGAGTATCTTGATTATGAACCGAGCTGTTTGGATGGCAAAGCAGTCGGATGGCTGTTGCCTTTCTATAATCCCAAGAATGGAGAAGAACTCATCGGAGCGGATGGAATGCCGTATTTTCGAATCCGAATGCGATATCCGGCACAAACCTCCGGCGAGAAGCCCGCAAAGTACCTGAGCCGCAAAAATGCGGGACAGCACGCTTTTATTCTTGCAACAGTTCACAAACAGTTGGCACATGATCCCAAAGCGCCGCTGATCCTGACCGAAGGAGAAAAGAAAGCATGGTGTGCAACTAATCACGGCATGCCGACCATTGGACTTACGGGCAACTTCGGCTGGTCGCTTTCCGGTACGAAAGAACTTCTGCCTGAATTGGTGGAATATCTTAATAAAGAGCGTCCTGTTTACGTCATCTGGGACAGCGATGCGCGTAACAACCGCATGTTTCAATCGTCAACCCGTCAGCTTGCAACCGCACTCCAACCGCACGGATGCACGTTAAAAGAGATCATCCTTCCGGCACTGCCGAACAATAAAAAGACCGGGCTTGATGACTATATCATGCAGTTGAACCCTGCCAACTTGTTTGAATCCATTGCCTCGCAAAGCAAGATAGCAGAACCGGATAAACGCAGTATCACCAGCAAAGCCAACGGAGCACTTGGCGGTCGTCTGGTGGTCACCAAAGACATTGCGGACGAGATCGCCAGTGAGTGGCTCGATGATAAGGGTAGAAAACTTCTCGCTTATTACAGGGGGAGCTTCTACGAATACAAGCGTAGTCTTTACACCCGATGTGCCGATGAGGATATGGATGCAAAGATCATGAGTCTCCTGCGTAAAAAAGCTCCGGAAAATGCAACCCCCAACATGCTGAAATCGGTCAAACTGAATTTCACCTCGACAGAACTTTTCTACATCAGCAGCAGAGCAGAAATCCCCTGTGATCGTGATACGGGAGCGTCTCTGCCGCAGATCATCCATTTGCAAAACGGCTACTGGTTCGCAGATCAGATCATTCAGGAGATCAGGGACGGGAAATCTCCAGTATCTTCGTTTAAAGCCAATACTCCGGAAATTTTTGACCAGCTTATTCTGCCTGTGGAATACAAAGCCGATGCCGATTGCCCCAAATTCAAAAAATATCTGGAAGAGGTACAGCCTGATCCAGAAATCCGCCACATGCTGCAATGTCTGATGGGGCTGTCATTGATTCCCGACACGTCGCGCAATGTGATCTTCTTTCTCTATGGCGAAGGCGGTTGCGGCAAGAGTGTATTCATTGAAGTATTGCGTAATCTGGTCGGTGTTGAGAACTGCTGTTGTGTACCGCTGGCAAGATTTACTGACCGTTTCCGGTGCATCGATCTTACAAAGTCACTGTTGAACATCATTGGCGACATGCCGACCGATGACGGTACTACCGCACCGCACAATATTGAAGGCATGATGAAAGATGCCGCTGACGGCGGTTCGATTCCGGTAGAGGAAAAGTTCAAAACACCGTATACGGCAAAAGTGACAGCAAGAAGCATATTTGCCACCAATTCACTGCCTCATTTTACCGATCGCACACAGGCATTACAGGATCGGTTGCGCATCATTCCCTTTATGCAGCGGTTCCGAGGAACAAAAACAGAAAATCCGCACCTGCGTGACGAACTGATCCGGGAAGAACTCTCCGGCATATTCAATTTTGCTTTACAGGGGCTTGCAGAATTGAGTAATCATAGAACATTTCCCGAACCGGAGGTTTGCAAAAAGATCAAGATGGAGCATTTCGACAGTTGCATTACGGAACGTGCCTTCATCAAGAGCCATGTGGAGCGTGCAAAGGAGGATTATGTTTTCAAGTGTGACCTCTACCGGGCATTCAAGGCTGTCTGTCAGGATGAAGGACGGCGACCGGTATCAGCCATGAAATTTGCCGAAGAGCTTGCACGCTGTTTCCCGGAATTACGGGAGGAATACATTTCTGTGCCGCCACGCAAGGCAATCGGCTGGCGTGGTATCCGTCTGGTTTCAGAGCGAGACGGAGAATAAAGAAAAAAAATAAAAATTTCAAACTGCTATTAAGGTAGAATAACCTAATCTGCAAAATACATAATATTAGGTTATTCTATCTTAATAGCTGTCTCTTATACACATCTGACGCTGCCGACGATCGCATA